>JAESFU010000045.1_pt1 | contig 300565 bp, 266 predicted proteins | sample 9269461 | NCBI WGS metagenome assembly JAESFU01 (sample SAMN14502556, study PRJNA617107) | algae metagenome | isolation source: Stenomitos rutilans HA7619-LM2 and co-occurring heterotrophs from cave walls | place: USA: Waikapalae cave, Hawaii | collected 2009-07-28 | reverse complement strand
AACAGGAGGGGGCTTAAAACCTCCGATTGCGTAGCCCCCTCCTGTTTTAGGAGGGGCCGGGCCGACGCTCGGTTGGGGGTGGTAATTACTTCCGCTTAATAAAGGTTTGCGCGCTGTTGCGGGTCGGGATGGTAACTTAGTTACTTAAATTCCTTCAAACCTCCGCTACTCATGCAGCGTCGACAATTTATCCAGACTACTTTTGCAGTTGCCCCATTGGTGGGAACTGACCAATTCCAGACGGAAACAGACCGGTCACCGAAAGGCTTCAAAATAAACGCGGGCGAAGGGAGATATCACGGTCACATTCAATTGAAGGGTGTCAATTCAAATATCCTCAACGTAAAAGTGTCGGGGAAAGATACCAACGGCGATCTGGCCATATTCGAGCAAACCTCTCTGTCGCCCAAACGTGGAACACCCCTGCACGTACATCCCAATCAGGATGAGATGTTTCAGGTTCAGGAGGGAGAGTATGCCTTTCTGGTGGGTGAGGACAAATTTCAGCTTAAAGCAGGCGACTGTATTTTCCTGCCTCGAAAGGTGCCCCATGCCTGGACGCAGGTAAGCGAACGGGGAAAGATGACGGTAATTCTTCAACCGGCAGGCAAACTTGAAGAGTTTTTCGTTACTGTAGCCGCTTTAACTACTGAGCCAACCAAAGAAGAATTGTCTAAAATTTTCGCCGATCATGATATGCAGGTAGTGGGGCCACCACTGAAAGTTGACTGACGAACAACCAGACCTCCACTCAATGAGAGTAATCAATCCATGGCATCAGTCTTGGCGGTAAATAGCAATTGTCTATACAAGTTGAATCGCCTGGTATGGCCACGTCAGAACAAACTCTGGCCTGGTACAATAGCTGAATTTATTCGGGATCCCCTAAACTCACGGCATTAAAATTAGCAACAAAATAAACCGATTATGGCTTTTAAGATAAACAAAGCCATTCTATGGAATCGAACCACAATTCATCTGACGACCACAGCAAAGGATATTTGGAACGCTTCGCATCGGCTGTTGCCAAAGCTACCGGCTCATCGTCCGCCTTTTTAATTGCCCTGGCTACCGTTATTATCTGGGCCATAACAGGGCCTATTTTTGGCTACTCCGAAGGATGGCAGCTTGTTATCAACACAGGCACGACCATCGTTACCTTTCTGATGGTGTTTCTGATTCAGAAAGCACAGAATAAAGAATCACTCTCCGTGCAGCTCAAACTCAACGAACTGATTGCAGCCACTAAAGGGGCCAGTAACCGGCTGGTAGCCAGTGAAAACCTGAGTGAAGAAGAACTGAAAATTCTCTACGAACACTACTGCGCGATGGCTGAATTAACCAAGCGAACAACGGACTTACGTAAATCGCATTCGGTGGAAGAAGCCATTAAAGACACGACCAAAAAACTGAAAGAAGAAGCCAAATCGTGAGCTAAGAAGATAAGTTCCGATTAACCTATGAGAACATTAGGTTAACTCTTCGGCTGGATGAAATCCCACAAATTGCCGTACAAATCTTCAAAAACGGCTACCGTGCCGTAAGGCTCTTCGGAAGGAGTTCTGACGAAATTAATGCCGTTCGCCACCATGTTGGTATAGTCCCGCCAGAAATCGTCGGTATAGAGGAAAAGAAAAACGCGCCCGCCCGTCTGATTGCCCACCCGGCTTCGCTGCTCATCAGTGGATGCTTTAGCCAGTAACAAACAACAATCTGTTGGACCGTGTGGTGCTACCTTAACCCATCGTTTGGTTGCGCTTAAAACGGTGTCTTCAACCAGCGTAAAATTGAGTTTCTGGGTGTAAAAAGCAATGGCGTCGTCGTAATCATTAACGACTAAGGCAATGGTGGCAATGCGTTGTTTCACAGCTTGATGAATAAAGATTGGGGGTAGCGAAAATCACGTAAATAAAAAGCCCAAAGCTATAACTTCGGGCTTTTCAACTGATGGGAAAACGGGGTTTATGCTTTCTCAACCAACTGCTCCGTATTCACCCACCGTTGGGCTACGTTCAGCGTATAGCTCAGAAAAGCGCGGGCAGTGCGCTCATAAACCTCATGGCCGATAAACTCACCGACTTCATTTAAATTCTTATCCGTTTCGTGTGACTCATAGAGTTTAGGCGACACGACAGAATAGCTGTTCGTGAAGCTGATAATCTTGTTCACCACCGTTGTCATATCTAAGGCTGGCTGACGGCCACCGCGCCCGTTCGAGATGCCCGCCGTCGCAAAAACTTTATTATCGAACAGGTGTTTATAGGCCGGTCCACCAAGCTGATGAATGGTGTTGGTGGCCTGTGGAGGGGCCGTCCAGTTATATTCGGGCATGGCAAAAATCACCAAGTCGGCCGCTTCCCAGGCGGTAATTAGTTCGGTTTGGAAGGGGGTTAATGTTTCTTTTTTAACGAAGCCCTGGCCAACAAACGGAATATCGTAGTTCTCGAAATTAACTATTGTAACCTCGTGCTGCCCTTCTTCGGCCAGTAGGTGCCGGAGATAAGTGACAAAGCGCAGCGAGTTGCTGCCTTTGCGCGATGAGGTAGAAATGAGCGTAATCTTCATTGTGTTAGGTCTATTCAATTCGCTTACACAACCCCTTCGTCTATGCTTTAGTTTCCAGCAAAATGTTGCAGTGCCGTGCAACCCTTATGGAATTGGCTGGGTCTGTTCATCAAACACTTGCAGGGTTTTATCCTGGTGACTATGAAATGTCTATTTAGCCTGTTGCTCCTTGCCGGGGCGGCTTACGCTCAACCGCCCACGAAAGCCATCCGTCGGGATTCGCTGCCGGAGTTGTTCCCGCCCGATGTGGAATCACTCTCACGAATGCCCAACGTCCGGCCCCGCAATTCATTCTACCGCAATCCTCTCGACCCGCCGAATGTGGTGCGGGCTACGTTGGATAACATGCCGATTAAGGTGCCCGATTCCTCCACGAATTATACGATGCTGCGTTCCTATCAGCCGTATCGGAAACCCAGCGAGCCATCCATGCCGTTTTTAAAGCCCATGCCCCGGGTTGTGCCGAAGAAATTTCATTGATTTACCACCCCCAACCCCCTCCTAAAACAGGCGGGGGCTATGCAGAGGGCATTTAGTTTCCTCATCTTCCACTCTGCTATGAGGAAACTAAGTTGTTTTGGCGAAAGCTCCCTCCTGTTTTAGGAGGGGGTTGGGGGTGGTAAAATAGCCACCTTACCCCAACCCCTGCGCTAAATCGGCAATTAAATCTTCGGCATGTTCCAGCCCAACAGAAATACGCAACAGGTTTTTGGGAGTCGTCGAATTTGGCCCTTCGGCGCTGGCCCGGTGTTCGATCAGGCTTTCGACACCCCCTAAGCTGGTAGCCCGCATGAAGAGCTTAAGTTTGCCAATAAACCGGATGGCTTCCTCGCTGCCGCCCTTTACCTGCACCGATAACATAGCCCCCGGCGCGTTCATCTGCTGATGAATAATGGCCCGGTCAGGATGGTTTAGCAGACCCGGATAATGCACTTGTTCTACGGCAGGATGACCGTCTAAAAACTCGGCAACCGCTTGTGCCGTAGCCGTTTGTGCCCGCACCCGAACGCCAAGCGTTTTGATCCCCCGGCTCACTAACCAGCAATCGAAGGGCGAGGGAACAGCCCCTGATAATCCCTGCAACAGCCGCACCCGTTGCGTAAACTCGTTGTCGTGCTTGAAAATCAGGGCACCACCCAGCACGTCGGAGTGGCCGCTTAGGTACTTGGTGGTCGAGTGCATTACTATGTCGCAATTGAGGTCGAGCGGGCGTTGCAGAACGGGCGTTGCCCAGGTATTGTCGCACACGCAAAGCGCGCCCGCTTCGTGGGCTATATCGCTCAGAGTCAATAAGTCTTGAATGGTCAGTAGCGGATTTGAGGGCGTTTCGCACCAGATAATGCGGGTGTTTTCGCGGATGGATGCCTGCACAGCATTTAAGTCGCTCAGGTTCACGCGGGTGTAAGTCAGCCCCCACGGGTGAAACACCTGTTCGAGCAGGGCCGGGGTGCCGTAATACGCATCGGTCGAAAGCAGCACATGGTCGCCGGGGCGCAGGGCCTGAAACAACGTCATCGTAGCGGCCTGCCCCGATCCAAACGCCAGGCCAACGGCTCCACCTTCGAGGGTAGCTAAGGCTTTTTCCAACGCTTCGCGCGTTGGGTTGTTGGGCCGGGTGTAGATGTAGCTGGCGGGCAACTCATTGGCTTCATCACGGGCATACGTCGTTGAGAGATGAATGGGCGGAACCACAACGCCGGTTATGGGGTCGGGCTGGTGCGTAGCGCGGAGCGCAAGGGTGTCGAAGTGCATAGCTAAACGTCGGTAACGGTCAACAATCGTAAGCTATAAGCCGCAATCAGGCGGATTAGTTGCCGGAGAACCGAATATTTCTGCGTCGAACCTGCATGGAATAATCCTGTTATTTCTCATCTTTACGCCATTCGTATGCAAGCATACTATCAGTTATGAATCAATCCTATCAATCTCTGTCACTTAGTGAGGCCAACGGTGTATTGACGGTTTCGCTGCTTGGTCCCGGCAAAGGCAATGCCATGGGGCCGGAGTTCTGGGATGAGCTACCTCGCGCAATGGACGAAATTAACCAGATGTCAGATGTGCGTTGTATGGTGTTTCGGGGCAGTGGCGACCATTTCAGCTATGGCCTGAACATTGGTCAGATGATGCCCCGCTTAGGAGCTATGACTACTGGAACGGTACTGGCCAACAAGCGAATCGACCTCATGGAGCAGATTCGGCAGATGCAGTCGGGCTTTCAGAAGATGCATGAATCACCCAAGCCCGTCATTGCGGCTGTGCATGGCTGGTGCATTGGCGGTGGGGTCAATATGATTGCCGCTGCCGACATCCGGCTCTGCTCCCGCGACGCAAAATTTAGTCTGCGCGAAGCCAAACTTGCCATCACGCCCGACATCGGTGGTTTACAGTTTCTGCCGCACATTATCGGGCAGGGCTTCACCCGCGAAATGGCTTTCACTGGAGCCGATTATGATGCCGCCTTTGCCGAACGGATTGGCTTAGTCAATCACGTGTACGACACACCCGATGCCTTGTTTGAAGCTGCTACCTCACTGGCTCAGCAGATTGCCGACAACCCGGCTACGGCGGTGCAGGGAGCTAAACGAGTGCTGAACTACAGCCTGAACAAATCCATTGAAGACGGCTTGCAATACGTAGCGGTGTGGAATTCCAGCCAACTGCAATCCGACGATTTTTCGGAGGCTATGCAGTCCACGCTCGAAAAGCGCAAAGCCGAGTTTAACAAGAAATCAAATCGAGGGTATTAATTCAATTGTGAATGCGTGACTGATAGAATGACCGGGCCGCCGATGCGGTGAATAGCTTGCCAGTTACATTATTCACCGCTCCGGCGGCCCGGTCATTCTATCAGTCACGCATTCATTCAATAGTCAAAATATATGACAACTGGAATGCTGCGCGACGACGCGCTGAAAGGAAAGACTATCATTGTAACCGGGGGCGGCACAGGCCTTGGTAAATCCGTTAGCCGATATCTGCTCCAATTAGGGGCCAACATTACCATTTGCAGCCGTCGGCAAAATGTAATTGACGAAACGGCTAAGGAACTCATGGCCGAGACAGGCGGACAGGTGCTGGCCGTTCAATGCGACGTTCGGCAGCCGTTGGAAATCGAAAATGTTATTAGTCAGACCATTGAAAAATTTGGTCGAATTGATGGGCTGCTCAACAATTCGGCGGGGAACTTCATCAGCCCCACCGAGCGGCTGTCCTATAAAGCCTTCGATACCATCGTGGACATCGTTTTGCGCGGAACATATTACTTCACGCTGGCGGTGGGCAAATATTGGATTGAAAACAAAATCCCCGGTACAGTGCTGAACATTTCAACCACCTACGCTACTACAGGTTCGGGTTATGTGGTGCCGTCGGCGGTGGCCAAAGGTGGGGCGCTGATTATGACCAAATCGCTGGCGGCTGAGTGGGGTAAATATGGTATCCGGCTCAACGCCATTGCACCGGGCCCTTTCCCGACCAAAGGTGCCTGGGATCGTTTGTTTCCCGAACCCTTAGCCAGCATGATGGACCCCACCAGCCGGATTCCGCTGCACCGCGTGGGCGAACATGGCGAACTGGCAAACCTCGCAGCCTTTCTGCTGTCTGACTATTCCGGCTACATCACCGGCGAAAGCATCACCATCGACGGGGGCGAAGTGCTGATGGCGGGCGAGTTCAGCCACCTCGAAAAGGTCACGACTGAGCAGTGGGACATGATTGAACAAACCATCAAACAAGCTAACCGGGCAAGCAAAAAGAAATGATGAATTATGAATGATAAATGATGAATGATGAATGATGAATGATGAATGATAAATGATGAGTAAAAGATTACTCGCGTCAGCCAATTCATCATTCATCATTCATCATTGATAATTCATCATTCCTTTTTGCACTTTCGTCCCTTGAAAATTGTTCTAAATACGTACTAAAACAGTAAAAAATGCCTAACTGGTTTCTCGGAAAAATCCGCTATCAACAACCCATCGACGACTCGAACGTCGGCACCCGGAACGAAGAATTTATTAAGCAGAAGACCGTAACGGAAGCCTATTTGGTGGATGCCGTTAGCTATACTGATGCCGAAACCCGGCTCTATCAGGAGATTGCCGCCAACACACCCGACTTTGAGATTACGAATATTTCGCGCATGAAATTAGCCGACGTGTTTCATAACGAAGACGGGGGCGAAATCTGGTTCAAGGTGAAAGCCATGTTCATCACCGACGATGAGAAAACCGGCAAGCAGAAGAAAACCCCAAGCGTAATGCTGGTGAATGCCGAAACGCCTAAACAAGCTTACGAGCGTGTGGAGGTGAGTTTGAAAACGGCCCTCGACCCGTTTGAAATTACGGACGTGAACACCACGAAAATTCTGGAAATTTTCCCGTATAACGAAGAAGAACAGCGCAACCTGCGCCCCCTCAGCGAATTGGTAAATCCAGAGCCAGAAACGGTTTAATTTTTTGTCATTCCGACGAAGGAGGAATCTTAAAACCTCCTATCCATGCGTGAGGATACATTAAAATTCCTCCTTCCTCGGAATGACAAAGAACTCTCCTCATTATAAATTGCCCATCGTTTTTTACATAATTCCGCCTTTAACTCAAAATTTGTTGCATTGAACTGATTCGATGCGGATATTTGGCCCACGATGAAACGCGCTCTGTTCCAATGGTTCAACCTACTGATGGCCTGCGTCGTATTGCTCAGCAGTACGGGCTTTGGGCTGGTTGAGCATTCGTGCCAGATGCGCGGTAAGAAAAAAACGATGGTTGTCGCGTTTAGCGACGTGAAATCGCAGTCGGGCTGTGCCGACCACAAATCAACAACCCCGGCCAACCAAACGGTTGTAAAGAAAACCGAATGCTGCCAGGATGACCAGCAGTATCAGAACGTTGAGGCTTCTTCGTCGCTTAGCCAGTTAATCGCCAAGTTTGTCAAGGTTGTGGCCGAAACGGTGCTGACGGCTGTTGCAACTTTATTGGCGTGGGTGATCGATTGGGTATTCACGAAAACATCCTCGTCGGTCTCCGTTTTTTCGTCTCCTCCTTCTCTTTCCGGGCGTGACATTCTCACGTTCGTTCAATGTTTCCTGATCTGATTTGTTGATTGGTATCTTCTTTGCCTGTGTTCTTTTGAGTGCAGGTATAGGCTGATTTTCTGTTCTAATCAACGAACTCATGCGATTTATCTTTTTCATGCTTGCCTGGCTGGTTAGTAAACCACTGCTGGCGCAAAGCGACTCAACAAAAATTCCAGCCAGTCCATTGCCCACAGCACGGATTCATGGAAGCGTTGGCGAACTCGTCAACAACCAGCGAATGCCGTTAGTGGGGGCCACCGTTCGCTGGTTGGGTACAGCGGATGGCACTGTAACCGATTCTATAGGGTATTTCGGGCTTCGCCTTCATCCCTCTATTACCCAACTGATTATTAGTTATGTCGGCTATCAACCTGATACGCTATCCATAACAAACCCATCGGCTGAGGTTACCGTAATACTCCGCCGGGAGCGGACATTGCAGGAAGTGACCGTGACGGGTGCGCCGGGCCAGATTGATCGGATAAACCCGATTCAGACTGAATTAATTACCCAGCGCACATTAGCTAAAGCGGCCTGCTGTAATTTGTCTGAAAGTTTCGAGACCAATGCGTCGGTAAGTGTGTCGTATAGTGATGCCGTTACCGGAGCAAAGCAAATTCAGTTCCTGGGGCTGGGCGGGCAATACGTGCAGACCAATGTGGAGAACATTCCTACCGTGCGCGGGCTGGCTACCACCTTTGGGTTGAATTACATTCCCGGCACCTGGATTACGAGCATCGACGTAGGCAAAGGAGCCGGGTCGGTGGTGAATGGCTACGAATCGATGAGTGGCCAGATAAACGTTGAACTCCAAAAGCCGGACGATAAACAGACTCTGTTTCTGAACGGCTATGTCAACAGTTTCGGGCGGGTAGAGGGGAATGTGAACTGGTCAACCCCACTGCGACGAAAACAACCTTCTATTAATAATCGGTGGCTGAGTCATTCACCCCTCGATGCGCCGGAGTCAAAATGGAGTATGGGTGTGCTGGGGCATATTAGTACCCTTCGCACAGAACTCGACCAGAACAACGATGGCTTTCGGGATTTGCCGCTTTATACACAGGCTAATGTCATTAATCGCTACAAATACAGCAGCGAGCGGTTCATGGCTCAGTTTGGGGTGAAGGCACTATATGAAGACCGCAATGGAGGCCAGTTGGCGCGGTTTGGGACATCCCGGTATAGTTTCGTGAACACGACGAAGCGGCTGGAGTTTTTCTCAAAAACGGCTGTTCTTTTCCCCGATAAACCCTATCAGGGTCTGGGTTTGATTCTAAACGCCGTTCGGCACGATCAGAACGCCCGCATCGGATTTCGACCTTATCTGGGTCAGCAGCAGACGCTGTATGCCAACCTGATTTACCAGAACATTATTGGCAATACGAATCATGCCTATAAAGCGGGTATAAGCTATCTGTTAGACGATTATCGGGAAGAATTGGGGACGCTGCTCACGAAGCGAACCGAGTCGGTGCCGGGCGCCTTCGTAGAATATACGTATACCTATCCAGAAAAGCTGACGGTTGTCCTGGGCGGGCGCTTTGATTATCATAACCTGTTTGGTTCGCAGCTAACACCCAGAGCGCATGTCAAATATACCGTAACGCCAACGCTCACCCTCCGGGCATCAGCCGGTCGGGGCTTCCGGGTGGCTAATCCGATCAGCGAAAATCTCAGCTTTCTGGTTAGTTCACGAACAGTATTTATGTATGAAAACCGAAATGCCGGGCCGTATCTGAATTGGAGGCTGGGACCACTGAAGCCGGAAATATCGTGGAATTATGGCCTGAGTCTGACCAAAGAGCTTGCTCTTTTTGGGAAAAAAGCATCATTGGTGCTGGATTATTACCGGACAGATTTTCAGAATCAGGTAGTCGTCAATCTGGAAAATTCCTCGCTGCTGTATTTCTATAATCTCCGGGATCAATACCACCACGGCCGCTCCTTTGCCAACAGTTTCCAGGCAGAACTAAACATACAGCCTACCCGTCGATTCGATTTGAAACTCGCTTACCGGCTGTTCGATACCCGGCAGAGTACGGCCCTGCCTGCGGGCGACACGGTGCTGATGCCCAGAATGATGGTTCCCCGCGAGCGGGTGTTGTTAAATGTGGGCTACGCGCTGCCCTTCGATAAATGGAAGTTTGATGCTACCCTTCAATGGAACGGCCCCCGACGGATTCATTACCTGCGGGAAGGCTTTGTTCACCAGAGCAATCAGAACGTACCAGCAGATTACTCACCCGGATTTCTAAACCTGAACGCCCAGGTGAGCCGTGGATTCAAAAGCGGCTGGGAGGTGTATCTGGGTGGAGAGAATCTTACTGGTTTCCGGCAGACTAACCCAATTTTTGCCGCCAGTAGCCCCTATGGGCCGGATTTCGACGCGGCAGGCCGGGCCTGGGGTCCGGTTACGGGACAGATGATTTATGTGGGCTTTCGCTTTAAACCTGTCCGCTAATGACACTTATGATCCGAAATATGGTGTGCGACCGCTGCAAACGGGTGGTGCGTGAAGAGCTTGAAAAACTGGGATTGTCAGTTAATCGGGTTGACCTGGGCGAAGTAGAGGTGGATACGCTGACCTCCGAGGTGCCACTGGATACGGTACGGCAAACCTTGCAGGCTAACGGATTCGACCTGGTTGACGACAAAAAACAAGCCTTAGTTGAGCACGTAAAAGTGCTGCTCATCAACGAAATACAGCAATTAAAAGGCGACCGGCTTCCCACCGAAAACTATTCGACTTTTCTGGAGCGAAAGTTAAGGTATGAGTACTCGTATGTAAGCGGCCTGTTTTCGGCCAATGAAGGCGTCACGCTGGAAAAATACATCATCGCTCTGAAGATCGAGAAAGTAAAAGAGTGGCTCCGCTACGACGAACTGACGCTGAGCGAGATGGCCTGGCGACTCCGCTATAGCAGTGTTCAGCACCTCTCCAATCAGTTCCGGCAGGTAACGGGCCAAACGCCGGGCCAATTCAGAAAATCGACCCATGTGCCACGGCGGAATCTGGATGACGTATTGTAAGCGGGCCGTTTCTAATCAGAAGTCGGTTTTATAGTGCTCTTGTGAAGTGAGTAAATTTAACTAACCCATATATAATGAAACATTTAGTAGATCGGATACGCACTTCGGTCAGCGTTTCTCTCAGAGAAATGCTGCACCGGGTCCTGAGAATTCATTTGCTGACGAAAGAACAAACCGAAGCCTGGCTGGAGAACTATCAATTAAGCGTCAGTCCAGCAACAAACCGCTTACTGCCGGGTATCCAGAATCAGGCAGATCTGACGAGACTTATTTTTAACCCAGCACAGGCCAGCACGTATCAAAGCTACGTCTGGAAGTACCCAGTCCGGTCAAAAAAAACGGCTCAGTTACCCTATGGTAGTATTCTGACCGAAACCCAGGTTCTCTGTTTAGATTTCGACACGTATCACGTAGCGAAGAATTTTCTATCGCCGGGGAAACGAAGTCGCCTTACCCATAAAACAATGATTGCTCCCTGGAGTCACTACTTAGATGGCATTGCGTTTGGCGGGTATTATGACTTTGTTATTCTGGTAGCGGCCAAACTGTGCCGCATGAAAGAGGTCCTTCCCGAACAAACGTTTGCCGAAGCCGTGGTGTCGTACCCACTGTTTAAGACTGTTTATGAGCGGGATTTTTTAACCTTGATTGGCGTAACACCGGATCGTATTTTCGACAGCACACAGTATGCTATTCAGTTTGAGGAGTGCATACTGGCGAATAGTGGTCATTGGTTTTACCCTGATCCGACAGATATTATGACGCTGAAAAAGCACGTTGAAGGGAAACTACAACTTCAGCAAACCGCGCAGCACCGGATTTACGTGAGTCGTTCGGGTCGGCGCAAAGTAGCTAATGAAAGCGCCCTTGTTGCCCTGCTGAAAAAGTACGACTTCGTTATTGTTGACGACAAACCCCGCTCAGTTGCCGAGCAGGTTGCCATCTATAAAAATGCCTCCTTTATTCTGGGGCCGCATGGCGCTTCGTTTACCAACATCATCTGGTGCGAACCCGGCACCCATCTGTTTGAGCTGTTTTCGCCTAATCTGGTAGTCGATCATTTTCGGTATTTAGCGCAGATTATGGGCATGAGTTATTCGGCTTATCACCATGTCATTACGATGGGCGACAGTCGGCATCAGCTCGAAGAGGACATCTTTGTGTCGATTGCTGACCTGGAGATAAGTTTGGATAAGCTGTTTGAGCAGAAACCCGGAGGCAATTCGCTTTTATACAACTCATCCGAAATTATGTAAAAACTCTATCGGCTATGGGTGGTTATTTTGACAGACCAACAATGGCCGCCTAAACAACCTCCAACGAGTATGGAAACCCTGCAACACAATCACACACACCCTGATACCTGCTTTGCCTGCGCGGAAGCCTGCGAACGCTGCGCGACAGCCTGCTTAGAAATGGGCGATACCGACAGCAAAGGCCACGATATGACGGCTTGCATTAAACTCTGCCGCGACTGTGCTGATATCTGCACCCTCTGCGGTCGGCTCGATGCGCGTGGTTCGGATTTCTCCCGCGATTTCATGGTGTTGTGCGCCAAAGTTTGTGATGCCTGCGCGGAGGAATGCGAAAAACACGCCAGCCACCATGCTCACTGCAAAGCCTGCGCCGAAGCCTGCCGCAAATGTGCCGACGAATGCCGGTCAATGTCGGCAAATGCCTGAGAATGTTACCACCGGCTGGCCGACCACCCCCAACCCCCTCCTAAAACAGGAGGGGGCTTCTTTAAAGCCAACCTTGCTTCCATAGTAGGAACTTGGTGATATGTGAAAGAGGCTCCTATTAGCCGACTCCTGTTTTAGGAGGGGGTTGGGGGTGGTCGGCCGCTGCCGGTGGTTAAAAGTAGCAAGGCTTGTCTAAATCGCTAACTCGAACAACTTCTAAGGTCTCAAAGACCCTATAGGTTTAAAATCTTACCCCTTATTCACACTCGTGATGTCTATTCTACCTCTTTTTTTACTTGTATGGACGTTGCTGATTGGTCGTACCCCTGACTATAGTCAGCAAATTGGCAATGGCATCCATCCCGCTGTGGCTACGGACCCATTAGGAGCGGTACATGTGGTGTATGGGCAGGGGAATGTGATGTATTACACAACTTCCCATAATGGGAATCAGTTCAAGTCGGCAGTTCGGGTAGATAGTTTGCCGGGGCTTCACTTAGGCGCTTCGCGCGGACCCCAAATTGCCGCTACCGCCCAATCTGCTGTGATTACGGCCATCGACAAACCCGGAAATGTGTGGGCGTATACCCTTAACCGCACGACCGGCCAATGGCAGCCGAAAGTTCGCGTGACTGATGTAGATGATATAGCCAAAGAGGGATTTGTGGCCCTAACGGCCAATCAAAATAATACTTATAATGCCGTTTGGCTTGATTTGCGAACAAACCGGCGTAACAAAATTGTGGGTGCCCGTTCGACTGATGGGGGCCGGACGTGGTCTGCCAATCAGGTGCTTTATGCGTCGCCGGATGGCACCGTCTGCGAGTGCTGTCAACTGTCGGCGGTTAGTCAGGGAAATCGGGTGGCTGTCATGTTTCGCAACTTTCTGAACGGGTCGCGGGATATGTATCTGCTGCAATCGACCGATGGCGGACAATCGTTCGGGAAAGCCCAAAAAATAGGCGAAGGCACCTGGAAACTAAACGCCTGCCCAATGGATGGAGGTGGGTTATTTATGGCCGCTGATGGAACGCTTGCAACGGTTTGGCGACGGGCCGATACGCTCTTTACAGCCCGACCCGGGCAACCGGAAGCAACCATTGGCACCGGTAAACAGGCAAAAACTTTGGTTACGCCAAACGGCCAGTATGTCATTTATCAACAGAATGGTCAGGTATGGCTTACCAAACCGAATCAGGCACAACCCACCGCCGTAGGGCCGGGCGCTTACCCTAAACTGGCACTACTGCCCAATAATCGGGTGCTGTGTTTATGGGAACACGACGGTACGGTTCGGGCAATGGTGATACAATAGACTCAGCAACGGTATGAAGCTTTTCATAATTCTATTTAGCAGCCTGATGGCGCACATGGTAACGGCGCAGCATCAGCACCACGAGGGAATGTCGATGCCCACGAACGATAAGCCGAAAAAAGATACAACCCGAGCGATGGATCATTCCACACATAATGGTATGAATATGAGCGGGCACGACGATAAAGAGATGAACCATTCGATGGGCGATATGAAGATGCTCAATCATGGCCTTACGATGGATACCACAATGGGCATGACCCACTCGCTGTCGCGTAATCTGTCCATGAACCGAAACGGGTCGGGCACGTCGTGGCACCCGGATAACACGCCTATGTATGCGTACATGGGTCAGCCTTCGGGTAGCAAATGGAGTTATATGCTGCATTATGCCATTTACCTGCGCTATACGAATCAGAACGTCAATAATGCAGGCAAGCGTGGACAGGGAAATCAATTGGGTGCGCCCAACTGGTTTATGGGCATGGCGCAGCGTAAAGTAGGGCAGCGGGGATTGTTTCAGGTGCGGGCTATGCTCTCGCTCGACCCGCTGACGGTGGGTAATGGCGGCTATCCGCTGCTTTTTCAGACCGGAGAAACCTATAAAGGTCAGCCACTTATCGACAAACAGCATCCGCACGATCTGGTGTCAGAACTATCGGTAAGTTACAGCCATGCCTTTAGCAGGGATATTGATTTGTATGCCTATGTTGGTTATCCCGGCGAACCGGCGCTTGGTCCGCCCGCATTTATGCACCGAATTTCGGCGTTCAACAATCCCGATGCGCCCCTGGGTCATCACTGGCAGGATGCTTCCCATATTCTGTTTGGCGTGGCGACCGTTGGGTTTCGCTACAAGTGGGTTAAACTGGAAGGCTCGACCTTCAAAGGCCGTGAACCCGACGAAAACCGGTATAACTTCGACAAACCTAAGTTCGACAGTTATTCATATCGGCTGTCTATAAATCCGTCGCCGTCGCTGGCCCTGCAGTTTTCGCAGGGCTTTCTAACCGACCCCGAAGAGGCACATCCCGGCGAAAGCGTTACACGCACAACGGCCTCCATTTTGCATAGCAAAGGATTAGGACCCGCCAGTTATATAACATCGGCTTTTGTTTGGGGCCGGAATAGCCATCACGCCGGAGAGGGCGAAAATTCGTTTCTGGCCGAGAGCAGTTTGCAGATGAACCGGACTGCGTTTTATGGCCGATATGAGAATGTGTCAAAATCGGCAGAAGAGCTGGGCATCCGCTTTTTTGATGCCGATGGATTTCCACCCGGTTTTACCGGTAATTTTACGATTAATAACCTGACGTTAGGAATGAACTATCGGCTTCTTCAGACTCATAATACTGATTTGGTGCTGGGAACTCAACTAACAGCCAGTATGCCCGACCGGTTTACGTTGCAGAACCTTTATGGTAAACTGCCGATTTCTGGTCAAATTTACCTTCGTTTATCGCCCAGCCTAATGACCATGCGGACTATGAACCATACAGGGCATGGTAAAATGAACGGAATGCACCATTAATTGAACAGCTTTATGTCTGGCACACCTATACCGGGCACCATTTTTGCTAAATTATCGTTAACAATTCACGACAAACTCCTGACAATCATGTTGCGTAACCTGTTTCTGACTACCTTAACCTCTCTGTTGCTTTTGGGTAATTCGTTTGCCGGTATAGCCAGCGGTGATGATAAAGAAAAAGAAGTTAAGATTAAGACTTCGGCTATATGCGGCATGTGCAAAGCCCGTATCGAACGCAACCTTGCCTTCGAGAAAGGCGTGAAAGAGGCCGACTTAGACGTGAAAACCAAAGTGGTCACCATTAAATATAACCCAGCCAAGACCGATATAGATAAGCTGAAAGCGAACATCAGCAAAACCGGTTACGATGCCGAAGAAGTAGCTGCCGATCCGGTTGGCTATAACAAACTCCCCAGTTGCTGCAAAAAAGGCGGTGGCATGGATCACCAGTAGAAGCTTGATATTACTACCAAAACGGCCCGAAATCAGCTAATTTCGGGCCGTTTTGTTTGTCCATTAACCTGGCACCAATGATTTACGAAAACACCCTCGCCTTCGCGCAGCACCTCGACCAAACTGACCCGCTCCGGTCGTTTCGTAACCGTTTTCATATTCCGCAGCATACCGGAAAGTCTGCCATCTATCTGTGTGGAAACTCGCTCGGGCTGCAACCAAAGACAGCACGGGCGGCCCTGGAACAGCAACTTGATGCGTGGCAACATCTGGGCGTTGAAGGCTGGTTTGAGACAACAAACGGCGCAGAACAACCCTGGCTGAGTTATCATACTACCTGCAAAGAAGCGTTGGCGCACATTGTGGGGGCTAATCCAGCCGAGGTTTGCCCAATGAATGCCCTGACCGTTAATCTGCACCTGTTACTGGCATCGTTTTATCGCCCCGGCGTGGATTCGCCGACTGAAAAGAAATACAAGATACTGACCATTAAGGGCGATTTCTCCTCTGATCAATACGCTCTGGAAACGCACCTGAAGCATCACGGCCTGAACCCTGCCGACGCACTGCTTGAAATTGCGCCCCAATCTGATGGCTTAATCCATACAACCGACATTCAGAAAGCCATTGCCGAGCAGGCCGATTCGCTGGCCGTTATCTGGATGAGTGGCCTGAACTACTACACCGGGCAAGTGTATAATATGGCGGCTATTGCCGAAACGGCCCGTCATTATTGCGTTCCAATTGGTTTCGATCTGGCGCACGCCATCGGAAACGTACCCCTGCGTTTGCACGACTGGGGTGTCGATTTTGCGACCTGGTGTTCCTATAAATACCTCAACGGTGGCCCCGGTGCGGTGTCAGGCGTGTTTGTTCACCAGAAACATCATGAGCAAAATCTGCCCCGGCTGGCTGGTTGGTGGGGTTATCGGGAAGATCGGCGGTTTGCGATGACTCCCGGTTTTTTACCTGCGCCGGGTGCCGATGGCTGGCAGGTGAGCACCCCCAATATTCTGGCGCTGGCGTTGCATCGGGCGGCTATCAGCATTACGGCTGAAGCGGGTATGGTGGCGCTCCGGCAAAAAAGCGAACAGCTTACGGGCTTTCTGGAATATGTGTTGACGCCGTTTAACGAAATTCAACTACTTACCCCCGACGACCCTAACCAGCGCGGTTGTCAACTCTCTTTGCTGGTCCGCAAAAATGGCAAAGAATTATTCAATCAGTTGACCAAACACGGCATCATCGGCGACTGGCGCGAACCCGACTGCATCCGGCTGGCTCCCACACCGTTGTATAACACCTTCGAGGAGGTTTGGCGGGTAGGGGAAACTCTCAGGCGATTTCTGTAGTGCCGACCGTTCCGGTCGGAAGTGATCCTGCTACTAACTCTCCCGACCGTCCCGGTCGGTACTACAAAACGTAATGTTCCGCTTCAATCCTTCCAACTTCGTGCGTTTCACCGCCGACCGGCGAAAGATTTCCCGGAATACCTCTTCCGTAATTTCTTCCCAATCCTGGTTGGTAAAAGCCGCTAAATCGGGATGAGGATCAAAAGCCGGGGTTTGGTGCGGGCGCGAAAACCGATTCCAGGGGCAAACGTCCTGGCAGATGTCGCAGCCGAAAATCCAGTTGTCGAACTTGCCCCGAACGTCGTTGGGGATGGCTTCTTTCAGTTCAATCGTGAAGTAGGAAATGCACTTGCTGCCATCGACTACATAAGGCCCAACAATGGCATCCGTCGGGCAGGCATCGATGCAACGGGTGCAGGTGCCGCAGTAATCGGTGATGGGACCGTCGGGTTCGAGTTCGAGGTCGAGAATTAATTCGCCGATAAAGAAGAACGAGCCGATTTCCCGGTTGATCAGGTTGGTGTGTTTACCCACCCAGCCTAACCCGGCACGTTTCGCCCAGGCTTTATCCATCACCGGAGCCGAATCGACAAACGCCCGTCCACCAACCTCACCAATTTCATCGTGAATGAAAACGAGCAAGTCTTTCAGCTTGTCTTTGATAACAAAGTGATAGTCTGTGCCATACGCGTATTTTGAGAGTTTATAATCCTCGTCACCTTCAGGCAATTTTTGCTCAGGATAATAATTAAGGAGCACCGTAATTACCGACTTAGCATCATCGACCAATAAGCGCGGGTCAAGCCGCTTATCGAAGTGGTTAGCCATGTAATTCATCTGGCCGTGCATTCCATTTTTGAGCCAGGTTTCTAAGAGCGGGGCTTCCTCTTCCAGAAAATCAGCTTTCGCCACACCACAAAAATCAAAACCTAATTCGGCGGCTTTGGCTTTGATGAGTTGCGTGTAGTGGTAAGCTGGTGCGTGCATGGAAAATGAACAATGGAGAATGAAGGCTGTCGGCTCTTATTTGTTGAAACGATTGTAGTCGCTTTTTAAATCCTGAAAATCATTCAAATCCTGTAAATCCTGGTTCAGACATTGTGCCAACTTGTCAGGAAATGCGGTTTTGGCCGGGGTTTTGCCCATCTTTGCCTATGAATTTCTGGAAGCGAAATAGAAACTCTGTAATGGAAAATAAAGACATTTTGGACGAACAACCGTCTGCACATACTCAACAACCTGACAACCTGACTGCTGAAGAAGCGGTAACTATCAACGGCGGAGAACCGGAAGAATCCGCAGAGACGGCCCCGGCAGACGATTTTATAGCTGAACCCGCATCGGCGGACCGCGACAAAATAGGCAGCGAACTGGCTGAACTCAAAGATAAATACCTCCGTTTATACGCTGACTTTGAAAACTTCCGTCGGCGCACGGCCAAAGAAAAACTTGATCTCATCGGTAATGCCAATGAAGGCTTATTGCAGGCCCTGATTCCGGTGGTTGATGATTTTGAGCGGGCTATGCAGTCCATCGACAGCACCGACGACGTGGCGGCTGTAAAAGAAGGTGTTTCGTTGATTTACAACAAGTTATTCAAAACGCTGGAAGGTAAAGGACTGAAACCGATGGTATCGAAAGGGGAGCCGTTCAACGCCGATCTGCACGAATCGGTCACGCAATTTCCCGCCCCCAGCGACGACCTGAAAGGGAAAGTAATCGACGAAATCGAAAAAGGATATTACCTGAATGACAAGGTCATTCGGTTTGCAAAAGTGATTGTAGGAAGCTAATTCAATGATTGAATGATAGAATGACTGAATGATAGAATAGCTGGCGCCAGCTATTCTATCATTCAGTCATTCTATCATTCGACATTCAAAAATATGGCAACGAAGCGCGATTATTACGAAATACTGGGCGTTGATAAGAACGTCTCGACGGAGGATTTGAAGAAAGCGTATCGCAAGATGGCTATTAAATACCATCCCGATAAGAACCCCGACGATCCCACCGCCGAAGAGAAATTTAAGGAAGCCGCCGAAGCCTACGACGTGCTGAACGACCCGCAGAAAAAGGCTCGTTACGACCAGTTTGGTCATGCGGGCATGGGCGGAGCCGCCGGTGGGTACGGAGCCGGTGGCCCAACGATGGAGGATATTTTCAGCCAGTTTGGCGATGTGTTCGGCGACGATTCTCCCTTTGGGAGCTTCTTCCGGGGTGCCAACGGGGGCGGTGGCCGTCAGCGCGTTCGGCGCGGCTCTGATCTTCGTATCAAACTGAAGCTGAATTTGCAGGAAGTTGCCAATGGTGTTGAGAAGAAAATTAAGGTAAAACGGCACGTCACCTGCAACACCTGCGGGGGTAATGGTTCTAAAAACGGAACCGCTGTTCAGACCTGCTCCACCTGCCAGGGAACGGGCCAAACGCGCAAAGTGGTGAATACCATGCTTGGTCAGATGGTCTCGACCAGCACCTGCCCAACCTGTAATGGTGAAGGCAAAATTGTAACCGACCGTTGCGATGCCTGTTTCGGTGAAGGACGCGTACTCCAGGAGGATGTTATTCCGATCAAAATTCCGGCGGGTGTTGCCGAAGGCATTCAACTGTCGGTGGGGGGCAAAGGCAACGTACCACCACGAGGTGGTGTAGCGGGCGATTTGCTCATTGTTATTGAGGAGGAGGAAGATGCCGACCTCAAGCGCGATGGCAACAACGTTGTATTTGACCTCTACGTTAGTTTCATCGATGCTGCCATCGGCACGAGCGTGGAAGTGCCTACTATTGACGGTAAGGCACGCATTACGCTTGACCCGGGTACCCAAAGTGGCAAAATGCTGCGCCTGAAAGGAAAGGGAATTAAGGAACTTAACGGATATGGTCGGGGCGACGAGATCGTTCACGTCAACGTCTGGACTCCCAAAACGCTGTCGGCTGAAGAAAAGACCATGCTGGAGAAGCTACGTCACTCACCGAACTTCCAGCCCAAACCGAATAAGAACGAGAAAGGCTTCTTCGACAAAATGAAGGATTTCTTTCATGGATAAGTATGGACGATAACGGCCAACGAGTCGTTACATAATAAAGTGTCAGATTAGCCCCAATTAGGGGCTTTTTTGTTGATAAACCTTTCTGCGTTATTTAAGCCAGTCGTAGCTGAACCGGGAAATAGAATACAGGTAAAATATACAAAGTGAATTATGGAGAATAAGCTGAAAGCAATAAAAAACAGCCAAATCAGCTAAGAGGAGGTAAAAATGGTTTTCTTTTTCTGAACGTCGTGGTAAACAAAGCCAGCAGAAGGACGGTTATGATAAAAGTAAAATATAAAAACTCCGTTATGAAAATTGTAGTAGAGAAAGGCCAGGAGAAAACTTTGCTGGCCGATGGCCGTCAGGAGGTGACCATCACCGACATTCAGGAAGGCACCAGCGAAAATAAAGGCATTCCGTTCTTTGCGGTTCGGTTTGAGAACGACGAAGGGTATGTTTCGCATCGCTTCTACCAGTCGCAGGCGGGCATGCCCGCTATTGTCAGTTTATTCAACGAGGTTGGACTAACTGTAGAAGAAGGTAAAGAACTCGATACGAAGCAGCTTATGGGTAAACAACTCACCATAGAGGTGGGTGAGCGTTCCTATGCCGACCCCGAAACGGGAAATGAGCGAACGCTTAAGCAGGCCGTTAATTTTCTGGTGAGTTAGTTGGAAGTATGTCTCTTTACGAAAAGGGCCTGATGGTTGTCGGGCCCCTTTCTGTAATGGAGCAAGTGTGTAAAATCATAAACAACCAGATTTTATAATATTATTTTGATATACATAATACAACTAAAATAGATAGGTAGTATTTTTAGGCCATAAATAATCACTGACTACCTGTCTCCTCTATTTAGTTGAATACTATGGCTGCCAGAAGAAAACACGTAATCCGAGTCGTCTTTGATGTATTAGACGAGATGAAACACCTTATTCGCTTAGATGAAGATTTATCTGTGGCCGCTACAGACCCGGACGAAGCTATCGATTGGGCGTTTGATGAAATGCAACGGCAGTTAAATCGGTCGGATATCCGCCTGTCAAGGGTTCGTATTTGTGCGTAAAATTGACTACTTACAGGGGGTTTTGCACTCAGTAGTGGGAGGTGCGAATCGACTTCATACGTTCGGAATCATTCAGAAAGCGACTAACGGCTGATGGCCTGTAGGAATTCTGCTTTCTTTCGTTTGGATACGTCCAGCACAATTCCGTTGCTCATCACAACCTGACCGCCCTCCCCCCGGATGTAGCGTTGCACAAACGATTTATTGATCACATGAGCGTGATGAATACGCAGGAACGTTTCGGTGGGCAGCAGTTCGTCAAACTCTTTTAATGTCCGGCTTACGAGGAACTTGGCCCCATCCGACAGGTAAATGTAAGTATAGTTGGCGCTGGCTTCTAAATAAATAATATCGTCGATAGCGATGAACTGCAAGCCCTCGAAGGTAGGAATGCTGATGCGCCGGGTTTGCTTTTTCTGAACGTATTCCAGCAATAACTCCATCTGCAAATCAGCCGACCGGTTCAGCCGGTTTGTTTCCGCTTTGGCGACGGCCGCTTTTAGCTCGTCAATCTCTACCGGTTTAACTAAGTAATCGAGGGCGCTGTATCGAATGGCCTTAATCGCATAGTGGTCATAAGCTGTGACGAAAATTAGCGCAAAATTTTTGTACGTCAGGTGCTGGAGCATCAGGAAGCCATTCATCACCGGCATTTCGATATCTAAGAATACAACGTCCGGCTGAAGATCATCAATGGCCTTCAGACCATCCTGAGCCGTATCGCACCGTGCCACGATCCTGATTTGCGGACAATGCCGATTTAGCTTTTCACTGAGGGCGCTCAGGTTGCTTTGATCATCATCAATCAGTATCGTTTTCAGCATCGGCTTTATGGAACAAAACTATTAATCCTGACCACCACTTTAGTGCCCATCGGCCGACCAGACTCTTCCAGATCGCAGATGTCAACATCGGCTAAACGGTCGTGGCGGTTATGAAGCTGAATGCGCTCCCGGGTGATTTGAATACCATACGATTGATGACCGGGCCGGTTTAATTCGTTCAGCCGGGTCGATTGTTTACGACCAATTCCGTTATCGATGACCGAGTAGGTGATGTAATCATCCAGAAGATACACACCTACCTCCACCAGCCGACCACCGTTCGGTTTATTGAGCAAACCGTGATGGATAGCGTTTTCGATAAAGGGCTGAATAATGAGCGGAGGCACTTTGTAATCACCGTCGACTAATTCCGGGTCCGCCGTCAGCGAATAGTTGAATTTATGATTGCACCGAAACTGCTCCATTTCTAAATACAAGCGCAGCGTATCGAAATCTTTCTGAAAGGGAACCAGGTTGTTTTTGGAACTGTCGAGCACACCTCGAATCAGTTTGGCAAACCGGGCCAGGTACGTAGTGGCCTTGTCGGGTTGGCCGGTTTGAATGAGGTTGTCGATGGCACTCAGGCAGTTAAAGATAAAATGGGGGTTCATCTGGGCACGTAGTGCCTGCATTTCCAACTCCAGTGTTTTTCGTTGCAGACTTGATTGCGCCTGTTTGTAACGGAGGGATTCGTTTTTTCGCTTCAGGGTAATGGTGCGAATCACCAGCAGGGCGACTACTAACAGACTCACCAGACTCACGGCCAGAATATTCTTCGATTGCGATTGCTGCTGCAATTCCTGCTGTTTCACCACTAATTGCTGCTCCTTTAGGGCCCTATCCTGTCTCAATAAGCGAATGCGATTCTCCGCCTGGGAAGCAGCGATATACAGGGCCGTCCGCTGGGCAAACTGAACGGCGGCTATCGAATCGCGGATGGCAACGTAGCGCTTGAAATACACATAGGCGCTGTCAGGCTGGTTCACCTGCTCAAACAACGTTGCCAGAAGCTGATTGGCCTCCTTTACAAACTGCTGATTACGCGTCTGATGAGCCGTATTGGCCAATTCGCGGGCGTAACGCATCGCAACCGGGTAGTTCTGCTTCCCCTCATACACACGGGCCAGCGTCAGCAGCGATTGCATGAGGGGCATCACGTCGCGCTTCCGGCGCAGGTCGTTCATAAGCGGTAGTACGTCTGCCAGCACCTGATCGTATTGATGGCGAGCCAGTTGCACCTCGACCGAATAACCCCACACATACGCCCGAAACTTGTCCCGAACAGCCTCGTCGGTGGTCAGTGTGGCCAGATTATGCTGGTGCTTCTGCTGATAGTACAGCACCGAATCATACTGCTGGAGTTGCAGATGGGCGTAGGCCACGTCTTCCAGATGGGGGAAGAGCAACAGGAACGGCGTCACGTAAGGCAAACTTTCGCGGTAGTAGGCCAAAGCTTTTTGTGGGTCGCCCACCCGGTTGAACGACCGGCCAATAAACGCCAGCGAAACCGACGTCAGCGCCGAGTCTTTCAACTCTTTTCCTATTTTCTGAGATTCAATCAGGTTTTCAAAGCCTTTCCAGTATTCACCCCGTTTGCAATACTGATAGCCGGTCGCCCAGACGGCCCAGCCTAAGGCCACCCTGTCGTGAGCGGCCAGGGCCATCTGCCGGGCCTTGGCAGCCGCTTGCAGCCCCTGGTCGTACTGCCCTTGGCTCCCCCGCGCAATGGCTAATACGCAATACGCTTTCGACAGCGTGGCCGGGTCGTTTCGGTTCGCCAGCAAGGCAATGGCCTGTTCGCTCTGCTGGACCATTTGCCTGAAATTTCCTAATAACCGACCCGCAATGTCTCCCTGAATAAGTAAAGAAACGGCTTGTCCCCGCAGGTATTCAGTCGATAAAGCCTGCTGATAGGCCAGACGCGTATACTTGAGGGCAGAGTCGGAATGCACGTAATAAAACATAAACTCCCGGCCCAGTTCGTTCAGGCAGTCCACTCGCGCCCGATCCGCTAAGGCCGGAAGCCGTTGCTTTAACTGGTCGATACGTGCCGTTTGTGACCAGGCCCGTATCGTCAGCGCAAGAAGCAGGATGGTTAAGCTGGATCGCATAAACGGTCGTTATCAAGAGGAGACACACCCATTAAATTACGGAATTAAACGCGCTGAGATCGACCGTAATCAATCTACTAATGTATTCATAAAATTCTCAAAAAGAGCAGGTTATGTGCTGGTTTTGTTGCCTTGACCACCAACTCTCTGGGGAAATTAACGCCTATTCTGTTCACAGCAATCGTATATAACGGTAAGTAATACTTCGGTCTAATTAGCAGGTCGCCCGGTTATTCGTCTTTCAGTATTTTTGAAACATAATGAGCGGCTTCACGAAATTGCCGGGCAAGGTCGATAGCCAGGAGTAATCATGTCTTCATTTGCCTACACGGTTACGTACAAAATTGACTATGCGCTGAACCGTATCGGCAATCTGTGTTGAATCTGTGAAAATGCCGTTATGCCCACTTCCGTTGTAGTAGTTTACGTCAATAGGGTTGTTCGTGGCTCGTAACGCTGCATCAAATTCACGCGCCATAGCAATGGATGTATAGGCTGAACCTCCATCAGCCGGGCTGTCGGCGGTGCCATGCAGCATGAGAATCGGAACCTTAACTTTTGCGGCTGCCCTTTTGGTGACCTCGGGAGGGTAGCCGCAGGAATTCAGAATGATTCCCTGCACCTTACCAGGATACGTCAGGACGTAATCCAATGCCGCGCCCGCCCCTCGCGAATGCCCGAAAAGCACTACCTGACGGGCCTGCACATACCTTAATGCGCTCACTTTTTGCACCAGCGAATTGATCGCCTGACGTGCCGTGCGAAAACGATCTTCGCCCGGTAGATCGACTAAAGGCGGGGCATCTTTGCAATCGATTGGCGTGATAAAACGTACTCCCGCCCCTCGTCGTTCGGCAAACCAGCAGGCAGCAATACCAATCATGCCATTCCTGGCGACGCGACGAGCTAACTGAACGTATTCTTCCGCAAAACCATGTGTGCCATGAAGGATAATTACGCCGGGAAAAGGGCCTTTTCCTGGTGGTAATGCGATTGCCGCGTGAATCAGGCCGCTATCGGTGGGCACTTCTATCCAGTAAACGGAATCAGCGTTGATTCGTGGCGTGTCGGGTGTGATTGATACTACGTTCAGACTCCTCTGATCAATATGATGCCGTTTTGACTGGTAAGACAACGCCTGTTGACTCCATACCTGCTGGAGAAATAAAATGATCGGTATGAAAAGCGCTGCCCTGATCATGAAAAAAAGTCATTTCCACTGAAGTCTGATTTACTGGTCAATTTGGCTATTTGCTTATCTCAGTTGAGTGATGCGTTACCATCTGCCAGCGTCCGTCACGGCGGACAAACACGTTGGTGAACCGAAGTATAAAATCACCGGGGTTACCTTTGTAGGTTCCTTTTACATGCTCACGACCCGTAACCACCGCGACCTGATCGTAGAGCAATACCTGCATATTGTCGTCCTCGATACGTTCGGGCTTCATGTCGCGGGTGGCAAACACGGCAATGTCCGCAGCCCGTTCTACTACCGATCCGTTCATGGCCGTAATGCGAAACTCGTTCGCGTACAGTTTTTCCAGAAAGGCCACATCGCCCCTGATTCGGGCCGTTGCCCACTCGTTCTGGAGTTGGATTAACTCTTGGTTTTTCTGGTCGGGAGACTGTGCCCAAGCGGGTATGAGCGCCATCAGGCTGCAACCAGTAAACACAACTATAGACCTGCGTAGGTTTACCATTTCTTGAAATTTTTGATTGGTGGGCCTACCCGTTTTAGGCCATGTTCTTCCCGAAACTTATCCTGTTCTGCTTCCGACATATTTTTAGCTACGCCTTCGCTGATCTTTCTGAAAAATTCCTCCATTTTACCCGCAGGCTGAAAGAACATCAACAGGCGACCTTCGCCTTCGCCCACTTTTGCAAAACTGTGCGGTACATTTCTGGGCCCGAAAACACTGTCGCCCGCTTTGGCCTCGTGAATTTCGTCCCCCACTTTAATCAGAAACTGCCCCTGTAGCACATACCACCATTCATCCTGCTCAAAATGAACATGGTGCGTAGGCCCACCTTCTTTTACCCGAATGGATTCAAATACGTATATATCACCGTCGGTATCTTTTGTTGATACCTTGGTCGAGAAGATGTCTCCCTCCAGCAGCGAAATGGATTTGCTGAAGCGATCTTTGCCTGCATCGACTTTAAAGCCTTTTTCAACCCTGAATTTTTCAATTGATTTAGCCAGCAGATGAAAAGGTGAAGCCAGAAAAGCGCCCGTTGCCAGACATGCCCGAAGAAAGTTTATACGTTTCATCGTCAGAAAAAATAGCTTAATTAACGTTAGTAAGCTGGTGGGAGTATTGACAATGAGTAAGTTACGTACTCTTGTAATGAGTCTGAAAATGCTTTTATTTTTCGGTCAGCAGTTTAGATTTTCGCATTAAGTCAGCTTATTCACCCGACAACGCATCTACTGACCCGGTAAAGGCGGCATACTTTCTGTATTCTGAGAAGCAATGATCAGCCACTTACCGTTTTGTTTTTCCACTACCCAGGTGAAGATTCCTGCTCGTGGCGTACCATGCTTAATGTGACGGACTTTATCGCCCGTTGTTCCCCATTCTACATGAGCAATAGCCAGATCGGGCCGGATAAATTTCACCTGTGTTTCTTTCGTTGTCCACACACTCTCGGTAAACAAACGTTTATGCATAGAGGCATGGGCTTCTTGGAAGATTGACCGCCCTTTTAGCCAGCCGTTAGGCCCTAAGACGGTAACGAAATCGACGTCTTCTGCCAGCAAAGCAGTCAGGGCTTCTACATCATGTTGGTTCCATGCATCCTGCCAGGCCGTTCCCATTGCTTTAATCGCTTTCTCATCGGCCGGATTACCCTCTGTCTGGTTGAGTTCCGCTCGCCTACCGACGGCGCTTACTGGCCTATCTACGACCAGCGTAGAAGTAGCTGTTATTAAAAGCAGGAGGAGTACCGTTTTCATAGGTTATCGATGAAAAGGTACATTATTTCCTGTCAAATCGCACCGACACCCATTGACGATCAGTTGGTACTTTGTGCGTCGCATTCCAGACAAACATGGCCTGATCCAGCGCTACGTTCAACTGTCGTTTGGTTTGTCGGCGGGCAATGTTCAGGCAACGGTTTATGGTTTCTTCATAAATCAACAGGTTGTTATTGGTATAAAAGCGTACCGTGCATTGATGGCTTTTAGGCGGGATTTCAACAACCCAAAAGCCGTTGTGGGGTGCTAACGATTCTTTTTGAACTTGTGCCTGCGTGGTAAACGAAGCGATCAGGAGTAAGGTGGCTATCGAAGCCAGGCGGAAGGGTGAATGCGTGTTCATCGGATAAGCGTTTTTGGATGTTTGCAGGTAATTGTTAACTAAGCCAAACTCTGGGTTCGGGGCAATTTTACCCCGGTCAATAGGTGATCGTGCCTTTGTAGGTAATTTCGCCCGTCGGTTTGGCAGGATTAGCAATGGCGTTCCCAACAAAGGTCCCGCTGGCTTTTGCGAACTTGCCGGTTCCGCTCGTGATTGTATGGGTCAGCTCTACGGTCGATGTGCCGTCTGGATTGGGAATGGATGTGCCCGTAAATGTGGTAATAAATGTATCGCCGTTATCGGCATAAAACGTACAATCACCACTTACTTTAAACGGTGGAGGGGGCGCGATAGTGATGGTAGCAATTGCCACAAATCTGCTGATGTCTAACGGTTTAGTTTGTGAGATTCCTGTTGACCGTTGCTTCAGCGAGGGTGCCGGGTTGAGGACTTCATTCGTTGTCGTGTATGTTCCTTCAAACGCAACGGATGCCGGGGTGTCCTCTTTTTTGCAGCCAGCTAATAGAGCCATTGTGACCAATATGGTCAGCAGAATGGTTGTGTGTTTTGTCTTCATGATTCCTATTTTATTAGTTGATAAACAATAAATTGTTGGGACTAAACAAGTCTCAATCAGCCAGGTTGAGAGGCTATTTGTTAGCAAAGTAAAAACAGGCCAGCAGGCAGGAAAAGCCCGAATGAATTGCCGGGGTTATTCGCTGAATAAGTGGGCAACCCGACTGAATAAATGGTGGAGAAAAGCGGTTGAAACTTCTCCCTTCCCTGAACTGAATAGGCATAAAAAAACCGGAGTTGCTCGCTCCGGTTTTTTTGTGCAGATAGTTATCAATCACCCAAAGGCGTTAATGTGCTTCTGGAAAATAGCTTCGTATTTGCTGGCGGCTGCCGTTTGTTTGGCCTCCTTACAGGCTTCGACAATGGTTTGCAGAATATACAGGTCGGAGTCGGGGTTGCCGAAGCGGTTGCCGCCACCCGTTTTGTCATAGGTTAGGGCCTGATCGGCGCGGGTTGCCATGATGTCGGCAATTTCAAGGGCCTTCTTGCTGTCGCCCACTTCAAACAGGAACCGCACATAGTTCGACGAAATCTGGTCGTAGGGAATACTCTTGTCCGGGATCACTTTCAACGAATAATCGAGCACTTCGCGAGCTTTGGCTTTGTTGCCTTCGCGGATAAGCTGATCGGCTAAGCGGAAGAAGGCAATCCGGGCCGAAATTACGGGTGGCCCTTTGTAGGTTTCGTCGTAATACACCTTCGGGTTGTCGAACTCGCGCCAGAACGTCTTCTTCGTCATGTTGGTATACATGATGTCGGAATTGACGTAGCCATCGGTTGCGCCCGGAACGGCCACCGGCATCAGCCGATACGCATAGCCCTCCAATTGCATGTAGTTCTTCAGACTCAGGTAATTATCACTGGCCAATGTGCTCGAAAAATAGATAGGCCGCTTCCAGTTATTGCTGGCAATAATATCGAGCATGATCAAATCAGGCTTATAGAGGTCTTTCTTGCCGATGGTCCACTGCAACGTATCTTTCACGAGTGGGCGAAGCATAGCCGGAACGAAATTGGCTTTATCAACGGCCCCCTTGTCGATGGGCAGGAACAACACCGACGAGGGCAGAATGCTCGTCATGTCGCCGTTCGTGAGCGGCACCTGAACCGCCGGACTGCTGGTCTTAATCAGATTAATGTATTGCTTCAGGTCAATGCCGTTTTTCACGCCCGGCACTTCATAGAACGGCACAATATCATTTTTACCCTTATTGAATTGGTCGAACTCTAACGAAATGGGCAGTGCGTCCGACTCATACGTTTTGCGCTTCATCTGCTGAATGTACCATTCCGTGCCCAGCAAACTCAGGTTACACACGCGCACATCGCGCCGGAAGCCCTCCACCTCCTGCACGTACCAGAGCGGGAAGGTATCGTTGTCGCCACCCGTGAACAGCACCGCATTGGGCGCACACGAATTGAGCAGGTTTTTCGCGAAATCGACAGATTGGTATCGATTATCGCGGTTGTGGTTATCCCAGCTTTTTGCGCCCATCATAACGGGCACCAGCAAGCAAAGGCCAGCTACCAACCCATTCCGCATCGTGTCGGATTTGAGATACGTTCGCAATCCTTCGGCAATGGCCATTACGCCCAGACCGAGCCAAATGGCAAAGAAATAGAACGACCCAACGTAAATATAGTCCCGTTCACGTGGCTCGGATGGGGGCGAATTCAGGAAAATTTGCAGGGCAATGCCCGTAAATAAGAACAGCAGTCCCACAATCAGGAAATCACGTCGACGGCGGAAATACTGGAAGGTAATCCCGAACAACCCCAACGCAAACGGCAGCATGTAGAAGTTGTCGCGGGCTTTGTTGGTTTTCAGCAGGTCGGGGGCGTTCTGATCCGACGACCAGGGCAGGAGATAGCCTGCGCCTTCTTCGTCACTCTCCCGTCCGGCGAAGTTCCACATCAGATACCGCCACCACATATGGCCCAACTGGTAGCTAAACAAATACTGTAAATTGTCGCCCATCGTTGGTTTCTGACCTTCGGCAAGGCCAAGCATCTGCCGGTACAGGGCGGGGTGGTTTTGCTGACTGCTATAAACGCGGGGAAACAGCATCTCATCGCCGGGAGCATACACGTATTCGGGCTGGTGATCGAAGACGACGTATTTGTTGCCTTCTTTTTTCCACATGGCCGCGCCGGGTTTCTGGTCGATAGGGCGGGCCGTAAAGACGGGGCCGTAGAGCAGCGAACGGCTGCCATATTGTTCCCGACGCAGGTACGATAGGAAGTTAAGCGCATCGCTGGGGTCGTTTTCGTTGATGGGCGGGTTGAAATCGGCGCGTACCAGCACCTGCATGTAAGAAGCATAGCCAATCAGCACAAACGCGAGCGATAGGAGCGAGACGTTCCAGACAACCCGTTTCGTACGGGCCGACCAGATAATGCCATACACAATGGCGCCTAAGAAAGCCACCGTAAAGAAAATTACGCCTGAGTTGAACGGCATACCGAGGGTGTTCACAAAGAAGCGTTCCACGGCAAACGCCATGCCTGGTAACCCCGGAATAATCCCGGCGTTTATAATCACCAGAATAACTAAGCCAATGCCAGCCGCTACAACGCCACCCCAGAAGGTTGGCTTTGCCTGTTTTTTAAAGTAATAAATCAGGGCCAGCGCGGGCAATGTCACTAAGTTCAGTAAGTGAACGCCGATGGAAAGGCCCGTCAAGTACGCAATGAAAATCAGCCAGCGGTTGGCGGCAGCTTCATCCTCAATGCGCTCCCATTTGAAAGCCGCCCACACCACAATGGCCGTGAAAAATGACGACATGCCGTATACCTCCGCTTCAACGGCTGAGAACCAGAACGTGTCGGAGAAGGTATAAGCCAGCGCACCCACGGCACTGGTACCAATCACCAGCAAGGTGTCGGCAGCGGAATACTCGCTTTCTGCTTTACCAAGAAGTTTCTGGGCCAGCATGGTTATGGTCCAGAACAAAAACGCGATGGTGAACGCGCTGGCCAGCACGGATGCCATATTCACCCAATAGGCTACGTTGGTCAGGTTGCCGAGCGAAAACATCGAAAAAATCCGACCCAGCAGCAGGAAAAACGGAGCGCCCGGCGGGTGAGGCACCTGAAGTTTAAACGAACACGCAATGAACTCGCCACAGTCCCAGAAACTGGCAGTACGCTCGACGGTGCTCGCATACGTAAAGAGCGCGACGGCGAAAACGGCCCAGCCCGTGAGGGTATTCAGGCGTTTAAATGATTGCATACAAATGAAGATTTACAAACTGCTTTTTGTGTAAGTAGTCCCCAAAAATACGCAAAAAAGAAGCCTAACTGGGTTAGCGCTGGCTGTTAAAGTTTGTTAAGGGTACAGCCCGGCATTTTTTGATTCTAACCTATATCTTTGTTTTAATGTTCGAAACCAGTTTCGGATTATTTGGCCTACACGTTGAATGAGAAGTTTTCTTGATAGTCTGGGCGTTGGCAATAATCAAAGCCTGCAAACCCGAAAAATCATTCAGTACCTGCTGCGCGAAAAAGGAAAAACTGTTCTTGAAATCCGGGATTTCTGCGGTCTTAGCCTACCCACCACCATTAAGTTTGTCAATGAGTTAGTCGAGAAAAACATTCTCATTGAATCGGGGAAGAAAGAGTCGTCGGGAGGTCGTCGGCCAACGGTATATAATTTGAACCCGGACCAGGGCTACATCGTCGGCGTGGAATTGTTGCTCAAGTCGTTTAGAATGAGCATTATCAACCTGCACCACGAGGTTATTTATGACTATGAGACGGATAATTTCGATATCAGCCAGCGCGACGAATCCTTCGATTTTGTTGCCCGAACAGTACCGGCCCTCATCCGAAGCAAAGGCATTGCCGAACATAAAATTCTGGGGGTAGGTATCGGGATTACAGGCCGGGTCAACCGCGCCAAAGGCATCAGCTATTCGTTCCTGAACTTTGATGAATCGCTGACCGAATTGCTGGAAAAACAGTGGCCGTATCCAGTATTTATCGACAACGATACGCACTTCATGACGATGGGCGAGCAGGTGTTCGGGCTGGCCCGCGACAAACAGAATGTGGTGTATGTTAACCTCAGCCGGGGGTTGGCGGTGGGTCTAATTTCGAACGGGCAAATTCACAATGGGCATTCCTATTTTGCGGGCGAGTTCGGTCACGTTACCTTTTTTAATAACGACAAACTGTGCATCTGTGGCAAAAAAGGCTGCCTCTCGACGGTGGTTTCGGGACTGGCACTGGAAGAAACGTATGCCGAAAAAACGGGGCGATACCTCCCATACCGTGATTTGCTGACTCTCTCGAAACAGGGCGACCGGCTCGTGAACGAACTGCTGTCCGACATGGGCGAACAATTGGGCAAAGCCTTAGCGATGCTTATTCAGGTCCTCAACCCCGAGCTACTGATTCTGGGCGGGCGATTTATTGACGTGGGTGAATACCTGAAGTACCCCATCATCCGTGGGCTAAGTCTCAACAGCCTGCCCCAACTCTTCGCCGACTGTGAGTTTCAGGTATCTCCATTAGGCGAAAAAGCCGAAATGCTCGGGGCCTATGCGCTGGTGATGGAGAAGGTATTTGAGTAAGGCTGTAACGCTCCCGCAAATTCTTCTGCCATTACTTCCTCCTCCGCCCGCGAGACAATCATCCCTGTTTCGTGAATAAAAAAATGCCCCAGTTCGTGGGCCAGAATCCGGCTTTGCTTCACTGAGGCATTGAGGTTGATGCAGATAGTGCGGGTCGTTTTATGATATTCGCCAACCGTGACCGGATGCCAGCGTTCGTAGCGAACCGTAACGCCCGCCAGCCGCGCCAGTTCGGCCACATCGGCGGTGCCGTATCGCTTGATGACTTGCTGGGCTAATTCGGTTCCGGTCATGTACGTAGCGGGTTAACGTGGGGAATGGGTAATCTGCTATGTAATAAACTGAATAATAATTTATTATACGCTATACAGCCGAAGCCGGAGCTTCGGCACTACATGTAAGGCCGAAGCTCCGGCTTCGGCTGTATAGTCATAATTCAGTAAGACTAAAGCGCGTGCCGGTGTGGGTCGCCTTCGGAGAGAATCAGGTTGTCGGGCCAGCGGATTTCAACGCCCCGGCTGATTAATACTTCCTGAAAATCGGTTAGTAATGCCGACTTATTCCGAACGTGCCGGGGTAAAACGGCCTTTTCAAGACAGTAAGCCAGCAAATTCCCGACCGATTCGCCAATGTTCCATTCAATAGGATGCAGTCGATAGCAGCCGTTGGTAATGTGCGTGGTGCCGATGTTCTTACAAACTGGCAGCAGATTCTCGACCCGTTTCGGCAGCAATGCGCCCAGCGGAATCTGGAACGGCAGGCTCTCCACGTCAACGTAATTGTCACCCCCCGTGCTGGGGTGCAAATCAATTCGGTAGAAACCAACGCCTACCGAATCGGCAAATGGTTCGGCCAGTGTTGAACCGGGCCGCAACTGCGCCGATACGTGCTGCTCTTTAATGGTAAACTCCGCCCGAATCCGTCTGGATTCCCGAATGTACGGGCGTTTGGCGAGCCCGTCGGCTGTTCCTACCACGTCGGGCCGGAGTTTCAGCCCCCGAAAGCCAAGTTCAGTTTGGAGGTAATATAAAAACGAGAGACTTTGCTGGTTGGCTTCGCTGATATATCGGGCGCGTTCAGTAGCGCTGACGTTACACAAATCGCCCAGCAGGTAATCAATCTGCGGGTAATTGACTAACGTAATATCGGAGTCGAACGCGCCCTCATAAAATAGAGCCTTATCAATAATCCGCCGATACGTCCACAATCCGGCAAAGGCTTTGTTGGGTTCTCGGTTGGGCTGAAAATTGTACTGAACGGGTTGCAGCGTGCGCGGACTGAGTCCGGTCAGGCTCAGCAGCCGCCCCGACCAGGCGGGCGATAAAGGCGGAACAAACTGCCGCCAGAAGTCGTAGGTGGCCGGTTTGTCGATGGTGTGGTCTTCACCTTCGTAATAGCTCATTGCAAAACACATCGAAAACGCCTGTACGTTGCCGGAATTCGCTTTGAGCGGTGCGCTGGGTTCGCCGGTTTCGGTCTGACTCTCAGAACCCGTTACGTATTCGGTGCCGGTCAGCGGCAGCAGATCACCGAGTTCAGTGGCATCGACAAAATATCTGGCAGATACAGAAATCGTTTTGCCGGTTCGACCGTGTTGCAACGAAACAGACTTCACCGCATCATCTTCATAATCAGCCGAAACGGGCGCGTGTTCGTACAGAACCGTCAGGAGTTGGCGGTCGATGTACGGCTGGAGCATTTCCTGCAATACTCGCAGAAATACGATGGGTTCGGCACAAAGCGGGGATACCCAGCCGTTGCCGGGGTTTAGTACCGGGTCGGCCAGGGCGTCAGGCGTGAGTGGGTAATGTGTTCGGTAGTAGGCCCGCACGCGCTCGCGGAAGGCTCGGTAGGTTTGCGTACAGCCGAATTGTTCAATCCAGCCGTGTTCGTCGGGGGGAGTGGCCTGGGTCGTAAACTGCCCGCCGATCCAGTCCGAATCTTCGGTCAGAATAACACGTAATCCGGCTTCGCAGGCGGCTAAAGCACAGGCGCATCCGCCCACGCCACCGCCTACGATGAGTATGTCTGTCATGTCTTTCAATGAGTGATTGAGTGAATGAGCGAATGAGTGAATGAGTCTGCCGGATGGTATTCGCTCATTCACTCAATCACTCATTCGCTCATTGTTTTCTGGAGGCAACAATCACAATCGGTTCATCACCGGGGCGGTTTTCGAGTTCGGTTTGGGCTAAGGCCAGCGCCTGTTCCATTTCGGCCAGCCCCGACAGGTTGATGATGCGGCTACCGGCCAATAGGTGAATATCAGGCAAACTACGACCCGCATCACCAAAGTCGGTCAGGCTCGTAATGACCTGTTCTAGTTCAGCCGCTACCTGCGCTATCTCGGTGGCATACACCCCGGCATCACTACGTTGCAAGCGAACCACGCCTGTTTTGTCCGTCACCCGAACAGCCAGTTGCCGCTTCCGAAACAGGCCGAAAAATGTGCTGGACTGCTTTTCAACGCCAAACGAATACAGACCGCCTGTTTGCCCCAGCAACTGAACGTCCGCTACGTCGACCTGCATCGAATGAGCCGCTGATACCCGACAATCGTCGGCTGTCACGGCCTTCGTATTATCGTCTTTCCGAAGTTCAGTAGTGCCAAAAGCGGTTGCCCGAACCAGGTTCCGGCGCGTATCGACTTCAATCTGCACTTCAATGGTTTCGGGCAGGGCGCCGACTTTCATGACGGCTTCAGCCGCTTCGCGCCGGACCGCCAGAATATCCTCGGGTGAAGGATCGACCATATTTCGCTCGACCGTATCGCGCACCATTGCCAGAGCAACCCCAATGGTTGAAATAACTTCGGCTTTATTGGCAAGTCGGGCGGGCAGATTCATTAACTCGCCCGTAAACAACACTAAGGAAGCCGCTCCGCCACCTCCGCCAATCAGTTCGACGGTGTTGCGGTCGAGGTGATATTCGGCAATGAGTTCGTCGAGTTGTTTGGCGACTTTGCGGCACGAAATTTCCAGCACGAGCCGGGCCGTTTCTTCTTCGGTTTTTCCGATTTTATCGGCTAATGGTTTGAACGCCAGCCGGGCCGCTTCGGGGTTTCCTTTGGCAAAAGCCGTGTCGGGAATGATACGCAGCAGGTTGGCCGCACAGGTCGGCGTAAGCGAAAAGCGTTGCCCGTCGGTGGTTTCTATGGCCGTGTAATCGTCGGCATCTTTATCGGTTGGGCGCAGATGCACCAGCCGGGCGTTGATGAAAATGTCTGCCGGTTGAAAACAGGCATAGGCCAGCCCCGCAATGTGCGCCGACCGCGACCCTACATCAACCAGTTTGCCCCCGGCTTCACGAATCATGCTGCCCCCGGCAATGGCTAACGTGCGGACGTCCAGCGTATTGAGATACGTTCGATGCCCACCGACCCGTGCGTTTTTGGTTTGCGGTTGCCCATCGCGGATGATGGAAATATCGGCACTGGTGCCGCCTACTTCAATAAAAATGCCGTCGGATACGCGCTCGTGCATGAGCGCCCCCGCAATACCCGCAGCCGGGCCTGAGAGCATGGTCATGATGGGTCGGCGGTGAACTTCCTCCACGCTCATTACCCCGCCATCGGAGCGCATAATCATCAACGGTGCAGTAATGCCCGCTTTTTTCACGCACTCGTCGGTCATGGTGGCCGTATGAATCATTTTGGGCAGAATGGCCCCATTAATGACTGCCGTTCGGGTGCGGGTTCGCAGGCCGTAGAGCGTCGAAACATCGTGGCCGCTGGTGGCCAGTAAACCGGCTTCCCTCGCTTTTTCGCTCACGAATAGTTCGTTTTCGTTCTCATCGACCCCAAACGCTTCGGACGCGACGACGACATCAACGCCTTTCTGCCGGAATGCCTGTAACTGCCGGTCGATGAGGTCGCTGCTTAATGCCCGATTCGAGCAGAAGACGTGTTCGGTCTGGAGCCATCGGTTGGGGGCCAGTTCAATAGCCGGTACGTTCGTATCTGACCTGGCTTTCAGGGCTTCCAGACCGCTGCCCATGCCAATAATGCCGACTTTGGCTACGTCGCCTTCGAGCAGGGCATTGGTAGCCTGGGTGGTCGAGTGGGCAATAAACGCTACGTCGTCGGGGTCAACGGAAAGCTCGCCCAACGCCCGGTTGATGGCCTCAATAATGCCCAGTGCCACGCCCTCGGTAGCGTGGTGCGTAGTCGGGACTTTCAACTGCGAAATCACCTCGCGCGTAGCATGGTCAACCACCACTACGTCGGTGAACGTACCGCCTACGTCAATGCCAACCCTGACTTGTCTTTTCATGGAGTGGTAATTATTAGTCATTAGTCGATAGTCGTCAGTTGTTGCTATTGCTTCTCTATCTATGATCGCTAATGACTATTGACTGACGACTAAAGACTCAAAAAAACATAACAACCGAAATCAACAGGCCCAGCACGCACACGAGCATGGCAGGCAGGAGGGTTTCTTTGGTCAATCCCTCGACCGGCACACCGACAAAATTGGCAATCCAGACGTTGTGGGTGTTGGTGGGGTCGCAGATGTTCTGCACCTGCACCACGCACATAATGGCCGCCAGCAACGCCAGAGCCGGTAAAATGCCTGTGCCGAACATGATGGTGAACAACCCAACGCCGATACCAAAAATATTGAGCGGCCCCCGGTACAGCGACAGGGGCGACAGCAGACCGAAAAATGCTACGTAAAACACGGCAGACTGAAACGGCAGCGACACAATGAGCGGTTCGAGGGCGGTTTTAATGGGCGGCAGGTTCAGCGCGTTGAGCAGCATCCCGATACCCATCATCAGAATGGCCGCCGGAGCGCCGTCTTCAATGCCTTTAATGGCCGAGGCCGTCAGCGTCTGGATGGCAGTGCGGATGTTTGTAGTCACAACCCCGTAGAGCGAACCGATGATGAAAGCGGCAATAAAATCCAGCTTGATACCGAGTGCGTTGAAGCCAATAAACAGCACTAACGGCACAATGGGAGTCAGCAGGGCAATGGGCGGTACGGGTTTGCTTCGTTCCCGCTTTGTGGTTTCCGGTTTTACAACGCCACTGGCCGCTACCGCCGACAGCAGCAACACTTCGCCCGACCGTTTAGCGGCAATGAGCGCGTAGGCGACCACAAACACCACCATCAGGCCCAGCAGAATAAACGCAAAGGTGAGTGCCTGCGGGGGCATCGGCTGGTTATCGTTCAGTTGCAGCAACTGCCGGTAGAGCGTGAACAAAATAGGATTAAAAATGAAGCCGGTAGCAAACGCCAGGAGAAACAATACGCCCGCCAGTTTGCGCGGAACGCCAAGGCTCATCATAATCGGCAGCACCAGCGAACCAACGGTAATGATGGCCCCCAGACCCTGCAAAGTCGTGAACAGGATGGCCGTAACGAGCATCAGCCCGAACGACACAACTAACGGGCGTTCGCCCCCAAATTCGGCGGCTCGTTTGATAATTTCCTCCGCAATGCCCGTCTGAATCAGCACCCGGCCCATCATGGCTCCGGCGAAAACCGCTACGTACACAGGAGCCAGTTTTACCGAACCCCCGGCAATGATACCGTTCAGGATGTCGGTCAGGCCGAGCCGGGCGAGCACCGCAATCAGCACGGCCATTGCAGGCAGGGCCAGCAGCGCAGGCATCTTCCGTAGAAACATCAGCGTGGCAAACACCAGAAAAATGATAAGTAAACCGATGGCAATCATGTGATTTCGGATTTGGGATGTCGGATTTAGGAACGGTCCGCCGTCGCGGTTGCTGACGCGTCATCGGCTACCGGAGGTAAATCCGACATCCGACATCCCAAATCCGAAATATTAATTTGTTCTTACATCAAAATCTATCTCCGCTTCAAAGGTGCGGTTCCAGGGCAGGTCGAACGTAAGGTTGCTGATGGAACATGACTTTCCGCTGTCTTTGGGGAAAAATCCGGCGGCTGTTTCGGCGGCAATCGGGGCCAATTCTTTCTGGCAATACGCTTCAATCTGCTGCGTTTGTTCGTCGGTCAGGCGGTAGGGGTTCCATTGCTTCTCGCGGCTGAGTTTGTTGGCGTTGGGCCGGATGATAGAATGATACGTGTAATCGTCGAGCAATCGGTTGAGCATGAACCACGTTTGCGCCTGATTCATCCGCACAACGGCAGCGGGATTTTTCTTCGCCACTACGTGCGACACGCCCGCCAGAATGCCGTGCGGCAGGGCCGTACCGATGGTGTTGCCCGCCGTGTTCCAGCAGGCATACCCATAGGTTCGCGCAAAAACCGACGCTTTTTTCAGGCTTTCGGTAAACGGAATATCACCGCCCTGCACATCGCCTTTCGGGTCAACGTCGGCAATGATAATGCCTTTGGCAGGGCTGTTTTTTATCTGGTTGGCAAAGCGTTCAGCACTGCCGGGTTCAACCCGCGTTGTAAATACGTAGTACAGAATATCAGCCTGTTTCTCATCCGTAACTTCGCGAGCACCCACCGCTTTTAGGTGAAAACTAACCGTTTGACGCAGGGGACGGTCTTCAAACGGCATCACCGTATTGGCGGCTGTTTCGGAGGAATAAATCGCTTTAATACGGGGATGATAATTGTATTTATCAGAGACCGAACGGGCCAGCAGCAACATCGACACTTCATCGGCCCCCGGCTGGATGGCTACGCGCTCGGTCAGCTTTGCCTGCGCTACGGCGGTTGTCAGGTTCTCGCGGTCGCGGATGTGGACGCCCTTCGGTTTGGCGTCGTCCTGCGACACAATCAGGTAATTAAATACGTTGGTTTTGGCTAATTCAACCGCATACTGATTGACGCGCAGGTTGCGGGCGCGGGCCGCTTTGTAATCGGCTAAGGCCGCAGCCGGAATTTCGGCTTCGAGTCGCCCGGTTAGTTCGCGCTGGGCCGCATCGGGCGAGACTTCGGCCCATTTTGCCAGTTTTTCGCGGTAGGCTTCGTTTTTTCCGTCGGCGGTGGGGGCCAGCCGCATAATCACGCTGGAGCCGTAGATTTTCAGTTTCGGGGCTTTTTGGCGGAGTTCGCGGATAATCTCAAGCCGTTTCAGCGCTTCATCGACCGGCACCGCGTGAATCCGCGACCCAACCAGCCCGCCATAGGCCAGCATATCAACCGAAATAATGGCCGCATCGAAGCCAGCAAGCGGTTGTTCGCGCAGCCAGCGAATGATTTCGTCGGAGCGACCCACGTCAGTAAATCGGCCCAGCAATTGGCGGGGGGGCGTTACTATGTCCACGTCGCCAATTTTGCCCATCTGTACCGGAAACTGCAAACAGGGCGGGCGGTCGTCTAACGGAATCAGTAGAATCCGGTTTGTTCCCTGCGCCTGTGCATCGGCTACAGTAGCCGATGCACACAAGAAGAGCAGGAATAGTAAAAGCCATCGAAACATGAGAAAAGGTAAGCGTTTAGGTAGATGGACGGAACAAAAGTGGGAATAATTCCAGACTATCCAAATAAACTTTAATAAAAAATTTATAAAAGTTTTAGCAATTTATTTAAAAAGCCTACATTTGCATAGAATCCAGATAAAACAGTCCTTTTCTTCTAACTACCAAATGAACCGATTTTTACTACTAATCCTGCTGACAATGGGCTGGGCTACGTCGGTGGCGCAGTCAATTACGCTCAAGGGGAAAATCAGCGATGACGAAACCGGCGAAGCCGTTGTGGGAGCTAACATTGCCGTGAAAGGTACCAGCAAAGGTACTTCCACCGATGCGTCGGGCAACTTCTCACTGGCGGTTGACCAGGGTGCTACGCTGATCGTTTCCAGCATTGGCTACGACAATAACGAGGTCGTGGCATCATCCGAAAACCTGACAATCAGGCTGAAACCCAACAACCGAACGCTCAATGAAGTGGTGGTGGTTGGGTATGGCGTGCAGAAAAAAGCGAATCTGACCGGAGCCGTTACCCAACTCAAATCGGCTGACCTGCTCAAACGGCAGGTGGGCACCACCAGCAATCTGTTGCAGGGTTTGGCGCCGGGCGTATCGGTATTTCAGGGGTCGGGCAAACCCGGCGCAGATTCCCCCACGATTCGGATTCGCGGCACAGGCTCTATCTTTTCCAGCCAGGCTCCGCTGATTCTGGTGGATGGGGTTGTGTCGAGTTTAGATAATCTGGACGCCAACGCCATCGAGAGCATTACGGTACTGAAAGATGCGGCCTCAACGGCTATTTACGGCTCGCGGGCGGCCAATGGCGTCGTACTCGTGAAAACCAAACGGGGCGGCACGGGCGGCATCAAAGTGAGCTATAACGCCTTCGTGACGAAGCAGGAAGCCACCAACATTCCCGAAAAAGTGAGCGCGGTGGAGCATATGGAACTGAGCAACGTAGCACAGCGCAACCAGACCGGCAACCCCAATGCGTTTGTGTTTGCTCAGTCGCTGATCGACAAGTACAAAACCACCGCACCCGACAATCTCGAAGTGTTCGACAACGACTGGGTGAAACTGCTGCTGACCAACAGCGGCATTATGCAGAATCACAACATTACGGTGGACGCGGGCAGCGAAAAAGCCAGCCTGTTTGCATCGGTGTCGTACCTGAATCAGCAGGGCCTGATTCCGAACAACAGCTTTAACCGCTTCGACCTGCGCCTGAACCCTGATATTCGGTTTAACGACAAATTACGGCTCACGTCGGTGCTGTTCTACAACCAATCGACCCGCATAGAACCGGCAGGCGGCACGCCCGAATTCATTATCCGTCAGGCGATTGGACTACCCGCTACCGGCCCGGCCAAATTTGGCGACGGGATGTATGGCGATGCGGGCCAGTCGAACCGCCGGAACCCGCTGGGTCAGGCCGAATCGAGTGGACTGCTAACCGTTACCACCCCGTCGTTTATGGGTAAGGCATCGTTTATTTACACGCCCATCAAAGCCCTGGAAATTGAAGCCAGCGCGGCCCGCGAGCAGTGGTATCCGAACAACAAGCGGTTCCAGAAAAACTACAACGTCTATGCGCCCAACGTAGCGAATAAATCCTACGATTTGGTGGCTCCTTATCCCGGCACCAACGCGCTGTCGGAGAGTTATTCAACCAACTACCGGACCACCTTTCTGGCACAAGCCACCTACACCTATCGGGATACCAAAAACGAAGCTAAATTTCTGCTGGGTGGCCAGACCGAAGAGGGCATTACGCGCACGTTGGGCGCGTCGCGCTCTGATTTTATCAACGAAGAATTGCCGTATCTTTCGCTCGGTGGGGCCAACCGCGATAACTCCGGCGGGGCCAATGAGTATGCACTGGCGGGTTTCTACGGTCGTCTGAACTATGCCTTTCAGGATAAGTATCTGCTCGAAGTGAACGGGCGTTATGATGGTTCGTCGCGCTTTTCGCAGGCCCTCGATAAGCAGTGGGGCTTCTTCCCGTCGGCATCGGCGGGCTGGGTGTTCAGCAACGAGAAATTCTTTTCGGGCCTGAGTTCGGTGGTTTCATTCGCCAAAGTCCGTGCTTCGTATGGAACACTGGGTAATCAGGGCGTACCGGAATTGTATCCGTTTGCCGGTACGTATTCATCGGGTAACGATTATTATTTTAACAATACCATCAATAATCAGGGCCTTGCTCTGACCGATGCCATTAATGCCGGAACGACCTGGGAGAAATCGACGCAGTTCGACGTGGGCGTTGATTTTCAACTGTTCAAAGGCTTGAGTATCACGGCGGACTACTACGTTCGTAACATCTCGAATATCCTGATGCGTCGGCCTATTCCGGGTTATGTCGGGCTGAATCCGGCCCTGCTTAACCTCGGCAAAATGGAAAACCGGGGCTGGGAAGTAACTGCTACGTATCGCAACCGGATTGGCGGGCTACGCTACGACGTAACGGGCGTGCTATCGGACGTAACGAACAAAGTAACTGAACTACCAGGCGTGCCGTATATCGATGAAGGGCTGCTGCGGTCGGCGGAGGGATACGCGCTACGGTCGTATTTTGGGTATCAGGCCGTTGGGTATTTCCAGTCGAAAGAAGACATTGCTGCCAGCCCGACGCATTTCTTTACGGCCAATCCCGGCGACATCAAATACGCTGACATCAACGGCGATGGGAAAGTGGATGCCAACGACCGGACATTTATCGGCAACAATTTCCCGCGCTACGAATACAGCATCAACGCCAATTTTTCGTATGGTCTGTTCGACCTGAACCTGTTTGGGCAGGGCGTTGGCAAGAAGCAGAACTACATTTCGGGTACAGGTGCTTGGCCGTTCTTCGCCGGTGATTTCATTCCGTCGCTGCTGGCAATGCACAAGGATTACTGGACACCCGAAAACCCCAATGCCGAGTTTCCGCGTTTGCTGCCCGCCATTGGCGTAAACGGCTCGAATTCGTCGTTCTGGGTGAAAAACTCGGCTTATTTCCGGCTGAAAAACGTGAATCTGGGTATTCGCGTCCCCGAAACATTTACGCGCAAGCTGGGCGTTGGCTCGGCCCGGTTCTACGTAAGTGGTCAGAACCTGTTCACCATCACCAAATTCTGGAAAGGGTTCGACCCCGAAATCAACAATAACACGGCGGAATTTTACCCGCTCATGAAAACCTATACTGTTGGGCTAAACCTGAAATTCTGAACATCGCCATGAAAAAGACATTTTCCATACTTGCGCTGGCCGCGCTGGCCTTTGGCTGTCAGGAGTTTCTGGACCGCCAGCCGTTAGATACACCTTCGAGCGCCACGTTCTACGCCAACGAAGCCGAAATCAGAATCGGACTGACGGGCGTATACAACGCGGCTTTCTGGAACAGCCGGGGCAACGTACCCGATCTGAAACGGATTGAAAGCACCACCGACCTTGTTATGTCGCGCAAAACCGACCCCGAAGCGTTAGTGGCGATGGGTAATCAGGGGCCGTTTGTGATTGGCAACACCATGTCGGAAACGGGCTGGACGCAGGGCTACCGGCTTATTGCCCGCGCCAACGACCTGCTCGAAGGCATGAAACGGGGCGAAGCCAATACGGCCAAAACAACATACGCCCGGATGCGCGGGGAAGCTCTGACGCTACGTGCCTGGGCCTATCTGAACCTGATCACCTGGTACGGCGATGTGGTGTATTATACGCAAGTGCTGCAACCTGACCAGTACGAAACGCAGCCCCAAAGCCCGAAAGAAGAGATTGCCAAGGCGTTGTATAAAGACCTCGACGAAGCCTACGCCGGTCTGGAACTGAACCCCGCCGACCGGGGGCGTATGAGTAAATCGATGGCGCTGGGTATCAAAGCCCGGCTGGCGATGCTCATCAGGGATTACCAGACAGCCGCCGACGCGACCAACACCATCATTAAGAGTGGCAACCACAGCCTGAACCCCAATTATCAGGCCGTGTTTACGCTGGCGGGCCAAACCACCAACGCGGGTCGGGAGGTGATGGGTCAAATGATGTTTCCGGCCGAAAACCCGAACATCGCGTCGTGGCAGGTAGTGGGCTACACACCCCGCCAAACGCTGGGTGCCCAAAGCAACAACTTCCCGACGCAGGCAATGGTCGATAAGTTTGAATGTACCGATGGCAAACGTATTGATGAGTCGCCGTTGTACGACCCGGCTAATCCCAGCCGCAACCGCGACCGTCGGCTACGCTGGACGCTCTACATGCCCGGCGATACCATCGAAGTCAGAATGGTAAAAGCGGCCAGCCTGCCCTACCAGAACCCGAACCAGCGGTTTATTTACAACATCCACAGCGACCAGATTTTCCGCTACAACTGGAACACCCAGAAGTATGACGTGGTGAACGGCAACCCCGACTTCGTTACGTCGTCTAACAGCGTGTGGCAGTTTGGTTCAACCGGGGCCGTGGGTGGTGTTGGTTACGTATGGCGCAAGTACAACGACCCCGACCAGTATGCCTGGGAGTTGAAAACGCCGTTTATCCTGATGCGCTACGCCGAAATTCTGCTGACGTATGCCGAAGCAAAAATTGAACTCAATCAAATCGATGGGTCGGTAACAGATGCCATCAACGCCGTTCGTCGGCGGGCAGGGCAACCCGTGGCAGCGGTGTCGGATCAGGCTAAACTCCGGCAGTTGGTACGTCGGGAGCGGGCGGTCGAGTTTGCGACGGAAGGGCTGCGGTTGTTCGACATCCGGCGGTGGGGCATCGTGAAAGAAGCCCTGAACGGTCAGATTGTCGGGGCTGCGCTCAACCCGGCGAACGCACCGGCCATTCCGTCGTTCGGGGCCAAAGGCTCGGTGCAGGATCTGAACGACATTCCTGATTATTCGTCCAGCATTGCCCAGCGTATCAAGAGCCGGAACGAAACCCGCGTCAACGTTGATAAGCACGTGCTCTGGCCGATTCCACAGGGGGAGTTAGACAAGAACAAAGGGCTTAAGCAGAACGCGGGGTGGTAGTTTTTGTCATGCTGACGAAGGAAGCATCTTAATCGTTCCATACACTCAGTTAGGATACCTTAAGATGCCTCCTTCGTCAGCATGACAAAAAAACGTTTTATGAAATTTAGACAGCTAAAGACGATTATTTACGCAATGCGTATGCAAAAATCATTTCTTTTTATCCTGTTGTTTGTCCTGCCAGCCCTGTTTGGGCAGTGCGGTCAGACAGCGACTACTCAGCCGATGCCTGCTCCTGTCGAACCGCCTGTTGCTAAGGCGGTTCGCGGGGTATGGCTCACCAACGTAGGCAGTCAGGTGCTCAACACATCGGCGGGCATTCGGGAGGCTGTGAAGACCTGTAAACGGAGCGGCATCAACCATATTTTTGCCGTGATGTGGAACAAAGGCCGGACGTTGTACCCGTCGAAAGTGATGAAAAATACGTTCGGCATCGAAATCGACGAAAACCTGAAAGGCCGTGACCCTCTCCGCGAACTCATCGACGCGGCCCATGCCGACTCCATTAAGGTATATGCCTGGATGGAATATGGCTTTGCCGCCGAAAACAGCGGCTTTGGCGAACACATTCTGCGGATGAAACCCAACTGGGCCGCGCTGGGGCAGGATGGCAAGGTAGTGGTGAAAAATGGCTTTAAATGGATGAACGCCCTCGACCCGGAGGTGCAGGATTTCATGTTGTCGTTGCTGAAAGAAGTAGCCACCAACTACCCCGACCTCGACGGTATTCAGGGCGACGACCGTTTACCGGCCCTGCCCACCGAATGCGGCTACAACCCGGAGATTCTGGCGGCTTACAAACGGGAAACGAACGCGGTGCCTGCCGACCCAAAAACAGACACGAAGTGGGTGGACTGGCGGGCCAACCGGCTCAACCTGTTTGCCAACCGGCTCTACACCGAACTGAAAGCCATTCGGCCCAGTCTCAAGGTTGCAATGGCACCGAGTATTTTCCCGTTTGCCAAAACCGAATATTTGCAGGACTGGCCGACCTGGGTGCAAAACGGCTGGGTTGACCTGATTTCACCGCAAATCTATCGGTACAACATCGACGCCTACCGGAATGAGCTGACAAAGATTGTCACGCAGCAGATTCCGGCTGATAAACTACATTTGCTGAGTCCGGGCGTATTGCTCAAAGTCGGAACCTACAAACCAACCGAAGCTTTTTTGCAGGACATGGTCAATGAAAACCGACGCCAGAAACTCAACGGCGAAATCTTTTTCTATTACGAAGGCTTGAACGAACAAACCAGCTTTTTTAACCAATACTCAACAAAATAATGGATAATGAAGCTGTTGAAACTTTCTAAAAGCATTTTTGTCATTCCGAGGAAGCCGGGCGGCCGGTGCCGAGGAATCTCAAGGTTCGTATTAGTCAAGCTTGGGATTCCTCGGCACCGGCCGCCCGGCTTCCTCGGAATGACAAAAGTCTCCTTCTTCAACTTATTACCCAAAGTCTAAACAGCTTCAATCAGTTAGTCGGAGACAATTATTTTTCATTATCCATTTATCCATTCCCATGACCTCTTTCAACCAGTTTGCCGGAATTTATAAGCAAGAATTACTGACCAATATCATTCCTTTCTGGCAAACGCACTCGCTCGATATTCAGCACGGTGGCTTTCTTACGTGCCTGACCCGCGACGGTTCGGTGTTCGATACCGACAAGTTTATGTGGTTGCAGGGGCGGCAGGTCTGGCTATTTTCGATGCTCCACAACCGCGTCAGCCCGAAACCGGAGTGGCTCGATGTAGCTCTGCACGGAGCCAACTTTATGGAAAAATACGGTCGGGCGGACGATGGAACCTGGTATTTTTCGACCACCCGCGAAGGCAAACCGCTGGTGCAGCCGTACAATATTTTTTCGGACTGCTTCGCCACAATGGGCTTCGGGCAATTGTACAAAGCCACGAACAGCCAACGCCACGCCGATATCGCCCACGCTACGTTTCACAGCATTCTCGCCCGCCGGAGCAACCCCAAACGCGGCTGGGACAAAAGCGTGGAAGGCACCCGCCCGTTAAAGAATTTTGCCCTCCCAATGATTCTTTGCAACCTCTCACTCGAACTGGAGCACCTGCTTGATGCATCATTGGTGAACGGCCTGATTGACGAGTGCATTCATGAAGTGATGGAGGTTTTCTATGATGAGCAGATAGGACTTATCCGCGAAAACGTGGCGCCCGATGGGTCAGTGGTCGATTGTCTTGAAGGGCGGCACCTCAACCCCGGCCATGCCATCGAAGCCATGTGGTTCATCATGGACCTCGGCGAACGGCTCAACAATCCCCAACTCATCGAAAAGGCCAAAGACCTGACGCTTCAGCACCTCGAATACGGCTGGGACCAAACTTACGGGGGTATCTTTTATTTCCTCGACGCTAAAGGCTATCCTTCGCAACACCTCGAATGGGATCAGAAACTCTGGTGGGTACACGTCGAAACGCTCGTAGCTCTGCTGAAAGGCTACTATTTCACGAAAGACGAAAAATGCCTGACCTGGTTCAAGAAAGTACACGACTACACATTCAGCCACTTCCGCGATGCTGAATTTGGCGAATGGTTTGGGTATCTGAACCGTCAGGGCGAGGTGCTGCTGCCCCTGAAAGGCGGCAAATGGAAAGGCTGTTTTCACATTCCCCGCGCCCTGTATCAATGCTGGCAAGTGCTGGAGAAACTCGAAAAACTGACGATTCATAGTGTCGGTTCGACAGAAATCACTGTGAAATTTTGATGAATAAAGGGCGGCAGGCTCTAACCCCTGGGACTTGCTTTGGCGGGTGTCCTTAATTTCATAAACTCGAACAAGTATGCCACAAACTAAAGCCGCAATTCCGCTGTTGAAGACATCTTTAGCCGTAGTTGGTGTGATTTATTTAGGTCTCCATGTCTTTGCATTTGAAACCTTCATTTATCATAAGCCAACAAGTTTAATCCTGTTGTCGATTGCCGCTGTAATTGTCTTATTACTACAGTTGTACACTGAACCGTGGAAGCAAGCCAATTATGTGCGTCAGCTTATTATTTGGGCGATAATTGGTGTCGTGTTCTATTCAGGTGTACGCATGTTGAGTAAGTACTACTTCGAATCGAAACACCCGCAATTGACTCAAAAGTCGAATTGATTTAACCAGTTAATACTATCGTTTCTTTGCACCCTCCTGGCCAAATTCCAGGAGATTCCTGGTTCGCTGAGCCATGTATGAGCCGCGTTCGGATACCAACCCCGAACGCGGCTTCTGTTTAGCAACTATTTATATACTTCGCTCCGTGCGAATATAGCTCCCTGTTTTTCCTTCACCACTGCACAAGCTTTTCGTGAGCCGCTCCCGTTAAGTTAATGAGGGCTACTCCTATTCCAATTAGTGCAATCCCAACTAACTTACCGAGTGAGAGAGTTTCGTTGAAGAAGAGCGTTCCTATGAGTGTGATAAGCGTGGTAGCCAACCCACCCCATACCGCATAAGATACCCCAATGCCCAACTGGCGGGCGGTCATCGTTAAGGCCGCAATACTGGCTGCAAAAAAGCCAAACATCAACACCGACGGCAGTAGGCGCGAAAACCCCTCCGACTGCTTCATACAAATGGCCCCGCCTACTTCCAGCAGAACGGCTAAAACCAAATATAACCAGGTCATAATCTTATTGATTAGTAGATTGCGTTTTGTAACGGTAAGCGACAAATAGCGCGAATGGCAGCCCTACCAGTAACATATGCCAGCCCAGACTCAGCAAGCCTACCAACCACTCGAACGGAGCTTTAGGTGTTTGGGACAGAGGTAGCACTACCCAATTCATGACCAGCCAGATAAACAGCCCGTAGAGCAGGCCACTTAGAACCTGATGTCGCTGGAGCAGGCCCACATAGGGGAATGCCAGTACGTAAGGAATGGCAAAGCTATATGCGATGAGAAAATGTAGCCCTATCCCCCAGGCAACCATTTCTGCACCGCCACTAAAGGCGAGCTCGCCGAAGGCCCCACTGGCAATAAACCGCATGAGTTGCGGCACCGAGAAGCGATCCAATAAGCCTGTATAGACCGCGATGGCAGACAGTTCGTCAAGAATGCCTACTAATAAACCTGCCCCAAACAGTGTGACGAGGAGCGTTTGAACAGATTGTTTACCGACGGTTTGCGGTAACGTTGTGGTCGTTTTCATGAGTGCATTGTGTTTAGCGTGTGTGATAAAATTTCTCCTTGATAATCAGGCCATTATGCCAGTGCTGTATAGCCACCTGGAAGAAATTACAGACTCCCCACTCGCGGTGGGTGTAATCATAGTGCCACTCAGTGGTGGTCACCTGGTGGCCGTAAGTCGTATTGAGGTGTTCGAGCCGCCGGAACTCAATGAGATTGGCGAAGAAGGCATCAAGCCGAAGGCGATTGGCCGCTTTGCCGATGGTAGGCATCTGGCATTTTTCCTGCATCATCACATCTGGATGATACAGTTGTTCGAAGGCCTCCATCGTAAGGCCTTCTCTGAGCATCGCCACGAGCTGATCGACTTGCTTGCGGACCGAGACGGGTTGGTTTGCAGTTGTCATTGTCTGGTTCAGTGCCGGTTTGTAATCGGCTGACTGACAATGCAAAATTGGCTCCGAACCTCGCCGAAATTCGATGGGATAGGTTAAGAAAAAGACTTGGGATAGATTAAGAAAATGGCTTAAACCAGCCGACTACCGTCATCGTATGTGCTTACGAAGCTTGCTGAGGTGCTCGGGGGTAACACCGAGGTAAGAGGCAATGTATTTCTGGGCAAATCGCTGACTAATTACTGGGTATTGTCGTGTAAATTCAGTGTAGCGTTGCTCAGCAGATTTGGCGTACAGGCCGTATATTCGATTCTGAAGCGCAATAAACGAACGCTGGAAGGCAATCCGGTCGAAGCGTTCGTAAGCAGGCACGACCTGGTATAACTCCTGTAAACTGGCATAATCAATCTGGAGCAATTCACAGTCTTCGGTGGCTTCGATATCCAGCGTAGCGGTTCGGCCCGTCAGAAAACTTTCTTCATCAGTCGCCCACCAGTCTTCAATAGCAAACCGCAGTACATGTTCGGTGCCCTCCTGGTCGAAAATGGAGCATTTTAAGGCACCTGTCACCACATAGGTTTCGAATTTGCAGACGTCGCCCGCCTGGACCAGGAATTGCCGTTTTCTCAACTTGCGATAGGAAAAAAGACTGGCGACGTACTTTTTCTGCTCTTCTGTCAAGGTAACGAGCCGTTCGATATTCCGAAAAAGAGGAGTATAAACATCGTTGTCCATCCGTTTTTATGAGAAGCGGCTTTCGGAATAGGATGAAGTTGTCAATACTGGCTGGATTATATCTGGCGTTAACGTCAACATTAGTTCACTGGATTTGAGCGTTCGTATTGTAGGTTATGAACCTTCGACGGCCCCAAACCATGCACCTTAGCCTATACCTGCTCAATCATGCTATTTTTTATACACCTCGCCCTGCGCGGCTTTGAGTGTATTCTGCATCAGTGAGCAAATCGTCATCAGGCCAACACCACCCGGAACGGGTGTAATGAAACTGGTTTTCGGGGCCACTTCGTCGAACTTTACGTCGCCTTTGAGCGCAAAACCGCTTTTCTTGCTTGCATCCGGCACGCGCTCTAAGCCCACGTCGATGACAACGGCACCTTCTTTCACCATATCGGCGGTGACGAACTCCGGTCTACCGAGAGCGGCTACCAGTATATCAGCCGAACGGCAGATTTCGGCCAGATTCTTCGTGCGGCTGTGGGTAACCGTAACCGTGCAGTTGCCGGGATAGGTGTTACGTTGCATCAGAATGGACATGGGCAGGCCCACAATCTGACTCCGGCCTACCACTACACAATGCTTACCCGACGTTTCGATATTGTAGCGTTTAATCATCTCCAATACGCCTTGTGGGGTGGCCGAAATATAGGCCGGTAACCCTTTGGCCATCCGACCAATGTTGATGGGGTGGAAACCATCCACGTCTTTAGTCGGGTCGATGGTTTCCATGACGCGGTCGGGGTTGATGTGGTCGGGGAGGGGGAGTTGGACAATCAGGCCATCCATATCGGGATTGTTGTTCACTTCCCGCACTTTGTCGAGCAACTCGTCTTCCGTAACTGTGGTCTCGAAGCGAATCAGTGTGGAATGCATACCCACTTCTTCGCAGTTTTTCATTTTCGAGGCTACGTAGGTTTCCGAAGCCCCTTTGTTGCCTACCAGAATAGCCACTAAATGCGGGATTTTACCACCCTGTTCGCGAATCTGCGCGACCTCGGCCGCTATTTCCTGTTTAATTTGTGCTGAAAGAACTTTGCCGTCAAGAAGTTGCATAGGGTAGTCGTTAGTCATCAGTAGTCAGTCAGCAGAAGGCAGTTACTATTAACTATCAACTTTTGACTAACGACTGTAGTGCAAATGTCGCAAAGATTGGCAAACTACCCGTACTTCTGTTGCCATTCGTTTTTCAGCTTTTTATACGCTTCGTCTTCCCGCGCCTGGAGATACTTGCCATAAAAAATCCGGGCCGATTCGGCTTTTACCGGGTCTTCGTCGCGTGGTAGTTGTTCCCGGCCATGCGCGCCCGATTGTCCTTTTTTGTCGTCAGGAACCGGGCCATCGTATTTTTGACCCGTGCGGTGGTTGGCGTAACGCCTGGCTCGTGTGTATCCCATTTGCAAAAACTTCCTGGCCATGTCCATGCCGATGAAGTCGCCTTTGGCTTTGTAATCCAGAAATAGCTGGTAAATTTTTTCGGACGACTCGCGGGCAATTTCCGGCGTTTTGAAGCGCCAGTGGGGGAGAATTTCGTCTTTATACGGCCTCACGAGCAGAACTCCCATTTCGCCTTTCCCGACGCGATATAGTTCGGGTTGCTCGCGCAGGTTCAGGTTGCGGTAGTCGAGGTCGTAGTTGAAAGCGCGATTGGTAGTAGCCATTTGCAATAGATTGTTTGCTACTGATATAACAATAAAGGCGACTCAATGGCTATGAGCCGACGAATTTGCCTACTTTCGCGCCAAAACCAGTACGTATGATTTGGTACAATAAACCGGCAATCTGGTCGGAGGATAGGGATCAGGTATTTATGCGCGTGGAGGGGGATACCGATTTCTGGCGCGTAACACACTACAGTTTCATCCGCGATACGGGTCACTTTTATTATCGGGAACAGGCCGGAGATTTTGTGGCGAATGTTAAGGTGACCGGCCAGTATAAAAACCTGTACGATCAGGCCGGGCTAATGATTCGGCTCGATGAACGCAACTGGATCAAAACCGGTATAGAGTATGTCGATGAACAGCAACACGTTAGCGCCGTGGTTACGCGGGAATTTTCGGACTGGAACGTTTGCCCGCAACCGCACAATCCACCGTCCATCTATTTGCGACTGACCCGCCAAGCCGATTCAGTACGTATTGACTATTCGTTCGATGATTTCACCTACCAAATGTTGCGGCTGGCCTATTTCCCGGCCGATGTTTCTGTGCAGATTGGCCTGATGGCAGCGGCTCCCGATGGCGGTGGCTTCGATGTGACGTTTGAGCAGTTTACCGTGCTGCCAATTTCATAAATTTACGGAGCCAGCCAAACCAGTTTAGATTCGGGTTCGTACTGAAACCTCGCCCGCGTTTGGCCACTGCGGCTCAGGTGAAGGTAATCCACCGCCAAAACCCGGCATTCAATGACCGCGAAGTTTTTGCGTCCGGCTTCGCTTGCTTCCTCCGATGGCAGGTCTTCACCAAAATGTTCTGGAAAGCCTGGGTAGGGACGGGCTTGCTCGCTGCCCGGCGTTTGCTCGGAGAGATACGTTTTTCGGCCACCAATCCACAGGTTTTGCCAATGTTCATCGGCCACATAATCGTCTGTATGTAAGTGAGTTTCGGCGCTGAGCCGGAGTTGACATTGCCGCTTATCGTCCCAAAAAAGCAGGGTGGAATGAGGAAAGGCTCCGAATTGCATAACCTTGGCAGCCCGGGCGTCTGTATGAAACCAGACATACTTTCGGTTGGCATCCACCTTGCGTAAGACCACGGTTCGGGCATCGGCTCCGGCCGGTGTGCAGGAGGCCACTACCATCGTGTTAAATCCGTGCTGACTTTGTTCAGCAGCTAAAGCAAGTTGCTGCCAGCTATCGTGTTCAAGGTCGGCGAGTGTGTTGGCCGGAGTCAGTAGATCAGGCGCTTGAGATTGAATGGCAGGTTGGGGAGACTGACTCATGTGCAAGGGTGAATAGTGAATGATTATACAACGATTGGCATAACCTACCGGGGAATTTATTTGTTTAAATAGGGTTAAGGTATTGCCAATTTAGTCTAACCGCTCAGACTATGTGCTTTCATAAATCACTCAATGTCAAGGCTTCCGAGCTTGAGGCCCGGTACGAAGCCAACCTACCTGCTTCGGCTGATTTTCAACCGGTATATCACGCCAATGCCTACAATTTTCCGGTCTGGCCCATTCTGACGCACGAGGAGCCGGGCCGGTTTCAGATGATGCACTGGGGGCTGATTCCGCGCTGGGTCAAAACCAATGACGATGCCACCGAAATACGCACTCGAACCATTAACGCCCGTTCAGAAACAATTTACGAAAAGCCCTCTTTCCGGTCGGCCGCGCAGACGGGCAAACGCTGCCTGATTCCGGTAACGGGTTTTTATGAGTGGCATACGCTGGGCAGCAAAAAATTCCCGTTCTACATCAGTACCACCGATCAGAAAATTGCGTCCATTGCCGGACTCTGGGATGAATGGCCCGACCCAGAAACGGGTGAGGTAATCCAGACATATACCTTGCTGACCACTGAGGCCAACCCGCTGCTGGCGGCTATTCATAACACCAAAAAGAGGATGCCGTGTGTGCTGACGCTCGATGCTGAACAAGCCTGGCTGCACAACGACCTAAGTGAAACCGACGCGCTGGCTTTGTTGGAAAAACAATACCCCGTCAGCCGAATGCACAGCTACAGCATCAGCAAACGCATTACGTCACGCAGCGAACCGAGTGATGTTCCAGAGGTGTTGACCCCGGCTAATTATCCTGAACTAAGCAATAACACTCAGTTATTCAGGTGAGTAACCCGGCCCGCTCGTCCACATGGCGGGCCGTTTATGTAGAATTAGATTTTTTCAGGAAATTTGTCCCCAATTTTGGTCAACCGGGTTGTCTTTCTGGGATTATCCCAAGTTGACCTATTCAATACTATCTGTTTGTTACGTTCTACCTGATTATGAAAAACGCTTTACTTCCTCTTTGTATCAGTGCGGTTTTGCTAACGGCTCCAACGGTGAGCCGGGCGCAGTTCCCGTCCTTTCCGGGTGGTGGACAGCAGCGGCCTGCGGCTATCCTTGGCACTACCAGCGACGATTCGCCCCGGGGCAATGCCAAACTAACGGGCGTCATTGCCGACTCGACCACCGGCAAGCCCGTTGAATTTGCCAGCATTGCTCTGATAAATCCACAAACGAAAAAGCCCATCGACGGAACCGTTGCCGACGAAAAGGGAAAGTTCACCCTGACTAAACTGCCTCAGGGCGATTTCCAACTCCTGATTTCGTTTGTGGGTTACCGGAATAAAACCATTTCGAGCGTTAAACTCAACCGCAAGGGTGATGTTGATTTGGGTACAGTAAAACTCGCTGCCGACGTTCGGACGCTGAACGAAGTAAATGTGGTGGGGCAGGCGTCGCTGGTAGAAGAAAAAGTGGACAGACTGGTCTATAATGCCGATAAAGACATTACGGCCAAAGGGGGCGATGCTACCGACGTGATGCGGAAGGTTCCGCTGCTGTCGGTCGATCTGGACGGGAACGTAAGTTTGCGCGGCAGCAGTAACGTGCGGGTGTTAATCAACAATAAACCCAGCACGATTGTCGCGAGCAGCGTGGCCGACGCGCTGAAGCAGATTCCGGCCGACATGATTAAAACGGTGGAGGTCATCACCTCGCCATCGGCCAAGTACGATGCCGAAGGATCAGCCGGGATTATCAATATTATTACGAAAAAGACCACCTTGCAGGGCTTCACGCTGAACGTTGACGCGGGCGTAGGGAACCGGGGCAGTAACCTCGGCCTGAACGGTAACCTCCGAACCGGCAAAATGGGTTTTAGCCTGAGCGGTTTCGGACGGGCCAATTACAATGTGATTGGGCGGTTTGCCAATACGCAGAAAACCTTCGGCAGCGCTGGCACCACCACGACCGAGCAAACCGCCGATACGCGGATGCACGGTATTTTTGGGCAGTATACCCTCGGCTGGGATTACGACATCAGCAAAACCAGTTCCATTACGGCCAGCCTGCGCTACGGTGCCCGGAATAATTACCAGAATCAGGATAATTTCGTAACGCGCACCGTCTCGCCCGTTTCGTTTTTCCCGATTGTGTCGGACCGCAACGTTCTGACCAAAGACCTGTCGGGCACGGTCGATGCGAACATCGACTACACGAAAACATTCAAGCCCCAACAAGAACTAAGTTTTTCGACCCAGTATAGCCGCAATAACCGTAACAACGATTTTACGGCTGATATTCTGGGTTCGTCCGACTTCTCGACTATAGCATCACGCCAGCAGAACCTCAACAATAGTTTTAATCAGGAAACCACCCTCCAGGGCGATTACCAGACACCAATCGGTAAAAATCAACTGATTGAATTTGGGGGCAAGGGCATTTTTCGGAAAGTAGAAAGTGCATTCAGTTATAACTATTCCATTGGAACGGGGGGCTTCCTTCCCGACCCAAGCCGGGCGGCTAACACGCTGAACTATGACCAGAGCATTGGCGCAGGCTATGTATCCTATACGCTGACGACCAAAAATAAATACACCCTAAAAGCCGGTACACGCTACGAGCATACGACCATCAACGCCAATTACAGCCAGAACCAACCGGGCGAGCAGGGCGGTGCAGCCGGGAAGGATTTAGGGATTCCAAGTTACAACAACTTTGTGCCGAGCATCAACATCTCGAAATCACTGAAAGGAGGGAAAACGGTCAAATTAGCCTACAATCGGCGGTTGCAGCGTCCGGGTATTCAATTTCTGAACCCGAACGTGAATAGTTCTAACCCCACCAACATTACCCAGGGAAACCCGTTGCTGGCCCCCGAACTGACTGATAATTTTGAGTTGAGCACGAGTGCTTATGTCAAAAGTGTTTACCTGAACGTGGCTCTATTTGCCCGGCAAACCAACAATTCCATCACCAGTGTTCGGGATACGCTGACGAGTGCAACAGGTCAGGTAACAAACCCCGCGTTGGCTCAGGTGATTCGAACTACCTACCTGAACATTGGCCGCGAATCATCGTATGGCACCAACGTTTTCGGCAACGCGACGCTGTTTTCCAAATGGCAGATTGGCGGTGGCTTTGATCTGTATTATGCCTACCTGACCAACAACAATTCATCTGTGTTGTATAATGCGACCAATTCGGGTTGGGTCGTTACGGGGCGGTTCTTCACCAACCTGACGCTTAAAAATGGCTGGGGCGTTCAGGGTTTTGGATTCATTCGGGGTAGACAAATCCAGTTACAGGGCTATCAGGGTGGTTTTGCATTTTATAGCCTTGGCATCAAAAAAGATTTGAAAGACAAACGGGGTAGTTTCGGTATTGCCGGCGAAAACTTCTTTAACCATCCGTTCACCATTCGGTCGGAGTCGTCGTCGCCCATTTTTGCCCAGAGCAGCGTCATGAGCCTTTACAACGCCGGTGTGCGGGTGAATTTTAGCTATAAATTCGGCAAACTGAGCTTTGATGCTCCTCAGCGCAAACGGGGCCGTTCGGTGGAGAACGATGACGTAAAAGCCGGTGAAGGCGGTGGCGACCAGCAACAGCAGGCCGCGCCAGCCGGAGGTGGCAATCGGCGGCCGAGGTAATAGTCGTCAGTCGTCAGTCGTCAGTCAGTAGTGCCAACGTCAGTGACTGGCGACTATTGACTTACGACTTTTTTTACAACAACGCTGCCCCAAATACCCCCGCGCTATCACCTAATTTGGGTTTGAGAAAGGGCGTGTTTAGCTCACGGCTGTTGAACACGTATTTTTTGGCTCGCTCTACCCCCTCGGTATAGAGCAAATCCACATTGCCAACGCCCCCGCCGAGCACAATCACATCGGGGTCGAGAATGTTGACAATGACGGAGATAGCGCGGCCAAAATATTCCAGTAGTCGATTAACCGTCTGGCTGGCAAACAGGTCGTTTTCCTGCTGATACCGGTCCACAATTTCCTGCATGGTACGTTGCTCCCCGCTGATCTGGTAATAATACTGTTGCAGAGCCGGACCGGAAATAACCTGTTCAGTACACCCTCGCTTACCACAGTAGCAGGGGGAACCGTTTTCTTCAAGAATGTTGTGGCCCCATTCGCCCCCAATACCCTGAAAACCGTTCAGCACAAACGGGCGGCTGTCTTTCCCTTTCACCACAATGCCCCCGCCGACGCCCGTACCCATAATAACGCCAAAAACACTCTGAAAATCAAGTGCTACATCGGGGACGCTGCCCATTGTGGCTTCGGCTAAAGCAAAACAATTGGCATCGTTAGCCACCTCTACCGGCAAGCTCAGCAACCGGGCTAAATCCTGCTTCATGGGTTTGCCATTCAGTACGGTCGTGTTGCAGTTTTTCATGGTTTGCCGGGCTGGGTCGAATGTGCCCGGCGTAGCAAAACCAACCTGCCCGGGAGACAGGCCGGTTTCGGCTTTCAGCAGGTTAATCAGGTGAATAATCTGATGTAGAATATGGTCGTAGCCTTTGTGGGCTTCGGTGTCAATACGCTTGCGGATAATAACGGCATCGGGCGAGGGAGCGGATAATACGACACCTTCGATTTTGGTGCCGCCGAGGTCGATGCCCCAATAGGTTTGCATGAATATAAATGACGGGTTGGAAGAGCCAACAGGAGTGGCGTTGTAACAGGGCAAATTACGATTTAAAATGCCATAAGCTGTACCTTTAGAGCCAATAAATTTAATTATGAATGAGTGAATAGCATCTGCCGAAACTATTCACTCATTCACTCATTCAAAAATGGCTTGGTATCATACATTCTTTCATGGACTCCCGCAGCTTGCCTGGAAAGCCGCGCAAACGGAGGAGCAAACGCAGCTTGATCTCGAACTATTGGTAGAAACGCTGGAGTTTGGGCTGGGTGATCGGCTGCTCGACCTATTTTGTGGTTATGGTCGCCATGCCGTGCCGCTGGCCAGAATGGGCGCCCGCGTACTGGGAGTAGATATTTCGGAAGAATATGTGGCTGAATTGACCGCTCAGGCTACTGCCGAAAAACTATCGTTGACGGCTATTCAAGGTGATTTTCTGACCATTCCCACCGCCGAGTTGCTATCTGGCGCTCTTTTCGATGCTGCTTATTGCCTTGGCAATAGTTTTAGTTTTTTCCCCCGTCCTGAAATGCTGGCTCTGCTGCAACGTGTTGCCAGCCTGCTCAAACCGGGTGGGCGGTTTCTGGTTCATACGGAGATGCTGGCCGAATCGGTTTTGCCCGATTATCAGGCCCGGAACTGGCAACCCATCGGCGATGAAGACAACCCTATTCTTTTTCTGGTAGAGAACACGTATATCTCCCTTGAGAGCCGGATCGATTCGCATTTAACGTATGTATGGAATGGAGAAACGCAAACTCGAACCGCGCAGCATTATGTCTACACGCTGGCCGAAACAGTAAGTCTTTTTGCCGAGGCTGGTTTACCTATAGTCGATTGTTATGGTACAGTCGATGGGGAGCCGTTTGCGTTGGGCGATGAAGCCGCCTGGATATTGGCTGAAAGACGCCCTTCTTGAGTGTCAGGGAGTTAGCTTTCAAGTCGATGAGTTGATTTGTTACTGTTTTTGTCATATGGACTTGTTAGTCATCCTGTTAATAAATTTATAGAGAGATTGTTTAACTTTTTTGGGAAACGATGTATGAAATCCATAGAAATCCGTAGTTTTCAGAGAATTTAACACCGTTAACTGAAGACTGAACACCTGGAATTTTATGGAAGTTATCGAGCGCAAGCCGCGTAACCGAGAGCAAACCCGCTCAGGCATTCTAAAAACGGCAAAGTTAATCGCCCGCCAGGAAGGATGGCAAGCCGTATCGATTCGTAAAATCGCTGATGCGATTGACTATAGCGCCCCCATTGTTTACGAATATTTTGATAGTAAAGATGTGCTGCTGGATGAGATCCGAAACGAAGGATTCCGGCATTTGTATCAGGAATATGAGCGCATCCTGAAACTCTACCGTGATCCCGAAAAACGTCTGTATGAAATTTCGATTTTGCAGTGGGAATTTGCCCGCCAGCAACCCGAAATTTATCAGGTAATGTATAATCTTGACGGAGCTTATTGCACGATTCCGGTGTATCAGTCAGAAACCATGCAGGACGTTAGCCGTATTGTTTCTGAGACGCTCTTCTCGTTTATCCCTAAGTCGAAAGAGAGTATCCGGCGGTTGTATTTCCAATGGTGGTCGCTCTCGCATGGGATGATTGCGCTGGCCATGCTATTGCAGGACGAGCAACCGCTCGATCAGTCCGAAGAAGTCTATCGGGAAACGATGCGCCGGTTTGTGCGCGATATACGGTAAGTGATGCACATTGCTGTAATTGGTGCGACGGGTATGCTTGGGCGGCCCGTGACGCACGAACTTATCTGGGCTGGTCATCAGATCCGCCTGATTGCCCGCGATGTGGCCAAAACGAAAGCGTTGTTTCCGCATGTTGACGTTGTGCCCGGCGACCTCCGTAATCCGGCCAGCCTAATTGAAACACTATGGGGCGTAGAGGTAGTTTACCTGAACCTGTCCATCACACAGACCGAGAAACAAACCGACTTTCATACCGAAGCAGAGGGTTTGACCAACTTGCTGAATGCCGCGAAGCAGGCTGGTGTTCGGCGGGTGGCCTATCTGTCGTCCATCATCATGCGCTATCAGGGTATGAACGGGTTTCGATGGTGGGCGTTTGATGTCAAACAGGAAGCCGTTCGACTGATCAAGGCATCAGGAATCCCGTACAGCATTTTTTACCCGTCCTGTTTTATGGACTCTTTAGCCGAGACGCAACGCGCCGGGAAATTTATTCTGCTGGTTGGGCGGTCGGCTGCTCGGCCCTGGTATATTTCTGCTCATGACTATGGTAAACAGGTTGCGCGGGCACTAAAACTGGCTGAGGATGGTCAAAACCAGGAATACGTCATTCAGGGACCGGAGGCCATCACCCAGCACGAAGCCGCCGAACGATTTGTAGCAGCTTATCAAAACGAAAAACTGTCGATATTGACAACGCCACCCTTTCTAATGCGGCTCGGTCGTCCGTTTTCGGCGCAGGCCGACTATGGCTGGCACATCACCGAAGCCATCAACAAATACCCGGAACAGTTTGAGGCCAGCCAAAGCTGGAAAGACCTGGGCGAACCCCAAACCACCATCGAGCAGTTCGCGGAAAATAGTTAGGGATAGCTGCCTGTTTCAATGCATGGGCAAGCTCTTCACTTTCCCCCCGGCCACATCATCGACGCTGTGTTGAATAATAAACGCATTCGGGTCGCATTCCAGAACGATTGCACGTAATCGGCTGATTTCAAGGCGAGTAATTACAGTATAAAGAACCGTGTCGTTTTCCTGGTGGCTGCCGTGCTTGCCGTAACCTCCCTGTCCCTTAAGAATAGTAATACCCCAGCCTTTTTCTATAATGGCCTGACGAATAGGTTCGTATGATTTCGATATGATGAGAATTGCCGTGTACTCTTCAATACCATGAATGAGAAAATCGACCGTTTTAGAGGCTGCAAAGTACGTAATCATGGAATAGAGCGCCGGACTAACGCCCAGAAAGAAAGCCGCCGACGCAAAAATCAGGACGTTAAGCACCAGAATCACATCGCTGACTTTTAGAATCGGACTGCTTCGGCTGATGAGCAGGGCGGCAATCTCCGTGCCGTCCAGCACGGCGCCACCCCGCATGGCTAAACCAATACCTGCGCCGATGAAAAAACCGCCAAAAACGGCGGTGAGCAGTAAGTCGGGCGTAACATCGGGGTAGGGAATGACCGCTAAGCTCAGCGAAAGACCTGCAATGGCTATCGTACTTTTAAGGGCAAATTGCCGCCCAAACTGCCGGTAGCCTAAGGCCACAAAGGGTAAATTGATCAGAAGAAGCCAGATGGAGATAGGAATCGAAAACAGCGAAGCCAGGAGCATTGAAATACCCGTAACGCCCCCGTCAATGAAGTGACTCGATGTTAGAAAGCCTTTAATACCAAATCCGGCGCTCACTACACCGGCCGTAATGAAAACCGTGTCTTTAATAAACCGAAAAGAAGTTGATTGTTGAGTCATAAAAATAAGTCGATAGTCGTCAGTCAACAGTATAGAGTGGCTGACGCAATAACAAAGCACCTGCGTCAGCCACTCTATACTGTTGACTGACGACCGCACCGGCGGCCCGGTACCGACTTTGTTTAATATAACCCCTCTATCGACAGATACCGTTCGCCGGTGTCGTAGCAGAAGGTCAGGATTCGACTGCCGGGGGGCAAGCCGGGAAGTTTTTTGGCGACAGCCGCCAGTGACCCACCTGATGAAATACCCACAAACGTGCCTTCTTCCCGCGCCGACCGACGCGCCATTTCAAAGGCTTCATCCCTGCTAATCTCAATGACGCCATCCAGCACGTCGGTATGCAGATTTTGAGGAATAAAACCCGCGCCAATGCCCTGAATCGGGTGCGGCCCGGGTGCGCCCCCGGCAATCACCGGCGACAATTCCGGCTCAACGGCATAGACTTTCAGACGCGGAAATTTCTGCTTCAGCACTTCCGCCACGCCCGTAATGTGCCCGCCTGTGCCAACGCCCGTAATGAGCACGTCGAATCCGCCGGGAAAATCGGCCAGAATTTCCTGGGCGGTTGTCCGAACGTGTACGTCGATATTCGCCGGATTTTCAAATTGCTGGGGCATCCACGAATCGGGGGTTTGGGCAATTAGTTCGTGTGCCCGCTCAATGGCCCCTTTCATGCCTTTTTCGCGAGGGGTAAGGTCAAACTTAGCCCCGTAAGCAGCCATAATTTTACGCCGTTCGAGACTCATCGACTCGGGCATCACCAGAATGAGTTTGTAGCCTTTCACAGCCGCCACCATAGCCAGCCCGATGCCCGTGTTGCCCGATGTCGGTTCGATAATGGTACTGTCGGAGTTGAGCAGCCCGTTGGCTTCGGCGTCTTCAATCATAGCCAGCGCAATCCGGTCTTTAATGCTGGCTCCCGGATTGGCCCTCTCTAATTTTGTCCAGACTTCATAGCCGGGAAACAACCGATTTATCCGAACGTGGGGTGTATTGCCAATGGTATCGAGAATGGTAGTGGCTTTCATAAATTTAAGTCTTTAGTCGATAGTCAACAGTCGAGAGTAGTTGGGTGTTGTAAAGGGCAAAATTTGGATAATATCAGCGTTTTAGGGAGTTTATGAAGCCATTTAGAATACGACCAATTTCATCACACAGAGAAAGGCCAACTTTTAGGTCATCCTCATTTATAAAAATTCAGCCGTTTGGCTAAGTATAGCATTGATTTTACTTCTGCATTTGACCCTTTCGATATGAACAGAAATCGTGCGAAGTCGTTATCGCTACTTCGTTCAAACCCTTCCGCTATATTATTGGATACTGATACAGACGCTCTGAATATCTGATCTTTAAAACCATATTCTCTGGACTGATAAAACTTTTCGTAAATCAATACAGCTAAATCCTGCGCTTTTTGCCAGGCAATAATGTCTTCAAAGCGAGTTACCTTCATTTCATCGGTGGTTAGTATTAAAGAATCGGTAAATATAAGCCGATTATACTAACGGCTGACGACTGGTGACTAACGACTTTTAGATCACAAAATTGATTGGTTCGAGCGACTCTAACGACTTGAGCCGAACGTCGGTTTGGTGCTGGTGAAAGACTAACGAATGCGGTTCAACGCTGGTGGTGAGCCATACGTTACCCCCAATCACTGAATCGTGGCCGACGACCGTATACCCACCCAGAATCGTGGCGTTGGCGTAGATAACCACATTATTTTCGATGGTTGGGTGCCGTTTCTTCTGCGCCATCGACTTAGCCACATAGGTAGCGCCGAGCGTGACACCCTGATATATCTTGACGTTGTCACCAATGATTGTTGTTTCGCCGATGACGACGCCCGTGCCGTGGTCGATGAAAAACGAGCGGCCAATTTGCGCGCCCGGGTGAATGTCAATGCCCGTTTGGCCATGTGCATATTCGGTCAGCATTCGGGGCAGCAGCGGCACATTGAGCTGGAGCAGTTCATGGGCAATGCGATAAACGGCAATGCCATAGAAGCCCGGATAAACGGCCACCACTTCCTCAACACCAATCGACGCCGGATCGTTATCAGCAATGGAGTGAGCGTCGAGCAGGAGGCTGTCATAAATGGCGGGCAATCGCTCGAAAAATCGCTCTGTAATCACCGACGGGCTTTCTGCTAGGTTTTTTTCTAACGGACATAACAGGTTGGTAAGCTGCTCATGAAGCGACTGATACGTTTCTTCTACATGCTGCGAAACCGATTTGCAATCCTGCGTAACCGGAAATAGCAGCCGCATCAATTGGTCAATAAACCGTCCGGCATCAGGCCGCGAAGGAAGCCGGTAGCGATAGTGCGCCCGCTGGGTTTGCAGGTGGTCGAGAAAAGTACTGGTGTTGCTGATCATGCGCTTATTTTTAACAAAAAGACCGGGTCGAACAGATGGACAAAGTAGAATTCATGCCCCGTTCTGTGGAAACACTACACTTACGCATCCGTTCGTTTAACGAATAGGAAGCGGGTTCGCGTAGGCAAATCACTGATTTTTAAACAAAATGTGGGCCGGAAAATTCACCAGCCGCAATTGGAATCTGATTTGCAGGGCAAATTATAGAAACAATCAATTCAAACAGGCATGTTAAGCAAAACCTTACTGACGTTTATGATCTCGCTGGCCGCAACGTCGGGCGTTGCCTGGATGTTCGCAGCCGCGTGTCAGAGCGATAAACAGGTGGACGGTGTGACGCCGGATTCGACGGCTACGGGTTCTCCCGGAACAATAGCCGCGAAGGCAGTAAACGCTTATCCGAAACTGACGTTTAGCTCGCCAGTCGAATATACCCACGCTAATGATGGCACTAATCGGGTATTTGTCGTGGAGCAGGAGGGACGTATCCGGGTGTTTGAGAATGACGCCAACGTCAGCACTGCCGGTACGTATTTAGACATTCGGAACCGGGTGGCATCGGGGGGCGAAATGGGCCTGCTGGGACTGGCTTTTCACCCCGATTTTAAGCAGAACGGCTATTTCTACGTCAACTACACCAAAAATAATCCCCGCGAAACGGTGGTGAGCCGGTTTAAAGCATCGTCGGCGACAGCATCGACGGTTGACCCCGAATCGGAGGTGATTCTGTTCAAATTTGAACAGCCCTATTCCAACCATAACGGAGGCAAAGTATTGTTTGGGCCAGACGGTTACCTGTATGTAGCCACGGGCGACGGCGGCAGCGGGGGCGACCCCCAGAACAACGGCCAGAACCGCAGCAGTTGGTTGGGCAAGATTTTGCGGGTTGATGTGAACAGCACTGAGAAAGGCCAATACGGTATTCCAAAAGACAACCCATTTCGGGGCAATACCAATGGCTACCGTGAAGAAATTTTTGCCTATGGCCTGCGAAATCCCTGGCGGATTAGTTTCGACGAGCAGGGTCGGCTTTGGGCGGGCGATGTAGGGCAGAATAAACTCGAAGAGATTGATATTATCACGAAAGGAGGTAATTACGGCTGGCGCGTTAAGGAAGGCAATGCTGATTACAATGCGTCCGGCAATACCGTAAATACGGCGGATTTAATCGCTCCTGTTTGGGAATATAACCGCAACCAGGGCGACGTATCCATCACGGGCGGTGTCGTTTATCGCGGGTCGGCAAATCCAGCCTTGCGTGGCAAATACGTCTACGCTGACTATGCCAGTGGCCGGGTTTGGGCCTTGACCACAAACGGCACGAAGGCGACAAATAATCAGGAAATTGTTTCGCAGGCCGGGTCGATTTCGGCTTTTGGGGAAGATCAGAAAAACGAGCTTTACCTCTGCGACCACGGGGGAGGCCGGATTCTTAAGTTGACAGGGAACTGATAAAGTAGTTTCTTTAGACAGGATTACCGGATTGAACTTTTTATCCTATTCAATCTGATAATCCCGTCTCGCTATGAAAACCACTACTTTTTTTGAATCACCCCTTGGCTTAGTACGGATTACCGGCGATGAGACAGGCGTATCAGCCATTTCCTGCACAGACGTATCCGTGCCTGAAAACCAATCAAATAACACTCTCGCTGAGCCCGTCAGGCTGGCGGTGGAGCAAGTACAGGACTACTTTGCCGGAAGGCGCCAGACGTTCGATTTTCCGCTCAATCCAGTCGGAACAGCCTTTCAGCAAACTGTCTGGAAAGCTCTGCTCGACGTTCCCTTTGGCACGACGCTTTCTTATCTGGCCCTGACCCGGCGTATTGGCGATGAAAAAGCTATTCGGGCTGTGGCGGCTGCCAACGGACGAAACCCCCTCTGGATTGTGGTGCCCTGCCACCGCATCATCGGGTCCGATGGTTCACTGACAGGCTACGCCGGTGGGCTGTGGCGGAAGCAATGGCTGCTCGACCATGAGCGGGTTTTAGCGGGTCACGAAACAGGCAGGCAGTTATCGCTGTTTTAAGCTGTAGAAAACCGACCGCCGATGCCTTCTACCCTGCTGCTCCTCTCATGCTTACTGCTGACTGTTTCGGCTTGCGCCCCACGTTACAAAGGTCCCGTTACGGATCATTTCAACGGAAAAAAATTTTTCAATCCCGGCATGCCTGAGCGCACGGCTGGTGGATTGTTGAAGTGGCTGCTCAATCGCGACAAAGGCCCCTGGCCCGAACAGCCCGATGCTTTTGTGGGTACCCGACCCGCTGCGCGTATTGAGGGCGATAGTATCGTGCTCACTTTCGTGAATCACTCCACGTTTCTAATTCAGACCGATGGAATGAACATCCTCACCGATCCAGTCTGGTCGGAGCGGATTGGGCCAACGTCGTGGTTAGGGGTGAAACGCAAACGTCCGCCGGGACTGCGTTTTGAGGAACTCCCGCCTATCGACGTGGTGCTGTTAAGCCACAACCACTACGACCACCTCGACCTGCCGACTATCAAAAAATTAGTCAAAGCCCACAACCCATTGTTTGTAACGCCCCTCGGCGTTTCGTATTTACCTAAATCTGTGAGCGGACGCACCACCCGCGAACTCGACTGGGGCGACACGTTGCGGATTAATGGAAAACTATCTCTATCCTGCACGCAAGCCCAGCACTTCAGCAACCGGGGTATCGGCGACCGCGATGAAACGCTCTGGTGTGGGTATCTGCTCCACACGAGTTTTGGAACCACCTATTTTTGTGGCGATAGCGGCTACGGTCCTCATTTCAAGCGGATTGCCCAAGAGGCTCAGGCTTCGGTAACGGGGCCGATCCGACTGGCCTTGCTGCCCATTGGTTCCTATCGGCCCGAATGGTTTATGGCCCCGGTTCATGTGTCGCCCGCTGGGGCTGTGCAGGCGTTTGTCGATCTGGAAGCGAGTCAGGCGGTGGGGATTCATTTCGGTACGTTTCAGCAGGGCGACGATGGATTATACGAACCCGCCCAGGATTTGCGGAAAGCCCTTCATGAAAAAAACATACCGGAATCCCAGTTTCTGGTGCCGCAGGAGGGACGCCCCATGTGGATTAAGTGATCCACATAGAACCAACAAAAGAAGTACTTGCAGCGTTTGATTAATCAGGAGGGAATTTTGATGAACAGGCGTAAGTACGGTATGAAGTTGTTGCTAATGATTGGGCTGTTTTTAGGTATGTATGGGTTGGTAAGTACAACCGTTCGAGGGCAGCCAACGGAAGAATGGCACTTAGAAAAAGACAAGGACCAAATTCAGGTATATACGCGCCGGATACCCAACAGCCGGTTAACGGAACTAAAGGTGGAATGCCTGATGCCCGGTACGCAGAGCCAGTTGGTGGCGTTACTGTCAGACATTGCCAATTATAAAAACGTCATCTACAAAACGAAGTCGGCGCAGTTGATTCGGCGTGTTAGCGAAACCGAACTGCTCTACCACGTCGTTAGTGCGCTGCCCTGGCCCGTCAGTGATCGGGATATGAGCGTCCGGCTGACGTTTGCTCATGACCCTGCTTCCCAACTGCTGCAAGTACGGGGTGTTGGCGTGCCCAATCTGGTAGCAACCCAGCCCAATACTGTCCGTATCGCCGACTGGTTAGCCGTTTGGCTGGTTCGCCCGGTTGGGAAACAGCAACTCCGCGTAACCTATACCTGTCGGGTTGACCCCGGCGGAGACATTCCGGCCTGGTTGGATAATGTAGCCATGGCAGGCAGTGCCTATCAGTCGTTTGTGCTGATTCGAAAAAGTCTGTCGTTACCCCGTTATCAGGGCAAATCCTTTGCCTTTTTAGCGCAGTAGGCGATTAACTAAACGTGGGGTCAGGTTCTAAAACCTGACCCCACGTTTAGTTAATCGCTGTTCCCTGGTTGGTACTACATCCGCTTTTCATAGGCCAGAAACCGCAGGCCGGGCCGAAAGCCAAGGGTAATTTCGCCAGCGTAAGTGTAGCCTAATTTTGGGAAGAGTTTCTGGGTCATTGGGTTCTCTGAATTTGTGTCAATTCGCAGAAAAGAAATACCACGTTTGAGGGCAATTGTCTCAGCCTGAGCCAGCAGCGCAACGGCTACCCCTTTTCCGCGAAAGGCCGGATCGACCGCTAATCGATGTGTGACAACGGCCCGCTGGCTCAAATCGAATCCTACCTGGGCATATTCCGGTTCCTGATCTTCGGTTAGGGCTGCTACGCCAGCCAATTCACCATCAATCTCAGCTACCCACAGTTGTCCTTTATCAATGTCCTGTTTGAAAACAGTTTCGTTTGGGTAGTGATCGTCCCATTGAAAATTGCCGGTTTCGTGCATTAGCGGCACAACATGCCGGATAAGATTTAGTAAAGCAGGTAAATCGGTGGTAGTCGCGGGGCGAATAAGCATTGTGAATTTATGGGATTATATAAGCAAATGTAGGACTTTCTGAGCTTTCCGTAGCGTGGGCTTCCAGCCCGCGTAGCCGTAGGCTAACTATGTAGCTGTTTTCATTACCCTACGGCTACGCGGGCTGGAAGCCCACGCTACGAAAAGACAAATCCCATAAAATAGAATAGGTTAACACAGTCATTACGCATTAATCCCCCCCGATACTTCGATGCGCTGAGCGTTAATCCATCGCCCTTCGTCGGTGCAGAGGAAGGCCACAACGCCACCAATATCATCGGCGCTGCCTACCCGATTCAGGGGAGAAAGAGATGCCAGCCGCTCCTTCAACTGCGGATTATTTCGGATAGTTGCGTTGTTGAAATCGGTTTCAATCGGTCCCGGTGCTACGATGTTGCAGCGAATGCCCTTCGGCCCAAATTCCTTTGCCCAATAGCGGGTCAGCACTTCCATTGCTCCTTTCATGGACGCATAGACCGAGTAGCCAGGGTTGACAAACCGAGTTGTGCCGCTGCTGATGTTGATAATGCCACCGTTTTCGTTCAGGTAGGGCAATAGCTTTTGAGTGAGGAAATAGACACCCTTGAAATGCACATTCAGGAATTCATCGAAAAATTCTTCCGTAACTTTTTCAAACGGCACCGTGCCGCCAATACCGGCATTGTTAATCAGATAATCGAAGCCCGACACGTTCCAGACGGTTTTTAACTGATCGGCTACCTGCTGCACAAAGGCGTCGAAACTGGTCAGAAGATTCACATCTAACGGCAGCGCAACTGCCTGACGCCCCGTTGCTTTAATTTCATTCACCACGGCCTCGGCTTCGTCCTGCTGGCTGCGATAAGTAACAATAACATCAATGCCTTTGCTGGCTAAACTCAGGGCCATATCCCGGCCCAGACCCCGACTTCCGCCGGTTACCAAGGCTATTTTCACGTTGCTCATGATTCGTTGGTTTATTTATGACGCAAAGGTAAAATGCCTGCCTGTGGACGCAGTTGCAATCATCAATCCAAAAGTTGCAAAATTCAAATCGGAGGGCTTACGACCGAAAACCCATCGGCGCAAGCGAGGTTTGCTTTTTGAAAAAGTTAGAAAAATGAGCAATCTCATCAAAGCCGAGACTGTAGGCAATTTCCGACACGTTCCAGTCGGTTTGTTTGAGCAGTATTTTGGCTTCCTGAACGATGCGGCTGCTGATGAGATCGGTGGTGGTTTTGCCGGTGTTTTCTTTCAACACTTTATTGAGGTGATTTACGTGAACGGCCAGCCGGTCGGCGAAGTCTTTGGCGGTGCGTAATTTTAATTTCTGTTGCGGAGACTCAATCGGGAACTGTCGTTCCAGTAACTCGATAAACAGAGATGATGTCCGTGCGGAAGCGGTTTGGGTAGGATGTGTAGCGCTTGCAGGTTGTAGTTTTTGGCCGAAATGAATCAGTTCGAGGACGTAATTACGCAACAGGTCATATTTGTAGGCATAGTCTGAGGCCATTTCCTGCTGCATCTTTCGAAAGATATAGCCCAATTCCTCAACCTGTTCGCCGGTAATCTGGAAGATCGGCACACCACCCGGTCTGAACAGGGGGAGTTCATCGAGCATGACGCCACTTTTCGTGTGCGCCAGAAAATCGGCCGTGAAAATGCAGAAACAACCCGACTGATTTTCGTCCTGGGGTACGTAATGATACGGAATGTTAGGCGTGGCAAAGAGCAGCGCATTTTTTTCAATATCAATTACTTTGTCGGCATATTCGACTTTATTCCGGCCACTAATCAGGCTGATTTTATAATAAGCCCGTCGATTATAAGGCATAGTAGCGTTCGTCTTTCGCCGAAGATTGTCTCTGTATTCTTCAATGTTAAAGACATTGAAATGCCCGATTTCTTTATTGATGCCCTCTGGCATTCGGGTGGCGGTTTGCTGATAAAATTCGGCTAACGTGATCGGTTCCATAATTACACCTGCTTTGCAAAAATCAAATATACGTGATTGTTGCAACGTAAAGCGTTATTTCCCTTCTTTCAGCATTTCGACTACCGTTGTCAACTCATCGACTGTCGTTTCGGGATTGCCCGAATACCCCACATGGCGGTATCGAACGCGGCCATCGGGACCAATCACAACTTTGGTCGGAATGCCCTGCACTTTATAGGCATTGGCTACTTTCTGCTGACCGTCGAGCGGCACGACAAAGTTGTAAGGATGCTTATTCATGAAGTCGTGTACCCGCTGCACAGGCCCGCCTTCGCGGGTATTCACGAACAAAAATCGAACGTTAGGGTCGTTCTGGAATTTGGTTTGCGCTTGTTGCATGGCCGGAAATGAAGCGATACACGGGCCGCACCACGTAGCCCAGAAATCCAGCACGATAACTTTTCCTTTAAACGCCGACGACGAGATAGTTCGTCCCAGCAGATCAGTAAGGGCGAAGGCCGGGGCGGGTTCATTGATAAGTTTTTGCTGAAGTTCGTCGCGCAAATCGGCCCGCAAGTCGGCTTCGAGGTCGGAGAGGTAGGCGTCGGCTTTAGCCGGGCTATTTCCGGGTTGTTTGGCATACCAGTCGCGCAGGGTGGTTTTCAGGCGGGGTGTCGCTCGGCCGGCCTGCACAGCGGCTTCAGCCATTGGGCGGGCATCGGTGGCGTGGTTGGTCTGGAGCGCACAGAGAAAATACCGTTCGTTGGTGCGGGCATCGCTGTTGTCCATATCGTCGGGATTCATTACATCCTGATAGGCCGTGTAAGCATCGGCATATTTCCCCTGTTGTTCCAGCACCCGGGCATAGGTGTTCATCAGTTGCCGATGCCGGTTCTTCTTCTCAACCTCCCAATTGCCCGTTACCGTTGCGGGTTTCGGCTGCGTTTTTAGAACCGTCAGCGCCCGTTTAATTAACTGCTCGGCTTCGGGCAGCGACCGCCGTTCGTCGGCCATCTGAAAAGCGATTGTGTTGAGCATCAGTACATCTATCTGCGCGTCAGGTTGCCCTTCTACAAACGCCACCAAACCCCGAATGTCGTTTTGTTTATAATAGCCGTCTGTCATCATCACCGTGAGCGGAGGCAGGTAAGGGGAGGTCGGGAACTCGTTCCGAAACGCCTGGTAAGCCGTTTTTTTGCGCGTCCAGTCTGGTTCGGTCCGAACAGCCATAGCACGGTCTTTCTGCACTAAAGAACCCGCCGGTTCTATATTTTTCAAACGTTCGCGCAGGGCCTTCGCTTTCGGGAAATCACCCATGCTTTCGTATAAACCAGCGGCAGCAGTCAACTCGGTGGCGGTGGGCGAGGGGCGCGACGCTAAATAGGCCTCGATGTCTGCTTTTACGGCAGGACCATAGCCGGGTTTTCGTTGCTTTATCCGGGCCGCCAGCAAATCCGACCAGTACTGCGGGCGCAGGTCGGGATTCTGCCAGAGTTCATGCGTATAGAGCGTGACAATCCAGTTGGGGTCTGGTCGAACTCCCGACTCGCCTGGGAAATGGGTTCGCGTAAAGACGGAGGCCTGTCCTCCCGTTGCGTGGGGAACGATGCGGCCCGCAGCATCGCAGACGGGAATGACATAAAACCGGCCGTTGCTGGCATCGACCCGTTGCGGCAGTTTGCTGTTTCGGAACAGCAGCATAACACCCACCACATCTTTCTTGGGGATGTATACCTTGCCCTCATACTCTTTTCCATTCCGGGCCAGCGTCAGGCTGGTGGGCTGGCTAATGTGCATCATGTTGGGCGCACCATAGCGTACATACCGACCCTCAAGCGTGCTGTCCTGCGCCAAGGACGTTGTTTGAGGGGTATAGGTAAAGGATACGGTTTGCCCAACCTGCGGCCGTTCGGGTGAGAAACAGAACTGGGCGTTGGCAGGGAGGTAGGAGGCTAAGAAAAAAAAGAATAGGTTGAAACGGTGTCTCATAACGTAACAAGAAGAGTAGTCTTTCGCTGTAGATTCTAATCGCTTGATTCACTCTATGCATTCGATTCGATTAAGGAATACATAGAGTAATTTGTGAGTAGTACTTAATTCAAGAATTATAGCCCATTGGGCCGAAATAAACTCGTGAAACTCACGCATTCTTAAGTTACCAATTTTCAGATGAAAGATCCGGGGAGAGGGTGACGTTAGCAGGATGCGATCTGAATAATCACGATCTTTTGTAATAATCGTCAACTCACGCTCCCTGGCGTATTCCCATACGTCTGTATCTGGAGCAGATGGATCAAAATCACGCTGGAATACGTAATCATCGGTTCGCCAAAGCGAAAAATAGTAAGGCAAATTGGTATCAACTAAGTACTTGGCCATCAAGGATTAAGCGGCAAGGGGATAAACCATGTGCTTGTGATCAGTCATGGCTAACGCGAATTGCAGGCAGGCATCTATATCCGCATTGGTTAAGTCGGGATATTGATAAAGAATTTCTTCACGAGTTTCGCCTGCAAATAAAAATTCAAGGATAGTTTTAACCGTGATGGCTAACCCACGAATCGTTGGTTTGCCATTGCATATGCGTTCGTCTACCGTAATCCGGTCTGCAATATAAATCATGTTACCTGTCAGCTTGTTGGAAATACGTTAGTGCAATGTACAAAAAAGCTTATCAAACCGCCACCGGCTCTTCCTGCCTAACGGGCTTCGATACGGCCCACAAGCCTATAAAGGTAAACAGCCCATTCAGCAGCAACCGCTCGAAGCCAAACTGATAGCCACCAAACCAGGCTGCCGAATTCTCATTGACGATGTAGGTCAGCACAGGCGAGGCTAAGCAAATGATCGGAACGAAGCGATCCATAACCGGGCGTTTGCTGAAAATTCCGAACGCATATAGTCCCAGCAACGGCCCATAAGTATAACCTGCTATATCAAATACGGCCGTAATTACCTCTTTGCTATTGAGTTGCCGAAACACAATAATGACGATGTAGAACAGAATGGAGAACCCAATATGCACGATATGTTTAATGCGTGACCGCTCGGCTTCGGGCCGTTTTTCGACATTCATAAAATCCACGCAGAAGGAGGTGGTGAGGGCCGTTAGGGCCGAGTCGGCGCTGGCGTAGGTGGCAGCAGTGATTCCCAGCAGGAACGTAATGCCTACGACCAAACCGAGGTGATTGAGGGCCAGCATCGGATACAAATCGTCGGTGCGTTCGGGGATTTGAATGCCCTCGCGTTGGGCAAATACGTATAACAGCACTCCCAGCGACAGAAACAGAAAATTCACGAATACGAGCGTGACCGTAAACCAGAACATGTTCTTCTGAGCTTCACCAATGTTCTTGCAGGTCAGGTTCTTCTGCATCAAATCCTGATCTAAGCCTGTCATCACAATGGCAATGAACGCCCCCGAAATAAACTGCTTGAAGAAATTCTTCGGGTCGTTGCCGTCCCAGAAAAACACCTGCGACATTGAGCTGTCTTTCACGGTCTGCACCAGATTGCCAAACGATAGGCCCAATTCTTTTGAAATCAAAACAATTGTCAGAATAACCGCTGTCACCAGAAAAACCGTCTGTAGCGTGTCGGTCACGATAATGGTTTTGACACCTCCTTTGAACGTATAAATCCAGATCAGGCCAATGGTAATCAGCACCGATACCTCAAACGGAATGCCCAGCGCATTAAACAAGGCCAATTGTAGCACCCCAGCCGCCACATAGAGCCGCACCGCCGAGCCAACTGTCCGGGCCAGCAGAAAAAAGCCCGCGCCCGTTTTGTAAGACCAGAAACCGAAACGCTTTTCGAGATAGCCGTAAATCGAAATCAGATTCAGCCGGTAATAGAGCGGCATTAGCACCGAGCCGATCACAAAATAGCCGACGATATAGCCCAGCACGACCTGAAAGTAGGAGAAGCCGATTTTTCCTACCGCACCCGGCACCGAAATAAATGTAACCCCCGACAGCGACGTACCAATCATCCCAAACGCGACCAACCACCAGGGCGACTGCCGGTTTGCGGTGAAAAACGTATTCGTATCGGCCCCTCGGGCGGTGTAAAATGAAACGGCAATCAACATGCCGAAATAGGCAATCAGAATAACTAAGGCAAGGGTAGTGTTCATGTAGTGAATTTACAATTTACGAAGGAGAAGTTACGATTTGTGGCTGTATCTGAAAGCAACTTTTTGGCCTAAAATGAGGTTATCCCAATGCGGGATAACCACTTTCAAAAGTGCCCATTTTGCCGTAAATTTGCTAAGTAAATACGCTTTTCGCTCCCATGCAACCTTTTGAAGAAAACGACTGGTCAACCGATGTAGACGTCCTTGACGAAACGGTTGAAACCGACGTTCATAACCTCGTGGTCTTCAACGATGACGTGAACACCTTCGACCATGTGATCGACACGCTGATAGATGTCTGCCATCATACCCCTGAACAGGCCGAGCAGTGTACGCTGCTCATTCATTACAAAGGCAAATGCTCGGTGAAGAACGGCTCGTGGGAGGAACTTGTACCCATGCGAAACGAAATCTGTCGGCGCGGCATCAATGCGGAAGTGTTGAACTAACGATGACCGGGCTGGCGAACCAGTGATGAATTATGAATGACATGTGTTCGTGATTCATCATAGCATTGGCGACCAGGCCATCATTTATCATTCATAATTTATCATTCTCTTGGAATACCCCTCCAAACTCATAGAAGACGCGGTGAATGAGGTGTCGAAGCTGCCGGGAATCGGGAAGAAAACCGCTCTCCGGCTGGTGCTGCATCTGCTTAAACGCGACGAAGAACAAACGGAAACGCTGGCCCAGAGTCTGACGGCCATGCGGACACGGGTTAAATACTGCCGGAAGTGCCACAACCTGTCCGACCATGATCTGTGCAGCATCTGCGCCAGCAACAAACGCGACCAGTCGCTGATTTGCGTGGTGGAAGATACGCGCGACGTGCTGGCCATTGAAAATACGGCTCAGTACAAAGGACTCTATCATGTGCTGGGCGGCATCATCTCGCCCGTCGAAGGCATCGGTCCCAGCGATTTGCAGATCGACTCGCTGATGACCCGGCTGCGCGGCCCCGAAGGCGAACCGGTGCGGGAGATTATTCTGGCGATCAGTCCCACGATGGAGGGCGACACAACGGCCTTTTATCTTCAAAAGAAACTTAAGCCATTCAACCTCAAAATTTCGACCATTGCCCGGGGCGTTCCCATTGGGGGCGACCTCGAATACGCCGACGAAGTAACGCTTGGCCGAAGCATCCTGAGCCGGATTGCGTATGAGTAGGGTTTGTCCCCGATAGTCTCCGGCTGTCGAGATTCGGTTTTGCTAAAAATCCAGCAACAGCCGGAGGCTATCGGAGACAAAAATCTCGTTTCTTTGCGTCTGATGAACATCCCTGCTTCAAATGGGTTAGTTTATCAGACGTTTTTGTTTCTCCCAAACTTACATTCGCATGAATCGCTCCGAGTTTTTGAAACTGGCCTTCGGTGCATCGGCTGGTTTAGTCGCCTTTCGTTCTTTTGGCTTTGGCCCCGCTCAGGCCGAAGGTCCGTTCAAACTGGCTCCGCTGCCGTATGATGCCGGTGCGCTTGAACCGCATATCGACAAAATGACGATGGAAATCCACCACGACAAACATCATAAAGCTTACGTCGATAACCTCAACAAAGCCGTTGCCGGAACGGATATGGCGAAATATAATAACGACACGATCACCGATCTGGTCAAGAGTATAAGCGCCAGCACACCAGCCGCCGTTCGCAACAACGCAGGCGGTCACTGGAACCATACGTTCTTCTGGAATATTATGGGGCCAAATGCGGGTGGCGCTCCCAAAGGAGCACTGGCCGACGCCATTAATAAAAAATACACGTCGTTTGACAATTTTAAAACCGAGTGGGGCAAGGCCGCAACGGCCCGCTTTGGTTCTGGCTGGGTGTGGCTGATTAAAAACGGCAATAATGTCGAGATTATCTCAACACCCAATCAGGATAACCCGCTCATGGCATTAGCCGAGAAAAAAGGTACACCCGTGCTGGGGCTTGACGTATGGGAACATGCCTATTACCTCAAATACCAGAATCGCCGACCCGAATACGTAACCGCCTTCTGGAACGCAGTTGACTGGAACAAAGTCGGGAAGAATTTCTCTTAGTAGGAGTCATAAAGTTGTAGAGTCATAAAGTTGTAAAGTTGGCTGACGCAAATACCACGCTCGCGCCAGCCAACTTTACAACTTTATGACTCTACAACTTTATGACTGCTTTCGTACTTTTGCGAAAATAGCTTTACTCCATGTTATCCGAAGAATTATACAATGAAATTCCGTCATTAGATCTGGCGGATTTCACCTCGGGCAATCCTGAACGCAAGGCTCAGTTCGTGCAGGATTTAGGTCGGGCCTTTAACCAGATTGGCTTTGTGGCCATTCGGAATCACGGCCTGACCGATGAACTGACCAAACGCCTATATGATTCAGCGAAGGCGTTTTTCTCATCGCCCGATTCGCTGAAACAGAAATACGAACACCCCGAACTCAATGGGCAACGGGGCTATATTGGTAAGGGTAAAGAAACGGCCAAAGGGTTCAAAGTAGCCGATCTGAAAGAGTTTTACCACATTGGTCAGCCCGAACCAGAAGGCAGCATGCCCGCCAATGTGCTGCCTGATGAGTTCCCCGAATTCAGCGAAGCAACCCTGACAGCCTACCGAACCCTCGAAAATGCTGGTAAGCAACTCCTGCGGGCGATTGCGCTCTATTTAGAACTGCCCGAAACCTATTTCGACGATAAAGTCCGGAACGGTGATAGCATTCTGCGGGCGTTGCACTACTTCCCCCTCGATCCCGAAACCACACCCGATGGTGCTGTGCGAGCGGCTGCTCACGGCGACATAAATCTTATTACGTTGCTGATGGGAGCTTCTGCCGATGGGCTGGAGGTGCTCCGGCGCGATGGCAAATGGATTGGCATTACGGCCCTGCCCGATCAGGTTGTGGTGAACGTAGGTGACATGCTCGACCGGCTAACCAACCATAAGCTTAAGTCCACCATCCATCAGGTAGTGAACCCGCCCCGCGAGAAAATGAACCAGTCGCGCTATTCGATTCCGTTTTTCATGCACCCCCGCGCCGATATGGACCTTACCAGTTTACAGAGCTGTATTGACACACAGCACCCGAAAATCTACGTGGATATGACGGCGGGTGAGTTTCTGGATGAGCGATTGATGGAACTGGGCCTGAAGAAACAGTAAGCAGTTATCAGTAAACAGTTAGTAGTGACCAGGCAATAGAAATGGCGTTGTAGAAGCGTTGACTGGGTATTCATTACTAACTGCTTACTGATAACTGCTCACTGATAACTGTTTACTGTTTTTATGCTTCCCTATCTGCCAACTGTCAAACCTGTGCGCCGAATTCGGTACATCATCTTTTTGAAAGATGTACTGATTCTTGCCCTGACGACCTTTGGTGGGCCGCAGGTGCATCTGGCGATGTTCTACGACCGGTTTGTGCAGAAGCGCCGATACCTCACCGAGGAAGAATTACTGGAGTTGAATGCGCTGGGGCAGGTGCTGCCGGGACCAACATCTACCCAAACCATTACGGCGTTAGGGTTTAAAATTGGTGGCCCAAATCTGGCTTATCTGACGCTGCTTATTTGGGTGTTGCCCGCCGTGAGCATTATGACAGCCGCCGGTATGGGCATCTTTTATTTAGAACAGCATAAATTATCGTTGCAGTTTGCCCGGTTCATTCAGCCAATGGCCGTAGGCTTTATGGTGGTGGCCGGGTATCGGATTGGGCAAAAGGTGATTCAGGATAAAATAAGCCTTGCCCTTGCCCTCACAGCCGCTCTGGTAGGGTATGTATTCAGGTCGCCCGTAATGACGCCCCTCGTAATTGCCGTTGGTGGACTTACCACTGCCCTCACCTACGAAAAGCAGAAACGAATGGAAAAACAGCCCCTGCGTGTGCAGTGGGCTAATTTTTTTTTGTGGCTGAGTGTTTTCGTCGGCGCGGCTGTGCTGGGCGCGTTTACGCACGCGCTGCCCGTGCGGTTGTTCGAGAATTTTTACCGAAACGGCAGCATCGTGTTTGGCGGGGGGCAGGTGCTCACGCCTATGCTCTATAACGAATTTGTGGCGTTTAAACACTACCTCACCCGCGAGGAGTTTTTGTCGGGCTTAGGGCTGGTGCAGGCTGTGCCGGGGCCGGTGTTTGCCTTCGCATCCTACATTGGTGCGCTGTCCATGCGCGATGCAGGAACGAACGGACAGTTTTGGGGCAGCTTCGTATCGACGGCTGGTATTTTTCTGCCCGGCACATTTCTGATCTTCTTTGTCTATCGGTTCTGGGAGCAGCTTAAACGCTATCGGGTGGTGCGGGCTTCGCTTCAAGGCATCAATGCCGCCAGCACGGGCCTGACAGCGGCTGCGGCTGTCGCTCTATTCGAACCGATGGCTCCACATTGGCCCTCGGTGGTCGTGGTTGTTTTGACCATTACTCTGCTCTTATACACAAAAATTCCGCCCTATGCCTTAATTCTGGCGGGCTTGCTGGCGGGGATGTTGTTGTGAAAAGTAGTAAGTGAGGTTCGCTCTTGAAGGAAGTGGCTACTTATAGGGCATCAATTGCGTCGATTCCCATCGTAGAATGCCTGAAGGGTTCGGTAAATGGGATTTTCGGACAGGATTAAAGGCGACGCTTTGGCTCGTTCTAAATTAACTACCGTCCTAATCTCTTCTAACTGCTGGTGACTAATCGTCTCATACCCCATTGCCCATTTAGGAAACAGGCGTTGATGAATGGGCCGGTTGATGGCTAAGGATACATTAGTATGCCTGGCATCCTGCTCAATTCGTTTATATAGGGATTCTACTGCCTGTTGTTCTCCTTCCAGGACTTGAATAACATTCCCCCGGACATAGAGCAGCAGGCCAGTAATACCCACTTTATTGTTATGGCTACGGCTATGTTGAAGGATATTTATCAAATCTTCTTCCTGGAAGGGTTTTACCGTAGAGCTAAAGTAAACAAGGCAGATATCCATGTGGAAAAGAAATCAAGTAGTACTAACGTTAAGAACTTCAAAGATAAAAGCTAATGAATAAAAATTTTGCATAATCATCAATCTATAATCAAGCCCAAATTGTCTCCGCCCCTATTTCATTTATTATGTACTCATTAACCAGTATAGATTTTATATGAAATGCTCTATGAAGGCTATAACCCCAAACTCACTTTACTTTATAGCAAAGCCGTCAAAGGTTAAGTAGCGCTTTCAACTTCTCGTAGAAACCAGTGTTACGAAACGTAAATTGCTTGTGCAGGATGTAATTACTTAAAAAACTAACGCCCATTCCTCCAATTTGTGCCGCGAGTTTATTCAGATTGACCTCTTTTACCGAGAAAGGAAGCAGTACGGTCAATATCCTGAATTCGTGGGTCGAATAGTCGTAAAGCAGGGCCGCCCCATAGACCGTAATTAAACAGGAAACGATGGAAACAAGGGTAAATTTGATGATTTCCCGTTTCGTTTGCGCCGAATTTTTGGCATTGAACGCGAATAATTTCGTTAGGAAAAAACCAGCCCCAAACGCCACCAAATACCCTATAAACAAGGCTTGTGTGTAGCTAAGCTGAAACCAATCCTGTAATAGACTACCGGCTATTAATTGCAGGGAAGCGCCGATGGCCGCTACGACAAAATAAGCCAGCACATCGCGACGATTAAAAAGACTACCTGCCATAACTCCAGGTAAAAAAGTGACTGAGCAGGCAATAGGAACGAACGCTCATTTAAACACTAATAACTGTTTTCAAGTAAACGAAAGCGCAAAACTACGTTCTTTTGATGAGGTTAAGATGTTTCTTTTTAATTCTCTATTGGTTTACTCATCCAGTCGAGCCAGGCCTGATAAATAGGACGCTGCTTATTGTTTTCGTCAACAAGACCCGTATCGACCCACAATGTAAATAAGTCCTGATAGAGGCCCAGCGATTTCAACCGAAGAATCCCCGCGTTGTAGTCCTTATAGCAAAACCAGATGATGAATTTGCCCTTACGTTCGGTCATTAAGCTACAAATCATCTGAAAATAAGCTTGTTGCCAAGTCTCGTTGCCCTGTTTGGCAAGATTGAAAGAAGGGACCGACAGCGGCTCTGCTATGTAGCCCGTTTCGGCGAAACACAACGGTTTATCGGGAGCCAGATTAATGAAGCGGGTAAAAAACGTGGCCGGAAATAAAGCAGGATTCGTATTGCCATCGCCCGACGAACTGACATGCGTATAGGGATAAGCACTAAGGGCCATGAAATCAGTATAGGGCACTAACTGTGCGGCAAAATTCAGGGATTGGGTCGTCTCGTTCACCATAAAGCTCAGCAGAATGGGCGTTTTCGGATAAGCCGTTTTCAACTGTTGATATACCTGACTAACAAACTCTTTATACTGAGTAAAGGCCACAGCGTCCCAACTCTCCACATTACTTTCTACAGCATAATTGATGAAGGAAGGTTGAAGCGAATCAATTAACAGTTTCAGAAAATTGGTGTAGGCTTTGACAACCCGGGCATCATTGACAGGTAAAGATTCCCACTCGGCTTTAGCGGCCTGACTGATTGCCGTGGAGTGGGCGGAGTAGGGGGCCTTCTGGTTCCGGCTCAGCGCCAGCGCCGACGAGCTAAGCAGTATTTTTTTGCCGGGCGCCGTCTTGGTTTTCCGCGTCTGAATGTCAGCGAGTAACGCCGGTGGCCAGTTACTGTTTGTATAGGCTTCCTGGTAAGGGATGCCTTCGTCGAAATGATGCGACACGATGTCGCAGTGGGTGTTGATGAAATTATAAGCAGCATCGACTTCCTGAGTAGTGAAATCGGCTGGCCAAGGGGTAACACCTAAATAAAAACTGCGCGTCTGCGGTTGCTCAACAGGTTTATCGCACCCAATGAACAGAATGGCCGAAAGGAAGATGAATCGCCAGCTTTTCATAAGCCATAACAGAGCTTTGCTTACCTCTATACATACCAAACTCCTTCTGAAATTAACTGATTACGTCCACCCACATTGATTTGATAGGTTCCGTGCGCTGTTTCGCCATTGAGATACAAATATGATTTTCGACCCATCTGAAAACCCTGCTCTACGTTTGCGTTAATTTTTTTGCTTACGTGCTTTAATAGATACGCTAAAAAACAGCCATTTGCACTGCCCGTTGCGGCATCTTCCGATAGACGTTCGTTCTCAATCAGCAACATTCGGGTATTATACTGATTGGCAGATTCGTAGGTTTCATTTGTGAAAAAAAATAGCGAGGTAGAATGGCCCGTTGCGCTATTGGTTCGGTATTTATTTCGGGCCAGCAGGAAGTGTTTAAAGGACGCCAAATCAAGCGAAAGGTTGTCGATTGCTGCCCGGTTTTTTAGTGGAATAATGATGTAGGGAAGCCCTGTACTAATTTCCTGAATAGGCAGTGAAGTATTTATATTCGCCGGGTTTAATTTCAGCCCCTCGGCAACTTCTCCCTGAGTGAATGTTTCCCTAAATTCAGGCTGCGCCTGGCGCATAAAGAGAATACTTTCGTCCAGATTATCAGGCTTTTCGATGGAAATAGCAAGGTCGCTATGGGCCAATTCAAGCGTTAATTTATCAGGAATGGCAGGTAGCAGAAATTTAGCAATAATATAACTCGTGCCCAGCGACGGATGACCCGCAAAAGGCACCTCATGTTCAGGCGTGAAAATGCGGACAACAAACCGCCGATTGCCTTTATTTTCTTTAATAAATGTGGTTTCTGCAAAGTTGATTTCCCGGGCAATCTGCTGCATTTGCTTATCGGAAAGCTGGTTCTCCAAATCCAGAAAAACAGCTAACTGGTTGCCTTCGTATTTGTGCGTAGCAAACACGTCAACGATGTAATAGTTGATTGGTTTCATAGCTCATCAGGAAGCCCACGCTACAATCCATCCGACAAAAACTTCCGAATGGTTTGGTAGGGTCTCAGACCGTTTGGTTTACCGTTTGTTCCATTCGCGGGTGGAGTGCCATTCGGCCGTGGCTCGCTCGTGCGGGTACGGTTAGCGTTCTGAAGAGACAGCATTTCTTTTCGTAGCTGGCGCTGCTCGTCTTCGCTCAACACCGTTCGGGTGGCTTCACCTTGCCCATATCCGTCGTTGAAGTTGCTGATGCGGCTATCGGTTTGGGCCAGTTTCAATTCCGCCAGCAGTTCGTTAATGTCGGCATTGATAGCCTGGCGCTGGGCTTTTAATTCATCTAAGGCAGGCAGTAAGTCGAGGTTGTGCTGCAAAACCTGTTGACGGGTGCGTTGCTCGGCCAACTGGGCGTCGAGCGGGGAAATTTCCTTATCTAAACGCTTTATGCGTCGGCGCAGTTTCCAGAGTTTTATGTCGGCCTGCAACCACCGGAACCAGAACGCCGACAGTACCGGCAAGGCAATTCCCAGGCAGACGGCCCCCGCCAGCGCAAACAGAATGCCGCTCAACACAAATGACAGCAACGCCCACGGGCTGTTCACAAGAGCCAGATTCAACTCGCTCGATTCGCTGAGTTGTTTCTCAATTTTGTTCAGTGTCGATGGACTGAGTACCTGCGTAGCGGCTGTGGGGTCGGTGTTAAGCTGCAACTGTCGAACCGATTTATTAATAGCGGCTTTCAGTTGGTCGGTGCGGTAAGCTTCGTACCGAAACCAGCCCAGCACGGCCAGCGTCAGCACCGAAAACACGGCCAGCGCCATCTTGAACCGACCATATTTTCGTCCGTTCAGTTCGGGGTTTTCCTGATACGGCTTTTCAATCAGCCGGTCGTAGGCGGGTTTCAGCAGGATAGACACCATCGCCAGCCCAACGGCAAATGCCCAGGCTTCGTTGGTGTTACGGATGTTGAGCGCATAGGCCACAATTTCGTGGGAGATAATCAAATCGCCCGCCAGAAATGAAATACCCGCCACGAGAAATAATAACCCGGCCAGCAACGAATAATCGGGGGCGGCTTTAGTACGGCGTTCGCGCAGGCTGTCGCGGTCGGTTTCCAGAGCCTGCCGGTCGTCTTCGCGCTGTTTCACCTGTTTGCTCAACCGTTCAACCTGTAGCGCGTGCGTTTGTAAATCGGCAAAAGCGGCTCGATTGGCTTCGGTAGCCTCGGCCAACTGCTGGTCGATTTGCGTGAGTTCGGTTCGTTTTTCCTGAATCCGGTCGGTCAGCCAGTCCGTATTGATCTGGCTCGACAAATATCCTTCGTATGTTTCCCGATTTACGCCCTCCACACCACTCGTGTAGCCGTGCTGAAAATCGGAGTTGTTAGTTGGCTCCATTCTAAATTATGACCGGGTCGCCGGTGCGATTATAAATGATGAATTATGAATGATATTTTACCTTCAATTAAACTTCCCTGATTGTACAATTTGTCATTCATAATTCATCATTTATAATCGCACCGGCGACCCGGTCATAATTGCTTCACGCTGGGCTTCCGTGATCCGGTCGCGGAGGCTTCGGGCGAGTTCAAATTCGCTGATAAATAAGTTAACAAGTCTATCGCCTTGGGTGTTCAATCGGGTTTGTTCGGCTTCGGTTTGATTCAGAGCTATAACAATGGGCCGTTTCTGCGCCCGAATGCCGTCGATCTCCCGATGAAGGCGATTGATTTCGGCTTCCCAACTGGGCAAATTCTGCGTTTTTTCGTTCATCAACAGTCGGTTTGCACTGAGCGTGTTAACGTCAGTTTGCAGCGCCGTTAATGTGCTTAAAAGCAGCTTTCCGGCGAGTAGAAAGAGAAAAAACACAAACAGCCATAATCCAACTGCCTGCCAAACGCCCTGGGATTGGAGCGCATAGACAAAGACAAAAACGGAGGTAGCGAATGGCAGTCCGAGTTCTTCGATTAGTCGCCGGGCCGTCAGCCGGGTGTCCGTCTCATAAAAGAACGAGGTACGGCCAAACAAATTGAACATGCCGGCCAGAAATATACCCACTGGAATCCAACGGTTGGCGAAAGCAGGACCCAACGTCGCATCAATCAGGTAGAAATTGCCGATGCACAGACTTACGGAACAAACTAAACTGACCGTATTGCGAATGAGTGAATTAGGCGTGGGTTTACTGTTTCGCAGGTCGTTCATCTGATGCTGCAATGCATTGACGCGATTTTCACGCTGTTCGATAAACTGGTTGAGTTCGCCGATTTGGTCGGTATACTGATCAATCTGTTCATCAAGCGGAGCCGATTGCTGGCTAAAATAAGCCCGAATCTGAGCGATTTTTCTGTCGGGCCCGGCATCCGACAGCCCAAATAAAACGCCTTCATCACGCAGGCTTTCTTCATCGGCCAGCCAGTCGGGTAACGGTTCTGAATGCGTATGAAGTATTGTTGGGGCAACCCGGGTTAACTCGGGTTTGGGTGGCTGCGGCAAGATGGTGGATTCAGGTAAACCGCTAAATACGTCCGGAATTTTAACCGCGACTGGGTCGGATATGGAGGAATCGGGAAAGAAAAAAGCCCGCAGGCGTTTAATAAGCGTCATAATTATCGTTGTAGAAACACGCGCTGGAGCGCACCCCATAGCCGTTTTTTCAGGGCCTGATCGGCTTCAATCGTTGGCAGTGAGTCGGCCATCAGAAATGTGATTCCCTCGAAGCGCACGGGCGCATAACGGTCCATCATAATGTCGAGTTCGATGCGTTCGAAAGGTACGCCAAAGGTGATGAAATGATTGATGTATTTGCCCCGCAGCAGCTCAGCGAAATTCACATCCCGAACACCGTGCAGATTCAGTAAATCGACGCCATTGATGTTCAGGTTAACGGCTTTAAGTATTTTTTCTAAAAATAGCAGGTTGCTGGGGTCCAGTTCTTCATCGGCCAGCAGCAATACTTTATGATTCAACTGCGGCAGGCGGGATTGCTGCTGGAGTGGGGGCAAAACAGAAGGTACGGTGGGGCGTGGCGCGGGTTGGGGCAACGGTTCCGGCGTTGTAACAACAATAGCTGACTCGGGCAGAACTATAGATTCGACCGTGTTGACTAAAGGGACGTCTGTATGTACGGGTGTAGGTTCAACCGCTTCGACCTGAGCCGATAATATATCCAGTTCGGTTAATAAATCTGACTCATTGGCTCCTGGTGTTTGTGGGGGTATGTCCGCCAAGGCCTGATCACCCATGTCCCATGATTCATTGGGTAATCGAAAAATTGAATCCGTTTGATAGAGGGTGTGATAAAAATTTTTTGCTGACATACCTGTGGCCTTTGCCTGTCAAAAATACGCAAAAAAGCCGCTCCTATGTAATCGAGAGCAGCTTTTGTAATAAGCGAGTCCGGGCATAGTTAACTATTAATTTGCTCCCGGGTAGAAATCTTTAATAAACCATAAACCCAGCAGTAGCCAGTCAGACAGCTAATGGCGAGAATAACAGACAAACTGATTAGCACATAAACAAAAAAGCCTGGTACAAGACCAAGCATACAGGGAACGACAAAATCCAGAATCAACATAGCCCGGATGATCTGGTCTAAAACGCTGACATTTTTTTTGAGTTGCATAGGTTAAGAGGAGTACGGCGGTGAAAAAGTAAATATAGGAATACAACGTAAATGATGGTGTAACCACGTATATGTTTAAACAAAAAAAAGCCCGGAGTGACCGGGCTTTAAAAATCAGTAACTAAGCAGATGGTTAGGCAATAACGGCCTGCCGGTGAATGATGGCTTCGCGGTCGGGGCTGGTCGAGATAAAATTGATGGGTAAGCCCAGCGTATCTTCCAGAAAATAAACATACGTTGCCAGTTCGGCGGGCACGTCGCTAAACGAACGGATGTTGGTTAAATCGGCCTGCCAGCCTTTAAACGATTTATAGATGGGCGTGACAGCCGTGTCGCACAGGTCATACGGCATCTGTTCGGTGATTGTACCGTCAGGGAGCCGGTAGTGCGTACAGACTTTAATCTCATCGAAGATATTCAGCACGTCCACTTTCATCATAACCAATTGCGTGACACCGTTAATCATGATGGTGTATTTGAGCGCGGGCAGGTCGAGCCAGCCGCACCGGCGCGGACGGCCCGTAGTAGCGCCAAACTCACGGCCTTCCTGCCGGATGCGCTCGCCGGTCTCGTCGTTGAGTTCGGTCGGGAAGGGGCCACTGCCGACGCGGGTACAGTAGGCTTTAAAAATGCCGTAGACCTCGCCAATCTGCCGTGGAGCCACACCCAGCCCCGTGCAGGCGCCAGCGGTCATTGTGCTGGACGACGTAACGAACGGATACGAACCGAAATCAAGATCGAGCAGCGATCCCTGAGCACCCTCGGCCAGTATTTTCTTACCCGACTGAAGGGCTTCGTTCACGGCATATTCGCTGTCGGTCAGTTGGAATTGCTTCATGAACTCCACCGCTCCGAAAAATTCGGCTTCATACTGGGGCAGCACGGACGCATAATCGAAATTATTCTGCTCCAGAATGACCTTATGAACGGCTACCAGTTTATCGTATTTCTGCTGAAAATTCGGCGACAGAATATCCCCAACGCGCAGCCCCTGCCGGGCCACTTTATCCTGATAAGTAGGGCCAATACCGCGCAGCGTCGAGCCAATTTTCGACTCACCCTTGGCTTGTTCAAAGGCGGCATCTAAGAGCCGGTGCGTAGGCAGGATGATGGATGCCTTGCGGGAGATTTGCAGATTTTTTGTCAGAGCGAGATTGTATTTGGCCAGCCCGTCGATTTCTTTTTTGAATACGATGGGGTCGAGCACCACGCCATTGCCAATGATGTTGAGAATGTCGTCCCGAAAAATACCGGACGGAATCTGGTGCAACACGTGTTTTAGGCCGTTAAATTCGAGCGTATGCCCGGCATTGGGGCCACCCTGAAAACGGGCCACTACCTGATACTGTGGCGCCAGTACGTCCACAATTTTACCTTTCCCTTCGTCGCCCCACTGGAGGCCTAATAAAACATCGATCATTGTACTTAAAACAAAATTGAGCGTTCTGCTATGCGTTCGCTCTCGTTAAAACCAAAGATAAACTCAGTCACCAATCCAATGTCAGAAATGGGTTCAATTCGATAAGCAACTAATTGAAAATGTTCTGACCAAATGTCGATTCTTGGATTGAAAAACCGAATAAATTCCCGTGTACTATGCTTTATAGAGCCGATGTCACTGCCTTTATTACAATTGCATAGCCAGCATGAGTAGGCCAGATTATCAATAACATTCGTACCACTGTGCTTCAAGCTAATGATATGACAATCTGAGCACTATGCCCCATAAATTTTTCTGCTAACAGACAATACTCACAACGAAACCCAGCCCGTTCAGCCACTTTTCGTCGTACAGCATTACTGATGTAATCATTTCCCCTCGACATACTTCCAGGCTCGAATTTTAGCCATTCGCATGATATGTTCCATCTCCTTAAAATGGTCAAGCTCACGACGTTCTTCTGGATTAATGCTATTATTTCTTACTAATGACAATAACTCCTCTAAACGTCGCTGCGACGCCATAGACGGTTTGAAATTGACAATTTGCTCAGATGTCACACCAGCAGCTATGAAATCAATAAATTCTGCATAGCTTACCATAAGCTTAAATCATTTTTGGTGAACTAATTGATCATCCTGCGTTGAATCCGGCCACATTTCCCGAAACGTAAACGCCCATGGTCCCGGCCCATTCGCGTTCAGATAGTTGAGTCGTTCTTTAGCTTCGTCAACCGTTGGCAAATGATCCGCTGGAATCCACCACAGCACCGTCATCATCTGGTCGGGCGAGTCCACGCCGGGTTTTTCAAACCACTTCTTACGGTCGCGCATCACGGCGGTATGCATACTCCTGAACACAAAGGTCTGCAATGCTTCTGAAGATTCCCAAACCGACATGTTCACAATGATCCGGTCGTCGTCGAATGGACGCAGGCTGGTGGCGTCGTTGCCATCGCCTTTCAGCCGCCAGATAAACCCCTCGCTTTGTTCAGCGAGTTGATTGATGGTATCGAGTTGCGCCACAAAATCAGCCATAATCGGATGATTAATGTCGGGCGCGAGCATACGGGAAATGTTTAATTGGGCAAGCGGCATGTTAATAGAGGATGTATGATGTATGATGTAAGATATATGATGTAACTGGTGCAAAAGAAATACATCATACATCCTCTATCATACATAAAATTTATTCTCCCACCGGCACCTGAACGCCCTGCTGGTCTTTCTCTGTCACTTGCCGGTTTTCGCAGAAATCGCGGGCGCAGGAACCATAGAAAATCAGGGAGTGGTGCATGACGTTGAATTTCAGCATGTCGCCTACCATGTTCTGAATGTTCTGAACACGCGGGTCGCAGAACTCCATTACCTTATGGCAGTCGGTGCAAATGAGGTGGTCGTGCTGACGATACCCATACGATTTCTCATATTGGGCCAGGTTGCGGCCAAACTGATGCTTGGTTACTAAGTCGCAGTCAACCAGCACGTCTAAGGTGTTGTAGACGGTTGCCCGGCTAACGCGGTACTTCTTATTTTTCATCGAGATATACAACTCGTCCACATCAAAGTGGTCCTGCCGGTTATAAATCTCTTCGAGGATGGCAAAACGTTCGGGCGTTTTTCGCAGCCCTTTTCGTTCGAGATACGCCCGAAAAATGGATAGGGCGGCCTCTAAATTGGTTTGTGTCGGCGCAGGCATAAGACAAAAGTAATGATGAATGATGAATGATGAATGCGGTTTGTAAGTCATTCATCTTTCATCATTCATAATTCATCATTCAGGAATCAAATCGCACCACCTCAAATACACCCTGAACCCGTTCGAGTTTCTGCATAAGCGTGTCGAGGTGTTCGGTGTCGTGGACGTACAGTTTGATATTGCCCTCAAAGATACCATCTTTGGAGTCGATGGCTACCGAACGCATGTTGATGTGCAGTTCGTTGCTGATGACTCGGGTTACATCGTTAATCAAGCCCACCCGGTCGGTGCCGGTAATGCGTAGCCCGGCCAGAAACGCCAGTTCTTTCTGCGACGTCCACTTCGCTTTGATAATCCGGTTGCCATGATTTGACATTAACTCCACGGCGTTGGGGCAGGTAACGCGGTGGATTTTAATGCCATCGTTGATGGTCACAAATCCAAATACATCGTCGCCCGAAATGGGATTGCAGCATTTGGAGAGCGTGTAATCGATGCGGTCCATATCCTCACCAATGAGGAGCATGTCGGCATCGGCCCGCTCGCCGTGAATTTTCTTGAGTTCTTTAACAAACGCTTTCGCGTCGGGCAGGTCGTCCGTGTTGAGTTTGTTGGCGCGGTTTTCCTTTGCCTCCTTATCCGACTTGAATTTCTTAAGCTCGCTAACGTCGATATGCCCCTTGCCAACGCGATAGAAAAAATCATCGGTGGTTTTCGAGCCGAAATACGCCCGCAACTGGTTGATAATTTCGTTGGTCATCTCCGTCCGCAGCAGGCGCAGCTTTCTGCTGACCATCTCACGGCCATCTGTCACATAGCGCTTATTCTCTTCCTTGATTAAATCCTTAATCTTGGTTTTAGCCTTTGAGGTAACCACAAACCGCAGCCAGTCTTCGCTGGGCTTCTGCCGATTCGACGTGATCACCTCAACCTGATCGCCATTTTGCAACACATAACTCAACGGCACCAATGTGTTATTGACTTTGGCCGCCATGCAGCGCGCTCCCACCTGCGTATGGATGTCGAAGGCGAAATCGAGCGCCGTAGCGCCACGTTGCAACACCTGCAGGTCGCCTTTGGGCGTAAACACAAAGACTTCTTCACTGTAGAGATTGCTTCGGAAATCATCGACAAACTCAATAGCGGCTTTTTTGTCGCCACTTCCCGCCGATTCAATCATGTCGCGGACCTGACTAATCCAGGCTTCGATGCCCGCGCCGGTCTGGGTGTCGTTGCCCTTGTATTTCCAGTGGGCTGCGTAGCCTTTTTCGGCGATTTCATTCATCCGCTCCGTCCGAATCTGCACTTCTACCCATTGCCCCAGGCGGCTCATCACCGTTGTGTGCAGCGATTCATAGCCATTGGTGCGTGGGGTGCTGATCCAGTCTTTGAGCCGGTCAGGATTGGGTTTGTAATGGTCCGTAACGATGGAATATGCCCGCCAACAGGCCGCTTTTTCTTCTTCGGGAGGAACATCGAGGATTATTCTGACTGCGAATAAATCATAAATTTCCTCGAACGGCTTTTTCGACTTGTTCAGCTTAGTCCAGATGGAGTAAATAGATTTTGGTCGACCTTTAATGACGTATTTAATACCTGTTTCAGCGAGGTCTTTCTCGATGGGTTCGATAAATCGCCCAATGAAGCGGTCGCGGGCGAGCCGGGTTTCGCGTAGTTTTTTGGCGATGTCCTTATAGGCTTCCGGCTCAACGTGCTTCAGATAGAGGTCTTCCAGTTCCGATTTAATCGTGTACAGCCCCAGCCGGTGGGCTAATGGTGCGTAGATGTAAATCGTTTCGGACGCAATTTTCAACTGCTTATCGCGGGGCATCGACTCCAGCGTTCGCATGTTGTGGAGCCGGTCGGCGAGTTTAATCAGAATCACCCGCACATCGTCTGACAGCGTCAGTAGCATCTTGCGGAAGTTCTCGGCCTGCTGCGACGAACCGTACTCGAAATAACCCGAAATCTTGGTCAATCCGTCGATAATCCGGGCCACTTTCGGGCCAAATGCCCGGTCGATGTCGGCAATGGTGGTGTCGGTATCTTCGACCACATCGTGCAGCAGGGCGGCCACAATGCTGGTTGTTCCTAATCCTATTTCCTCAACGGCAATTTGGGCGACGGCCAGCGGATGATAAATATACGGTTCGCCCGACCGCCGACGCATGTTTTTATGAGCCTCGGCAGAGGTATTAAACGCTTTTTTAATCAGCTTGGCATCGTCGCCTTTCAGCATGGGTTTGGCCGCCCGTAATAATCGCCGGTAGCGTTTCAGGATTTCCTGCCGCTCCAGTTCTAAATCGATAATGGGTTCGGCTTCAGCATTCATCATAGTGGGCTTTGTTGCAAAAAAGAGCCTATTGGTTGTAGTCGTACTACCAAGATAACAAAATAATAATCGAAAATTGATTCAGGAGCGGGTAAAAATAAAACGTTTGCGGGATTCGCTTGATGAGTTGAAATTTTTTTGTACTTTTGCAGGCCAAAAGCAATTTTGAATAATTGATTGAATGATTGAATAGGTCCATACGCAAGTAATTCACCGCAACGGCGGACCGTTCATTCCATCACTCACTCATTCAAAATTAGATCCTGCGGGCGTGGCGAAATTGGTAGACGTGCCAGACTTAGGATCTGGTGCCGCAAGGCATGGGGGTTCGAGTCCCTCCGCCCGTACAAAGTTTTGAATGAGTGATTGAGTGAATGAGTGAATTGTATTTTGTCGCGTTGACTAACATTCGCTCAATCTCTCATTCGCTCATTCACCATTTTAAACCGATACAAACGTGGATATTACCCTCGAAAAAGCGAGCGATACCAATGCTTCGCTGAAAATAACGCTGACGCCAGCCGACTATAAGCCCGAAGTTGATAAAAAGCTGAAAGATTACAGCCGTAAAGTGCAACTGAAAGGGTTCCGGCCTGGTCATGTGCCCGCTTCGCTGGTGCAGAAAATGTACGGCAAAAGCATTCTGGTCGATGAGATTAACTCGATGCTGAGCAAGACCGTTAGCGACTATATCCGCGAACATAAACTTCAGGTCGTGGGTGACCCCGTCCCAAACCGCGAACAGGCCGACGCCATCGACTGGGATAACCAGACCGATTTTGCGTTTAGCTATACGCTGGGCTTAGCTTCTGAATTTGATATCGATTTCAGCGATTTGCCGAGCGTTACCCAGTACGAAATTCAGGCGGGTGAAGCCGAAATTAACTCAACCATCGCCGATCTGCAACAGCGATTTCATACGCATACACATGGCGAAGAGGTTGCTGAAGCTGACACCATTTATGGCGAATTGAAACAAGTAGCGGGTGAGTTCTCGGCCAAAACCGCTTTCCCGATGGACAAAATGGCCGACGAAGCAAAAGGTCAGTTTGTGGGTAAGAAAAAGGGCGACGAGATTACGTTTGTACTGGAGCAGGCCTTCCCGGATGAGAAAGCCCGTGCCAACGCCACCGGTGTGAAGAAAGAAGAAGCCGCCGACTTGATGGGTGAATTCATCTTCGCCATTGACGACATTACTCGCCACGAACCCGCCGAACTGAATCAGGAGTTTTTCGATAAAGTGCTGGGTGCCGGTGCCGTAACCGACGAAGAGCAGTTCCGCACGAAAGTAGCCGAAATCATTCGGGGCAACTACGGTCGCGAATCGGCGCAGTTGCTTCGGTTAGACATCGAGAAAACGCTTATCGACAACACACCGATTCTGCTGCCCGATGAGTTCCTGAAAAACTGGCTGCTGGAAGTGAACGAAGGGAAGTTCACGCCCGAGCAGATTGATGAGCAGTATGACGATTTCACGAAATCGGTGAAGCTGCAACTCATCAAAAATAAAATTGCCGACAAAGCCGATATTAAGGTTGACTTTGAGGAAGTAATGGAGGTAACGCGCCAGATGGTTCGCGAGCAGTTTGGCTTCATGGGCAGTGAAGACGATGAGATGAACAAAACCATCGACCGCATTGCCCGCAACTACCTGATGGACGAGAAAAACAACGGCCAGAACTACACCAGCACCTTCAACCGAGTGTATGACGACAAAGTAATCGAGTATGCTAAAACGCAACTGACAGTTGTAACGCAGGATATTACGGTTGACGAGTTCAAGGCGCTGGTGGAGAACCGGTAAGGCTGTTTAAGCCATATGACATTATGCAAAAGACCTGTCATAGCGGCAGGTCTTTTTTTGTAATTTCTTCAGGTGCCTATGCTTCAGATTGTTAAAATTGGTATCTTGCTTTTATGAAAATCGTCCTGGATATTCCCGATAATAAAGTGAGCTTCATGATGGAGCTTCTGCAAAGCCTTTCGTTCGTAAAAGCTAAGCCACTTGCTATGGGTATTTCTGAAGAAAAAGGCTTGTTTTTGACTGAATTTGACGAATCTGTGAAGGAACTCAACCAGGTACTATCGGGTAAGGCCGAGTCTCGGAATGCTTACGAGCTGCTTGATGAGTTATAAGATCAGAAGCCTGCCGACTTTCGACCGACAGGCGAAACGGCTGGCCAAAAAGTACCCTTCTCTGAAGATAGACCTACGTAAACTGTTTGATTCCTTACAAGACAATCCCACATAGGGGAACGCTCTTGGGGAAGGCTGCTACAAATTACGAATGGCCATTACCAGTAAGAAACAAGGCAAATCAGGCGGAGCGAGAGTTATTACTTTTGTTCATGTGACTCAAGAGGTTGTCTATCTGATGTCTATCTACGATAAGTCTGAAAAAGAGAACCTTGACCCCGGCGAGTTAGATGCGTATATTAGTTTGATTGATAATCCTTCAGCCCAAGAGTAAAAGGTATCTAAATAAAGGATTATAGTTGACGAGTTTAAGGCGATGGTTGAGAATCGATAAGTAACGTTTAGCTTTCTGTTTGAAACAGGCCCGGTCTATGTTGGATCGGGCCTGTTTTGGTTTTAGCCACATTCAGCTACGCACAAGACCATTCATGTAAAACAGGTTTTCGTTTAATGTTCCGACAGCTACATTTAATTCATTCCTACACTATTAACTCCCACCTACATGGGCAAAAAGAAAATAGAATCCAGCAATAATTTGCCTAAACCCAAAAAATCTCTTCTTCGCGAGTGGCTTGATTCCATTCTGTTTGCGGTGGTAGCGGCTACGCTCATCCGATTTTTGACGGTAGAAGCCTTTGCTATTCCGACCCCATCGATGGAGAATAGCCTGATGGTAGGTGATTACTTATTTGTCAGTAAACTTCATTATGGCATTCGCACACCGAAAACGCCTTTGCAGGTACCATTGACTCATCAGAAAATCTGGGGCACCAACATTCCTTCTTACAGTACGGCTATTCAATTACCTATGTTTCGGTTGCCAGGGTTCTCGCGGGTAAAAAACGGCGATGTGGTAGTCTTTAACTACCCGCCACTCAAACCCGGCGAACCGGATTATCCAACTGACTTGCGAACAAATTTAATCAAGCGATGCATTGGCATTCCGGGCGATGTGCTTGAAATCCGGCAGGAGCAGGTTTACATCAATGGAAAGCTATTTCCTACCCCCGCCCGCTCCGAAACGACCTATTTTGTGAAGACGACGGAGGTGCTTAACGAGCGATTCTTTCGAAAATACGACATTGTTAACGATTTTAAATCGGCGGAAGGGCCATTTATTAACTGGCAACCATTAGCCATATATAACGATACCACCCGAACGTATGTCCTGACGGGTTACCGGGTGAACATGACGCAGGAAAACCTGCGTAAATTCAAAGAGTTTGATTGGGTAAAGTCCATCGAACCCATGACCGATCCTGCCGGACAAGCCGCACCCGGTATGTATGGCGGTTCTACGTTCGTCTGGAACCCCGATAATTTCGGGCCGCTCACTGTTCCGAAAAAAGGCGCAACTATTCCAATAAACGAGCAAACGATTGCGCTGTATGGCCCGGTTATTAAGCGATATGAAGAAAACGAGCAGATTGAAATGACGCCAGCCAGCGTTCGCATCAACGGCCAACTAATAACCAGCTATACCTTTAAGCAGGACTATTATTTCATGATGGGCGACAACCGCCACAATTCGGAAGACTCGCGCTATTGGGGCTTTGTGCCCGAAGATCATATCGTTGGCAAAGCCGTCTTCGTCTGGATGTCGATTGACCCTGTTCCGGCTGACATATGGCACAAAATCCGCTGGAGTCGGATTTTTCGGGTAATTGAGTAGAAGTGGGCTTTGGAGTTATATCCGTGTCATGGTTTGGAACTGTGGTACGTCTATAACTCCAAAGCCCTTTTGGGGCATATTTGTCAATAACACGTTCACCTCTTATGAAGGTTTAATGAATAAACTATCTATTATTTTGTATTATTATTTTATAAATTAATGTAAATATTAGGTAATTATTTTATTTGAGAAAATACAAAAACAAATGATATATAAGTAATATATAACTATATTCTTTAATTGATTTGAGAGGTATTTTCTTGTTAATCAATTGGTTGAGATTTATGGAATAAACTAATTTTATAATACGTATTGGTTTACATAAACTAAAATTAACATATTGAAATATTTATTTATGAAAATAATGTATATGTATATACAATTTCTCATATACTTACTTTGCCATGTAATCAAATCAATTCACAATGAAGTTAATTTCTAAAATTTTCTCTCTGCTCTTAGCGGGCATGAGTATTGCAACGACATCTTGCCAAAAAGAATCGGTAGAGGTATCGAATGAAGCCGGAGTAGATGAGGTCATTATGTTTAAAGGCATAAAGGTATTGAAGCCAGCTTCCGTTCCACAGGAAGTTTTCGGATTTCAAACTAACTATGAATCCGCACAGTTTCTTAGACTGTTACCTGCCGCTACTCCCAGCGCTCGTGAAAAAGTGGCTCCATTCCCTTACGCTATTCCTGTATTCTACGAAACTTTGAAACGAGTGGCACAGAAATATCCGAAAATGGATGAATGGCCATACTCCGAGAAAGATTTAAAACAGATATCGAAAGATTTCCCTGAGATAAAAACAGCAGAACACGTACAAAAAAATTCTGAAGTCATAGTAGCTTATTATGATCGTTTAATCCAAAACGACATCAGTGTTGAGCTACCTAAACTGAAGAATACAAAAAGTGGCAGATTAAGGAGTTATGATGATAATAGTAATCCATATGAAGCAACACTTGCTAACGTCTTTCCAATAGCAGGCTTGTGTGTATCCAATGCAAGATATGATTCCCAGGCGTGGACCAACGAGAGATTTGGTTCGCATTTGCCTGATTCATGGAAAGGGAATGCGTTTAAGCACGCAGTTTGGAACGCTCAAGGAGTGCGAAAGATGATTAATTCGGGATATGGTCGCTATGAATCATACAATCTTATGAAGTTATTTGCAACTGCTCATGAGCAGGACCCTAATTTGGGAGGTGCTATTAATGCTAATGATGTCAACACTTGTATGGACCTTCACAATAATGCAATAGGTAGGTCTTATATGAAAAACAGTACAGGTTGGGGTATTTTTGGCGTGAGAAACATGCCGGACGAGAATGAGATTAAAAATGTATGGGAGTATCATTGCAACAACTACCTTCTCTATAAAACTACTCCAGCCGATATTTTAAATTTAACTTATGGGAACGTCAACGCATTGGCATCAGCCGATTATGTCGATTTTCCATATGGTGTTAAAATAATAAATTAGGCGAAACTGTTTAAAGTTTCTATTCTCTACAAAAAGTAAGTGTGTTTTTTGTCATTCCGATCGGGACGTGGAGTCTCAGGAGGAATGACAAAAACAATTATTTTTCAGGTTGATTGAGAAAAGTTTAAATAGTTTTATCATCAAGGCCGCCATCTCCTTGTATAGTTTAATGTACCTATTAATTAGTATAACTTGAATGACCATGAAACTATCGGTATTGAATTTTCTTCTCGTTGTTGGTCTTTTCGCAGTTACCTCTGTAAGTCAGGCGCAAACTGACCTAGAAAAACACATATTCTGGATCAGCCCTACAGTGGGTAAAGCCACTTTTCCGAGTGCTATGCTCTCGGTTGGATACGAGCCTGCTACCAGCCAAAGCGTATTTGTCGGACGTTACACAGTCAATGCAGAATTATTTCCTGACGAAGAACCGGGTATAAAATTACAGGAATTGGGCCTCCTATATGGTAGAAGAATCGGAAATGTTCGCGTTGTGGCTGGTTTAGCATCCATCTGGGGAAATTATAGAGGGGCATACATTCAAACTGACCCTGATCCGTTGACTGGTAATGGTCGGGAGTATGAATTTGTCAGCTATAAAACTTGGGGCATTCCCGCTGAAGTTCGCTATATGCTTACATCGAAATACGTGGGGATTGGCCTGACTGCCTTTGGAACATTGAATCAAAAACGATCTTTCGGTGGATTGGGTGTATCGTTTTATTTGGGTAAAATGAAATAGGCCGGAAGGAGTGTAGAAAGTATCTCTGGTCAATCATTCTGTGGGCGGGTTTTCAAAACAGTAATAGCACATTGATGATTTCGTGGCTATTGTCCTCAACAAAAAAGGAAACCCTACTTAAGGTTTCCTTTTTTGTTGAGGACATACTTAAACCTACTGATACTGAATATACATCGGTTTCGGCGTCAGGGCCAGAACTTCTTCGGGGGTCATGATGCGGGAGCCGGGCTTGCGGAAGTCATTGTCGTAGAACAGTTTGAAGCCGGTGTACTGCACGGGTTCTTTCTGAATGTAATCGTGATAGGAATCTTTTTTGAGCACAGGTGGCCCCCAGCCGTCCATGTCCATCACAATCTGCACGTTGGGGTTAAGCTTGATATTTTTGTAGTTCTTAATCATGCCCTGCGTGAAACGGTGAACCACCAGCACTTTGGGCGGCAGGTTGTTTTCTTTCACTACGTTGCTCAAAAACTGCACGGCCTGATTCACGTCGGCGGCATCGTATGAGCCAATTTTTGTGCCTGGTTTTGCGCCCGTAACCATCGAAAACTCCGGGTCTATACCGAGGTGAACAAAGGGCAGTTTAAGGTATTTTTCCAGAAATTCCATTTCGGGGCCAAGGGGCGCATGACCCCGCTGAATGTCTAAGAACACAATGGCCTTGTGCTCATTGCCCCATTTCAATACTTTCTTAATGGTTTTGTCGGACATCCGCATCCGGTATCCGCCATCTTTTCCGGGCGCCCCCTGTGCCGAAATGGCGACCAAGTGTAAAGCGGGCTGAATGGGCGTAGCCGGATCGGCTTTTTGCCAGTTTTTAATTTCTTCATCTAATCGGTCTAGCATCTCCTCTTTCGGATACTTTCCCAGAATGCCCATTTTCTTGGAATGGGGGTTGCCATAATACGCGAAAATGCGGTATTTGGGCAGCAGGGCGCCAACAGGAGGGGCGTAAGTAAGTGAATCGAGAGTAGAATCGCCGGTGGATACGGCGCGGGTTGATGAAAGTGCAGCCGAAGGAGTTTCCGACGAATCGGCGGTACCCAGTGGTTTAGCAGCGGCTTCGGCAGTGAGTTTTCCTGTTTTCGGCGGCCCTTCCTGTTTAGATTGAGATGAACAATTGGTAAGTTGACTAAGGGCCAGAAGTGATAAAGCGGCCAGAGAAAAACGCATATAGATAGTATAGAAAATAAACGTTCACAAAAAAAGGGTCGCCACTCCGGTGGGAAGGAGTATTAACCCTACGATGCAAGTATAGAATCTTATCTTAACTTTTCAAAGAGCTAATTCGCCCAGTCCCTGACGGATGATCGAAAAATTATCGTCTGTCGCGTCCACAATGGTCGAGGCAATGTTTCCGCCATAGCCCCCGTCGATCACAATATCCACCAGATTCTGAAATTTCTCGAAAATTAATTCCGGGTCAGTCGAATATTCGATGATTTCGTCTTCATCGCGAATGGAGGTGGTAATGATTGGATTTCCCAATTCATGCACAATCTGGCGCGGAATGTTATTGTCGGGCACACGAATACCTACCGTTTTCTTATTGGTATTGAGTAGTTTAGGTACATGACTTGTCGCCTGTAGGACGAACGTGAACGGCCCCGGTAACACACTCTTCATCAACTTGAAGGTTGAGTTACTGACGCGGGCATAATCGGCGATGTGGCTTAGGTCGTAACAGATAAATGAAAAGTCGTTTTTGGCAGGTTTAATGCCCTTGATGCGGGCTACTCGCTCAACCGCGCGGGCGTTATGGATATCGCAGCCCATCCCATAAATCGTATCGGTAGGGTAGATGATCACGGCGCCATCGCGCAGGGCGCTTACAATATGCTCAATTCGGCGCGGGTCAGGATTTTTGGGATAGAGTTTAATAAATTCAGCAGACATGGAATGGGTTTGAAGTTGGTAGTTTGTGGTTAGTAGTTGGCTAACCGAGAGATGCTGGCACCGTGCGTCAGCCAACTACTAACCACAAACTTAATTAACCTGTTTCGGAAAGAAATGGAGATAGATTCGATAGAGCGCGTTGACGGGCAATTGCAGCCGACTGAGGAGCAGTATAGAATGACTCAGTAAATCCGGCGGCTCAATCTGACGCAGTAGTTCGCCAAATTGGATGGTGAGGTCAAACTGTTCGGCATAAAAGGCTTTGCGGATAAATGTTCGGAGCCGGTTAGCCAATGCCTTAAATTCGGCAGGCGTTATACACCGGTCGAAAGCTTTCCGGCAAACGATCAGGGTTGATGGTAAAAGCCGGTTGTTGCGTTGCGTAACCTGCGTCGATAAAGAATTGGGTAGTTGTCGTTTTAGGGTAAGTACTTCGTCGACATACGCATACCGATACTGTCGGGCCGAGCGTATCCAAAGATCAAAGTCTTCGTAGGCCAGCGTCTCGTCATAGCCCCCTAACGCATCGAGCATTTCCCGACGCATCATCATAGTGGGTGTGCAAATGAAGTATGACTCAAGAACAGCCTGAAACACATCACCCGATGGGATTGGTGAACGGGCATGCCCCCGCGAATCTATTGAATAATGAACGCCTGTCTGCTTACCAGCACGATCAATGTAAGCTGCGTTGGAGAAAACAACGGCGTAAGTGTCAGGCAATTGTTCAAACCGATGGACCTGCCTGGCAATACGGTCTGGTAGCAACACGTCGTCGGCCGATAAATCAATCACGTAGTGTCCCCGTGCCAGCGCCAGCCCCTGATTGAAAGCCCGATTAAGCCCTACATTAATTGAATTGAAAATAAACCGGATAGACGGATGTTGGGAAGCAAAGGCCGCAATACGGGCCGGAGACTCGTCGGTGCTGCCGTTGTCGATAACGATTAACTCAATGAATGGGTGGGTTTGGTCTATCACGGATTTCAGGGCCTGCTCAACGTAGTCGCCATGATTATAGCACGTGCAGATGACACTTACCCAGCGCTTCATCGGGTTGACATCACTACTCATGGATAAATTTTATAGACTAACCGGTAACCGAAGACAGAGGAGTATTTGAATTTATTTTCGGCATCAACTGTGTATATGAACCTGTAGTGTTGTTTAAATTGACAAAGCACAACTTATTTGTTACCGAATTTGTTAAATTGCTTGGCAATCGGTAGAAGAACACCAACTTACTGGATTAGAATGCAAGATTGGCACGTTTTTCGCCGGTTTAACTGTGAACAACTACGGGCATGCCAAACCTTGGTGTTAACCCGGAGTTGTGCCTTTACATTTATGGGTTAGGTTTTGCAAACGTCACCTCAAGTCTCCGGGGTGGCGTTTGTTGTTTTCTTCGCAACGCTCGGGTTTTTATCCCCTTCGAGGTTGTAAAGCGCCACGTTCATTTCAAACCCAATAATGAGCAGTAACGAAATGAGGTTTATCCAGATCATCAGAGCAATGAGTGTGCCAATTGACCCATACACTTTATTATATGAACCGAAATTGGAGATGTAATACGAAAAGCCGAGTGTTGTCAGAACAATCAACAGCGAAGCCGTCACAGCGCCCGGGGTAATGAACGCCCATTTCATGTTCACGTCCGGCCCGTAGCGATAAATAACCGAGACGGCCCCCACAAATACGGCGAACACAACTAAATAGCGGGTAATAGCCAGCAAATGAATGAATATGGCATTGTTCAGCAGCCCGAACTGAAGCAGATAATCACTGACAATGCCGCCGATGATCAGCACAACGACGGCCAGGATCAGGGCAAATGCCAGCGTGAAGGTTAGGCCAATGGCAATGGCCCTGATTTTGAAAAAACCCCGCCTTTCGGCCGATTCGTGCGTAGAATTAAACGCGTGAATTAAGGCAACTAATCCACTCGTGGCTGAGTAGAGCGCCAGTAAAAAACCAAACGACAGCACCCCACTCTGGGGGCGGCTGATGATGTCGTGAATGGTTGAATCGACGGTGTTAAATGTACCCCCCGGCAGCACCTCCCGAAAGAATCCCATAATCTGCTGCTGGAGATTAGGAATGAAGGTGATATATGGGATGAGGGTAAAGAAGAAAATAATCGTTGGAAAAACGGCTAATATAAGGCTATACGACACGGAAGCAGCCCGTTCGCTGGTATCGTTGTCCGCAATTTTATGCCCCATCTTCGTTAAAAACGTGTACCAGTTGTTTTTAGAGTTGAAGGGGTGATTGTCATGCAGCCAGATGCGTGTACGCTGAATTGGCTTCAGACTCAATAGTTTGTCCAGCATAATAATTAATAGTCATCAGTCAATAGTCGTCAGCTACTCTCGACTATTGACTGATGACTATCGACTTTGTAACCTACGTCGTAAAAAAAGGTTTGGCGACTTCGACCAGTTCGGCTGGGGCTGAGCAGGGACGGCCCGTGTCGGTACGCACAAAAACCAGCGTTGTCTGTCCCGCGTTCAGCAGTTGACCATCCTGATTGAAAATTTCATAGTCAAACATCAGACGGGTTTTGGGCATTTGCGGAATTCGGACCCGGATGGTCAATAGATCATCGTATTTAGCCGGGCGTATAAAGCGGGAATTGAGGTCATAGACAGGCATAGAAATTCCGTCTTCCTCAACTTTTTTATAAGCCAGGCCAATATGGCGCAGGGTTTCTACCCGGCCTATTTCGTAGAAGCGGGCGTAATTGCCATAATATACAATGCCCATTTGGTCAGTATCGTAATACCGCACCCGAATGTTTGTAACGTCGTGGGTAATCATAAAAAGGAGTCAAAAGTCGTCAGTCGATAGTTAAGAGTGGCTGACGCACAAGGATTGCTTTCGCGTCAGCCACTCTTGACTATCGACTGACGACTTTTGACTTTATTTCATAATTTTCATTCGCGTCAATGCCTGCTGATACAGGCGGGCGTTGGCGATGTGTTCGGCCAGCGTTTTCGAGAAGGTATGGTAGCCATTGAAATTGGCATTTACCACAAAATACAGATATTCATGCTGTTCGGCGTTCAGCACGGCGTCGATGGTAGCCGGGGCTGGAAGGTTGATAGGACCTGGGGGTAAACCTGTATAGCGGTAGGTATTGTAGGGCGAATCGATGGCTAACTGGCGATTCAGGAGCCGCCGGATGCTGAAATCGCGCAGGGCAAAAATCACCGTTGGGTCGGCTTCTAATTTCATCCCTTTTTTCAGACGGTTCAGGTAAACACCGGCTACGCGGGGCTGCTCGTCGCGTTTGTTGGTTTCGGCGGCCACAATTGATGCCAGCACCTGCGTTTGCGTTTGGCTCAGGCCCAGTGCTTTGGCTTTAGCCTGTCGTTCCGGCGTCCAGAATTTTTTGTACTCCGTGCCCATGCGCTCCAGCAGTGTTTCGGGCTTAATCGTCCAGAACATCTCATAGGTATTGGGCAGAAACAGGCAGACAATGGTCGTGGTGTCGAAACCGAATTTCTCGCAGGTGGTCGGGTCGTTCAGCAATTTGCCGAGGGCGTCGGGACCAAATTCAAACTTGCTGCCGAGCCGCTGAATGAGGTCACTTTTTTGCCGCATACTATTGAATGTCACCGGCATAGCGTCCTGATTGCCAGAGCGAAGCTTAACTAACGCTTCCCGGTTGCCCATGAGGGGCTTAATCTCATAGCGACCTTCTTTAACCAGTTCGGGGTACTTCATCATCTTAGCCAGAAACCGGAACGATGTCTCATCGTTGATAACTTTATGCGTCTTGAGCGTGTCCATCACCGACTCGAACGTGGACCCTCGGGGAATCAGCAGCGCAAACGTTTTGTCGTTGTCGCGCACCTGAAGATTCGGGCTTCTGAAGACCTGCCAGAAGTAGAACGTGAACGTCGTTAGCAGAATGGAAACGGTAAGAAAGAGGCCAATTTTAAGATTGCGGGACATAAATTAATGATGAATTATGAATGATGAATTATGACCGGGTCGCCAGAGCAATGAATTATAAATGATTGAGCAGGAAATAATTCATCATTTATAATTCATCATTCATAATTCATTCCGCAAATTTACGGCAAAACTGGACCAATCACTCTACCTCAGGTATGAAGTACGCATTATCTCTTTTGTTGCTTATCAGTTTGGCAGGTGCCTGTCGCACGCGTGTCGATAGCCCCCGGGCCATGAATCCGGCGGCTGCCATACGCCAGACAGCCATTGACGAAATTCGCGAAGCCGATCAGAATTTCAGCATTTTATCCGAGAAACAAGGCATGGCCAAAGCCTTTACCACCTATGCCGCCGATGAAGTGATCCGACTAAACGACGGGGCCGCGCCAACCATAGGCTTCGATTCGCTCCGGGCGCAAATGAGCCGACTGCCCGCCAATGGCCCCGTGCTGACCTGGCAGGTGCTTAAGGCCGATGCCGCCCAGTCGGGCGAGTTGGGTTATACATTCGGGCAGTGGATGTTGAGCGGTAAAGATGAAGCTGGCAAAAAAATGGCGAAATATGGTGTGTATATGACCGTCTGGAAGCGCCAGCGCAACGGTCAATGGCGGTTTGTGCTCGATGCGGGGAACACTACACCCGAACCCAAATAGCCTGAATCTTAACAAACTGACAACAGGCTTTCCAGGTAGGTTTGTCGAAAGGAGTTGTTTATTGTGAAAAAAATCAGTCATGAAAACTATTCTTCTTCCAACCGATTTCACTCAGTCGATGGTCTCGGCTCTTAACTGGGCACAGTTGTTTGCCAACCAATACAAGGCTACGCTGATATTGCTACACATACAGCCGACAGGGATTTCCCCGGGGCTGGTTCCGGGTGATTTAGGGGTAGGTATCGACCCAACACTTGAGACTGATATGGAGTTGGCGAGTCAGCGACAACTTACGGCCCTGGCCGACCAACTTCGCCTGGCCGGAATTGACTGCCAGACCGAACTGCGACGGGGTGACCTTACAGATGCCATCCTGACAACCGCAGATGAGTTTCAGGCTGATCTGATTATTACCGGTCGTAGTCGGATAAACAACTTATTTGAGCGGATCATAGGAACTACTGCTACCGATATAGCGCGGGGAGCAAATTGCCCGGTACTAATTGTTCCGGCAGACGATGCAGAGGATAACTCAGTTCAGCTTGAGCACATCGTGTTTACGACCCCGTTGGAGTTCGACCAGCAGCCAAGTTTTGAGCAGGTGGTAGCCATAGCAAACGAGTTCGGAGCATCGCTGCGTGTACTGCATGTTCACGCTGAAAATCAACCCGATATTACCGATGATAAGGAGATACTGAGCCAGTTGCAGGCCGTCTATGGGGCAGAAGCGTTGCCTGTCGATACTGTCGAATCGCGAACTGTAACGGGTGGAATTGAAGAGTACCTAATTCATCATCACCCTGATTTGCTCGTAATGACAACCCGGGAGCGTGACTTTCTATCAGGCCTAATTAACCCGAGCCTGACAGGGCGTTTAATCGTGTTACTTAACAGACCAATACTGGTTTTTCAGGTCAAAACCGATCTGTAAATTGTATGGCTAAAAGCAATATGGACCGACCAAAGCAGAATGATTGACCTATTACGCAGCCATATCGTAACATGGCTTGGCGACGACATCGACCAGTTAGACTACGTGTTGGCATCCTTCCGGCACGTTCAAACAAAACGCAACGAACAACTTCTACAACAGGGCGACACCTGCAAATTTGTGTATTTCGTGGCAAAAGGCTGTCTACAAGTTTATATATACGACAGTGACTTCAATGAAACGACCCGGGATATTGTAACAGAAGGCAACTGGTGTTCTGAACTCATCAGTTTTGGGAGTGGCAATCCCGCCACCGAAAACATTAGAACAGTGGAGGCTTGTGATCTTTTTGCCATCGACAGGCAGAACTTTCAAAAGATGATAGAAACAGTTCCACAGTTCGACAAGGTTTACAGGCAAATACTTGAAGCGTCGTATGCAAATTCGGTTTACCGCATCAACACATTTGTTTCTATGACTGCCTTAGACAGAATAAAATGGCTCATGAACTATCGGCCCAGACTCATGACACGCCTTTCCAGTAAGCTCATAGCGTCCTATTTGGGTATATCAAAGGAAACGTTTAGCCGCTTAAAAGCAAGAATCTGAAACGTTGATATTTGTCATCATTCGCGGAAATTTTAATGCTGAATTTTGTCTCATTATTCACCATCAAAATTTCTGAAATGGAAAATCTCGAACAAAAGCTTGACCAGCTAAATGCTCTGGCAGCCAATTTTGAGTACGAAAAGGCTTTCGATATGTTCTATGACGAAAGCCTGCTTGACTATGAAAATGAAGACCAGTCGGCCTCCAGTCTTCTGAAGCACAGGCAGGATATGCAGCAGTTTCTTGCCAGCATTACCAACAAATCCGCCACCGCAGTAAGCACCCTTGTTAGCAACGACATAACCGTTACAGACTGGCATTACGTATATGACCACGTGCAATGGGGTCATCAGGATTTTCATGAAGTCACTGTTCAGCGTTGGAAGGACGGAAAAATAATTCATGAACGGCACCATTATAAAACCGAAAAATTCTGATCCATGAAGGAATATTTATTGTTATTCCGCAATGCAAGCAGCGATAATGGGTATTTAACCACCACTCAGGACATGGCCGACGATATGCCTAAGTGGCAGGCATGGATTGGCAGTATCGCTATGCAGGGTAAGTTGGTATCTACTGCCCCGATTGAGTATAATGCCTCTATTGTGAACAACAAAGGTATTACTGAAGGGCCGCATAAGGAGAGCAACAGCGTGTTGGTGTCGGGGTATATAATCTGCAAAGCCGACAGCCTGGAAGAAGCCCAGAGTTGGAGTCAGACATGCCCTATCTTAAAGTACCCCGATAGCAGTGTTGAAATAAGGGCGCTCATTCCTTTCCCAACTAATTAAGAATATGGAAAAGATTCTAAATCTGGGCCGCTACATTTTTCCTCTGTCATTTTTAATGTATGTGGGCTTACACATCGGCAAGCCCGAAGCCGGTGTAGCCTTTGTGCCTGACTATATACCTTTTCCACTATTTTGGAATTATCTGACCGCCGGTTTCATTGTGGCGTTTATCATAAGTGCCCTCACCCGAAAGTATGATGGATTGGCTTATACACTTATGGCTGTTTATGTGCTGCTAATGGCACTATTGGTCCATCTGCCCCGTGCTATGGGGTATGAGATAGGAATTGAGACCATGATGACGGAGAATCTGGAAAGAGAAAAGGAAATTGAACTGGTGAATATTTTCCGAAATAGTATGGTGACAGGAGCGTTGTTAGGTTTTGCAAAATTTGTAGCAAAGGACAAACGTATAGTTGCTTGAAACGGGTGTCATTAGCCGCCGAGCCGCATCGTGTTCCGGTGCGGCTCGGCCTATTTTTTAGGTGATGAAAAAAAACTCTTTTCCTAACATACTCAAGTCTATAATTCACTTGCACTAAAATCTTTGTAAATTTGGGCGAACCAAATCAACACGCTTTGATTGTTCGCCAACTTCTCACGCGCCGAAACTCTACCGGCCCTTCCCTTTACACGCTCTCGTTTTGGTTACTGTCGATTAGTAACTTTTTATTTTGTGCCAGCTTTTCGATGATGATTCCCGAACTCCCAGCCTATCTGACCGAGATGGGAGGGAAGGAATATGTGGGGCTGATTATTGCCCTGTTTACGCTCACAGCAGGTATTTCGCGGCCCTTCAGCGGTAAGATTACCGATACCGCCGGTCGGGTGCCAGTGATGGCCTTTGGTTCGTTGGTCTGCTTCGTTTGCGGATTCCTGTACCCTTACCTGCTGACGGTTTGGGGATTTCTGACGCTCCGACTTATTCATGGGTTTTCTACCGGCACGAAGCCCACCGCTACGGCGGCTTACGTGGCCGATGTGGTGCCCATTACGCGCCGGGGTGAAGCGATGGGCATGTTGGGGTTGTTTACGGCAATGGGTATGTCGTTGGGGCCAGCCATTGGGAGTTGGTTAGCCACCGATTATTCCATGAATGTTATGTTCTGGACGTCGTCGGCGTTTGCCTTACTGTCCATCGGCATTTTGCTCCGAATGCCCGAAACCTTAGCCGATACTCAGCCCTTCCGGTTTAGCCTGCTTCGGTTGAAAAAAGAGGAAATTTTCGACAAACACGCCATTCCGCCCTTTGTGGTGTTGCTGCTGCAATCGTTCTCATCGGGGGTGGTGCTCACGGTAATTTCGAGCCTGAGTACCTCACTCGGGATTAGCAATAAAGGATTGTTTTTTACGGTCTATACGGTTGCTTCGCTGGCTGTGCGGTTGCTGTTCAGTCGCACCTCCGACCGCTACGGACGCATACCCGTGTTGTTTGTATCGACGGCGGTACTGGCATTTTCGATGTTATTACTCATACTGACCGATTCGCCCGTTTTGTTCTGGACAGCGGCTGTTTTCTATGGCATGTCGTGGGGCACAAACTCGCCGACCGTAACGGCCTGGACTGCCGACCTGAGTGACGAAACCACGCGGGGCCGGGCTATGGCGACCATGTACATTGCGCTCGAAGCGGGCATTGGGCTGGGTGCGCTGGGCGCAGGATGGGTGCTCAATCACATGGCTGATGAAGTAGGAATTGACGTTTCCTTTGCCGTATCGGGCGTGCTGGCTTTAGTGGCGCTCGGGTACTTGGGCTGGCTCTGGCGAAGTGGTCTGCCAGCTACTCGTCATGCAGTGAACGAAGCCGATGAAGTAGCACTGGTAGACGAGGAACCTTAATGGAGGCCATCGAGCCAAAAATTCGGCCGTTGGTCTATGCGCTGAACGAAACCGGGATGGTTCGCACGTTTTCGAGTTGCGAGGGACATTTTCTGCCTGCTGAACAAACGTTAGTTGACCGTAACCATGCCTATGTTCGGTTTGTACCCGCCGAAGGTATATCAGCAGAGACGGTCGAAAAGTTGCTGTCATTTTTACTGACTCGTTTCAAAAATCAGCACGGCCTGATTCCTGTTACGGTAACGGCCTATAAGCTTTATACACCCATCGACGACGAAGCCGTTGAGGAAACGTTCGTGCTCGAACTTCGCCCTTTTAATCGCTTCGACCCACCCGACCGCAAGCGAAGTGATGTAGACCGGGCCATTGAGCAGGTGCGAGTGTTGATAGATGATCGACAATTCGTATAGTTTCCGACCAGTAAGAAATAGGTTTGCCTATTGCGTAAGTCAAATCAATACGCATTGGGCCATTTATCCGTACTATAAACGCCAATAGGCTCTCATTTTGCTGTCCAATCACGGACAGCGAAATGTCCGCTTCTGGACAGTGTTACCCGCTCACTTATGGCTATGCGTGCCTTAATGCCGGTTTTTAGCGCTGGCACCAGATTTGATTCAGGCTAACTAATTACCTCTGAATCATGATCGGAAGCTACATCAAAACATCCGCACGTAACTTGATGCGGAACAAGCTGTTCTCGTTCATCAATATTGTTGGCCTTGCCATCAGTATGTCTGTCGGGTTACTGCTGATCGCGTTCGTACTCGACCTGCGTTCCTACGACAAGTTCCACAAGAATGGGGAGCGTATTTACCGGATAACCAACGTAGCGACGTTCAATGGGGAACAGGGCGGTAAGTTTGCCACCACATCCATAAAGACCGGAACGCTTATCCGGCAGAAGGTGACCGGCATCGACGACGTGGCGATTCTACGCGCCGACTTTTCGCAGGACGCGACGGTTGGCTCCACTATTCTCCCAATCAAGGGCTTCTGGGCTGATCCAGCACTATTCAGAATCTTTACTTTCCCGATGCTGGAAGGCAATCCCAACACGGCCCTGCAAGACCCTTACTCAATCGTTCTTACGGAGACGGCAGCGAAAAAGCTATTCGGCAACCAATCGGCTTTGGGCAAGGCAATCCGGTTCAATAACCTTGATTACCAGGTGACCGGTATCATGAAGGATGTTCCCTTCTTTTCGCACATCAACTTCGAAGCATTAGTCTCGCTGTCGACGGTCGAGCAGCTCAATAAGAGTAGCAACGACTTCGGGAAATGGACAAGCATGTCGTCGAATTACGTGTATCTCCTGTTGCCTCCGACTGCCGACATGGGGTCAATTCAATCGCAACTCGACGCCATTGCCAGGGAGGAAAACCGCGCCGAAGAAAATACGAAAATCCAGCTTGAGCTTCTTCCTTTAGACAAGATCGTAGTCGGAGAGAATCTCCATCAATCCGAAGGAGGGCCTGGCTCCGTAGACCCTCACGTGCCTCCGGTGGTGCTTTGGATACTCGGCGGGCTTGCCCTCGTTGTGATCCTGTCAGCCTGTTTCAACTATACCAACCTGTCGATGGCGCGAGCCATGCGCCGGTTTAAAGAAGTTGGCCTTCGCAAAGCGATTGGTGCCGACAAGAGCCAGGTATGGCAACAGTTCTTAGTGGAAGCGGTCATGATTTCCCTGGCCGCTCTTGTCCTTTCCTACTTCATTTTTCTCGTGTTGCGGCCGCAACTGATAAACCTGGCTCCTGAGATGCAGCGCACGGTGAAGCTCGAACTCACGTCGTCAACGGTCATCGTTTTCATGGTCTTTGCGGTCACTGTAGGGGTTATTGCCGGGTTCATGCCTGCCCTATTCTTTTCAAAAGTCAGTGCGATCAATGCGCTCAGGAATGTGTCCTCAGTGAACGTATTCAAACATGTGCCGCTCAGACGCGCTTTGGTGGTTGTTCAATACACACTCACGCTGATTTTTATCACAACAACTGCCATTGGGTATGTGCAGTATAAAAACATACTGGCCTTCGACCTGGGATTCCGCACCGAAAACATCCTGAACATTAACATGCAGGGTAACAAGCCTGATGCACTTCTGAAGGAACTAAGCGAGATGCCCGAAGTAACGGCCCTATCGCGGTCATTAATCATCACCAGCGTTGGGAATGCCTGGGGTGGATTTATGAAATACAAGGATTCGCGCGACTCCACACTGGTTATGACCAACCATATTGACGAAAACTACCTGCCTCTGCATGACTACAAGCTCATTGCCGGAGAGAATTTCAGGACACGACCTACTACAGCCGAAGCGGCCCGCGAAGTGATCGTTAACCAGCAGGTCTTAAAACGATTTAACATCAGTCCTAACGACCCCAGGAAAGCTATTGGGCAGGAGATCACGTTCAGTAATTTTCATGGAACACGCAGGATGACTATTGTTGGCGTCATGAAAGACGTTCACTATGGCAAGGTCGATAACCTCATCGGGCCAGTGGCATTCATGTCCTGGACACCCGAAGACAGGGCAGTCATCAACGCCAAACTACAAAGCACTGATATGCTGGCAACCAGAGCCAAAATTGAGTCGGCCTGGAAAAAAATTGATCGTGTTCACCCCTTTCAGGCTGAATTTTATGACGAAGCCATCGAAGAAGCCTACAGCGAATTTTCCACTATGATCAAAATTATTGGCTTTCTTTCATTCCTTGCTATTTCTATCGCGTCGATGGGATTGTTCGGTATGGTGACGTTTACAACCGAAACCAGGTTGAAGGAAATCAGCATCCGAAAAGTGATGGGCGCAAGCTCCGGCAGTCTGATTTACTTATTGAGCCGTGGGTTTCTTGCCCAGTTGTCCATATCGGCACTCATTGCGCTGCCCATCACGTACTTGTTCTTTGAAAACGTTGTGCTTACTAAGTTTCCGTATCATACACCCGTGCAGGTCGCTGAGTTGTTGGTCGGCTTGCTGGCGGTATTGCTTATCGCATTCCTGATGATCGGATCGCAGGCGATAAGGGCAGCAAAGAGCAATCCAGTAGAAGTTCTGAAGAGCGAATAGGGGGTACTAATTGTTATGTTTAGATTCTACTGGATTTTATTGGGTTGATAGTCAGAACCAATAGAATCCCAGTAGAATCAAACTTAAACGAATGCTCTGTGAATGTTTAAGAGTAGAAGACGCTACCCGCAAACTACAGAATAAACTGACTCAAATCGCGGTTCTTCACTAAGCCGTTCAGCTTTTTGTTCACCAACTCTTTTGTTACAACCACCTGAGCGTTAGCGCCGATTACATCGGGAATGTCAAACATAAAGTCGTTCATGAGGTGGCTTAGCACCGTTTGCAGCCGACGGGCGCCGATGTTCTCCACTTCACTATTCACCTCAAATGCAATCCGGGCGAGTTCGCGCAGGGCATCGTCCTGGAAGGTAAGGCTGACGGTCTCGGCTTCCAACATGGCTTCGTATTGCTTCGTAAGCGCGTTTTTCGGCTCTTTCAGAATATGGTAAAAATCATCTTCCGACAGGCTTTGCAACTCCACCCGAATCGGGAAACGGCCCTGTAATTCGGGAATCAGGTCGCTGGGTTTGGCGACGTGGAAAGCCCCGGCGGCAATGAATAGAATGTGGTCGGTGTGAATGACTCCGTATTTGGTGTTCACAGCGCTACCTTCCACAATCGGGAGCAAATCGCGTTGCACACCCTCGCGGCTCACGTCGGGTCCGCCACCACCATTGCCTGAGCGGGCGGAGGCTACTTTGTCGATTTCATCAATGAAAATAATCCCGGCATCTTCGGCTTTGCGGATGGCTTCTTCCTTCACTTCGTCCATGTCGATGAGTTTGGCGGCTTCTTCTTCCAGCAAAATCTTACGCGCTTCGGCAATGCTGACTTTGCGTTTTTTGCCGCGTTTGGGCATCATCCCCCCAATCATTTCCTGAATGTTCATCATCGACAAATCATCCACCGAGCCGCCCATAATACCAATGTTTGGGGTTTGGCTTTGCTGTACGTCGATGTCGATTTTGCGGTCGTCCATCTCGCCGGAGCGGACCTTCTCGCGGAATCGTTCACGGGTGCGCTCGTTCAATTCAGTGTCAGCATCTTTTTTATCATGCTCGAAGCCTACCTGACCATTGGCGGGCTTCACGGGCGGAATCAGAATATCCAGAATGGCATCTTCAACCGCTTGCTGCGCCCGCACCTGCACGGCTTCTTTTTTGGCGGCCCGCACCATGTTGACCGACTGCTCGACCAGATCGCGCACCATGCTTTCCACGTCGCGACCCACATAACCAACTTCGGTAAATTTGGAGGCTTCGACTTTTATAAAGGGCGCATCGGCGATTTTAGCCAATCGACGGGCAATTTCGGTTTTACCGACCCCCGTTGCGCCGATCATCAGAATATTGTTTGGCGTGATTTCACGCTGCATATCGGCGATGCTGTTCATTCGTCGCCACCGATTACGAAGGGCAATGGCCACGTTGCGTTTAGCGTCGTTCTGGCCGATAATGTACTGGTCCAACTCGGCTACAATTTGCCGGGGCGTAAGGTCTTTGAGTGATTGGGTCATTGAAAAAAAGCGGAGCGTGTTGTGCGCTCCCTGCCAAAGAAACACAGGAAAGAAGAAAATGTGCGATGAGCGAGGGGAAATTTTGGAGTGGGGTAATTAAACGGCCATCGTGAATCAACTCAGTTTTAGCCAAATAAAGGAAGCAAATTACCTACTTCAACCTGTTGCGATGCGAGTATGCTTTCATAGTAATACTTAGCGTCAGCATCAGTAACAGATTTTGGGAGGAACCGGAAGACAGAAGCGGCAACGTACTGAGTTTCATTGTCGAATGAAAGCCACTGGCGGTTATTTAATTGAGCAACTTCGCCCGTTGTATTTGAGCCAGCAAATATGTCAAGTACAATATCGCCTGGTTCGGTAAGATACTTAATGAAAAATTCGGGCAATTTAGCTGGGAAACGTGCCGGGTGACTGGAAACGGCTAACTTCTTACAAAAAGATAGATAACGTGAATTTGATTCTGTATTTGGAATCTGTAGTAGGTTTGAGGGGATAGAACCGCCGTTATCTCGTCCGAAATTATCCCCAATATCATGACCGGAAGGCCTTTTTTTTGCATCGTAGTATTTGGCTGGGTCCTCTATTAATTTCTTCATGCGGTCGCTGTAGGGAGTCAGCACATTACGGACATCTGCTTTAGGAAACTCTGTTTTACTGAACCACCAAACTGTGTTGACAGCATCTTTTGCCCGGATTTTTCGCTTATTTACCCATTCGATTGGGCTGGGTAATTTTGCTGGATTATACCAATAAAAATCTTCTGCCAAATGATAGCCTAATTCATCACAAAATCGAATTGGGATTCTGAAATTATATAAACTACGAACAGGAATGCCTTGCTGGTAAGCCCCCCCAATATCCATAACAAGACTGCCGGAGGGCTTCAACTTTTTGAGGGCTTCTGCACCAAACTCGGCAAGCCAATCTATGTATTCATGCTGGTCTTTATTACCATACGTCTTTTTGCGTAACAAGGCAAATGGTGGACTGGTCATGATTAAATCAATACTGTCGTCTGGTAGTGATCTCAAAAGTGTTAATCCGTCACCTATGTGGTAGGCTCCCTTATCGGTGAGATAAGCAGCTTGATTGAGTGGTAGAAGCGGTGTTACTGTGTCCATCAGAAGGGCGATTTATAGAACAAATATAAGCGTAAACTCCGAATATATTCGGTCGTTTGTCTTAACGATAACAATGAATTTTGCTGAAACTTATTCAGTAAATGAGCGAAATAACAGCAATTCATCAAATCATTGCAAAGAATGTCGTCAGGTTACGCAGAGAAAAGAATATGACTCAGGACGAGTTAGCTCATCGGGCAGGAGTTGACCGGACCTACATGGGCTATATTGAGAATGCTAAATTCAATCTGACAATCGGAAAACTGGTACAGATAGCCGAAGCCCTCGATACAGTTATTGATGAGCTGATTACTGAACAGAAAAATGTTGAACTAACGGATATAGAGCAAATAAATCACTTATTTCCAAGTGTACGTGCCTTTCAGCAATTAGCTTATAAGTTTAATATTAACGATGTGTTTCAGGACAATGGAGGAAAGCTTTTGCAGTTGTTGCTCATCACCGGCCTGACTAATATGCCCAACCGTGAAGGTAACGATGCAGTTAATGAGTCCGGGCGGGAGTTTGAGCTTAAAACAGTTAATATACTTCTGACTAAAAGTTTTTCCACCAATCATCACCTGAATCCAGTCATCATTGCCAAATACCGACAAGTAGATTGGATTTTTGGTATTTATGAGGGAATTGAAGTGAAGCGCATCTATCAGGTGAAACCAGAAGATTTAGAGGAGAAATATTTTAGTAAGTGGGAAGAAAAATGGCACAATGAAGGCGGTAAAGACATAAATAACCCTAAAATACCATTGAATCATGTAGCGACTGTTGGTACGCTATTATATCCAACAGATGGTGCTGAGCCTGATAAAATATATAGAGTAGATTTGTTGTAAAGTCCTATCTCATTAAAACTCCGACCAAATCTGCTTTACGCTATACTTATCAATTACGTACAGCATGAATCGTAGTCTCCTGTTTGTTTTTCTCTTCTATGTTGCGTCGGCGAAGGCTCAGTCGCCCATTAATTTGATTCCTCAGCCGGTTAGTGTTCAGCCGCAGAGCGGTGTGTTTACGCTTACAAAAGCAACAACTATTCAGTATAACCAGGCCGACGGAAAGGCCGTGGCCGATATGCTCAGCCAGCAACTCAATCGGCCAACGGGTTATAATCTGGCGGCAAAAGCCGGGATGGGTGGTCGAATCCAATTTAATTTGACCAGCACACCGAATGCTCAACTCGGTCAGGAAGGTTATACGCTCGATGCCTCGTCTAAACGGGTGATTATTACAGCCAATCGTCCGGCAGGGTTATTTTACGGGATGCAGACGCTGCTGCAACTGCTGCCCAAAGAAATCGAAAGCAAAGCCCCCACCATGGAAATCTGGGCGCTGCCCGCTGTTAAAATCACCGACTACCCACGCTTTGGTTGGCGGGGTATTATGCTCGACGTAAGCCGCCATTTTTTTACGAAACAGGAAGTAAAGCAGTATATCGACCAGTTGGCGAAGCTGAAATATAACACCTTTCACTGGCACCTCACTGATGATAACGGCTGGCGGATTGAAATCAAATCGTTGCCGAAACTAACGCAAATAGGAGCCTGGCGCGTAGCTCGTTCGGGGCATTATGGCGACCGGGCCGAACCGAAACCCGGCGAACCAACGCCTTATGGCGGCTTCTATACCCAGAACGACATCCGCGAAGTAATTGCCTATGCACAGGCGCGTAACGTGACGATTGTACCGGAAATCGACGTGCCCGGCCATAGCATGGCGGCTTTGGCAGCTTACCCCGAGCTAAGCTGCACCAAAGCACAGGTTAGCGTTAACCCCGGAACGCCCTTTTCGGAATGGTATGGCAACGGCACGTTCAAAATGAAGGTCGAAAACACCTTGAATCCATCGGATGAGAATGTGTATGCGTTTCTGGATAAGGTCTTTACCGAAGTAGCCGCGCTGTTCCCAAACCCTTATATTCACGTTGGGGGCGACGAATGCTACAAAGGCTATTGGGCACAGGACCCCGGCTGCCAGGCGTTGATGAAGCAACTCAATCTCCGGCACGTTGAAGATTTGCAGGGATATTTTATGGGTAGAGTCGAAAAGATTCTGACGGCCAAAGGCAAGAAACTGTTAGGTTGGGACGAAATTTTAGAGGGCGGCATTTCGCCGGGGGCAACCGTTATGAGTTGGCGGGGAATCAAAGGCGGTATCGAGGCCGCGCAGGCAGGCCATAACGTCGTGATGACGCCCTCTACCTTCGCCTACATCGACTACAACCAGGGCGACCCTACCATCGACCCACCAATCTACGCGAACTTACGGCTTCAGAAAAGCTATAGCTTCGATCCGGTTCCTGAAGGCGTTGAGGCCAACTATATTCTGGGCGGACAGGGTAACCTATGGACGGAGCAGATTCCAACCCTGCGCTATGCTGAATACATGACCTACCCCCGTGCCTGGGCGTTAGCCGAGGTGTTCTGGTCGCCGAAGGAAGTGAAAAACTGGCCCAACTTCGTACAGCGAACAGAAGCGCATTTCGGTCGGGCCGATGTGGCGCAGGTTAATTATTCGCGGGCGATGTATGATGCCATCGTCCGAACAAGTATGAAGGACGGAAAATTACGGCTCGAACTCGCCAGCGAAGCACCCGGATTAGACCTCTATTATACCCTTGACGATACCATGCCCGACCAGTTCTCGACCAAATACAGCCAGCCTATCGACCTGCCCGAAGGCCCCATTACGCTCCGGATCGTTACCTACCGCGCCGGAAAACCCATTGGTCATTTAATTACGCTCTCCCGCGATGCCCTTCAAAAACGGGTTGGGCGGTTTTGAGGATCGTATCCATTCTTCGGTGATAGTGGTGTCAAGTTTGAGAACCTGACACCACTATCACCGAATTATTTACCCTGCTGAATACACACGCAAACCGATGATGCCAATGCCAATGAGCAGCATAAAAAACAACTCGGTGATTGACCAGTTGGTTTTGAAGATGAATACATCAACCAACTTGATTAGTACCAGGGCCATCGCTGTCCAGACCGCAAAAGCCGTAGCCGTAGGAATGTGTTTGATGGCCTGCGAAAAGAAATAAATATTGGCTATGCCAAAAACAATGTATCCAACAAAAGGTAGTAGAATGGGTAACCCCACATCGGGCGTGTAGAAAGTACGCCAGCGCAGGGTCTTCAACTCGCTGAACGTCATGTATTTAACGGAATACGTCCAGGCAGTTTCAAAGGAAGCCGCAATGAACAGAAAAAGCCAGGCTTGCAAAATCAGTTTACGTTTTCAGGTTCCAGGTGAGCCGTTTTCGGAGCGGTGCTCCTGCGTCTTTTAACGAGATTGAGCAGGGTAGGGCGAAGCCTATAATAGCGGGAAAACCATTTGTATTTCAGTAAGCTTCGTTCGTTGAATCGCTTTATTGAAAACGCATGCTGGAGAAAATAATCTTTCGGATAATCGTAATTTAGACCCCAGTCTTCGGGTTTGTTGCCGGGAGCATGACCCGGGTCGTAGGCAGTGCCGAGTACATAATCGAAGAACGAAAATTTGGTGCTGAAGTTGGCGTGGAACACCTCCTGATAATTGGCATGATGCCACAAATGCAGATAAGGGGTGTTAAATATGTACTTCAGCGGCCCCAGATTTACCCGGATGTTGGCGTGGATAAACATTCCGAACATGGCGTCCAAGAGCGCCTTGATGGGTAATACGGCGGGGTCGGCGCCGAACAGAATGATAGGCGCAAATTCAATGGTCTGGTTAATAATAATTTCGACCGCGTGCGACCGGGAACCGGCCAGAAAATCGACTTCTTTGTTGGAATGATGAGCCTCGTGGGTGCGCCAGAGCCATTTATTTGCGTGTTGCCAGCGATGAAACAGGTAGATGTACAGATCGTGGGTAATAAGGAAAAAGACCACCTGCACCCACACAGGCCAGTGCCGCACAAACTGCCAGTCCGACCAGTCGAAGTGGGTTTGTAGGGGCGTGATCATGTAATCGAAAATCAGGATTTTCAGGAAATAGCTCTGGATGAGGGTATACCAGACCAGATCAACCCAAAAGCCCTCCCGGAACAGAGGAAGGCCCTTTCGATAGGGCGCAACCCGTTCCCAGATGAGAATACCGACGATCCAGACCACCAGAATAGAGGTCGTGATACGTAGTAAGTCTGCCTGCGGCATAGTTTATAAATGGTAATTTATGAATAATACGGTATTGGTGTCGCCTTACCGTATGATGCTTCAAATATATCATACGAACCGTATTATTCCCTATAAACGCCTGCGTCGGTGCTAAACCGAGTAGGCGGAATTGATATTGACCCGTAGCCGTTTCATCGGCCCCAGTTCGGATTCATAAACTTGTTTAACCCCGTCGCCGAGAGCGGTTTCTACATCACGGATGTCGCGAACTAAGCGTTGAAAGCCCTGGGGTTCAATTGATGCCGCATGGTCGGAACCCCACATGGCCCGGTCCAGCGTGAAATGCCGCTCCACAAAGGTTGCGCCAAGTGTAACAGCCGCTACCGTTGTGGCAAGGCCTGTTTCGTGGCCCGAATAGCCAATGGGAATAGTTGGGTAAGCTGCCTGTAGCGTGGGAATCATCCGCAGATTTAACTCTTCGGGCTTGCAGGGATAAGCCGATGTTGAATGGGCAACCATGAGCGGATAGTTGCTGTCATACTGATTGACTAATTCGATGGCTTCTTCAATTTCGGTCATGGTTGACATACCCGTCGAAAGCATCAGGGGGCGACCCGTGTGCAGAATTTTTTCGATGAGCGCCAAATCCGTCAGTGAAGCTGATGCCAGCTTATACATACAAGGGTCGAACGCTTCCAGAAAATCGACTGATTCCACATCCCAGGCTGAGGCAAACCAGTCGATGCTCCGCTCACGGCAGTATTGGTCAATGGCTGCATATTCGAGTGGACCAAATTCAGTTTTCCGTTTGTAGTCGATGTAGGTCATGCGGCCCCAGGGCGTATCGCGCATGACCTCCCACTGGTCGCGCGGAACGCAGATTTCGGGCGTTCGTTTCTGGAACTTCACTGCATCAGCTTTAGCCGCTACTGCTTCGTCGATGAGTTGTTTGGCCAGTTGGAGCGAACCGTTGTGGTTGATACCAATTTCGGCGATTATATAACTGGGTTGTTTGGCGCCAATTATCCGGCCGGTGTTAAGCGTGATTGTGTTCATTGAGCGGGAGTGTTTTAGAAAGTTGATTTATGCGGGTTTGTTTTGCGTCGATAATCAGTTCGGCCAGTTCGCGAAAGCAGCCTTCGCCCCCTTTCGCGTCGCAGCAATAGTCCACAATGGCTTTATTCTGGCGGGCGGCATCCGCCGGGCAGGCCGACAAGCCAACCGCCTGCTGAATTTCCAGGTCATTTACATCATCGCCAATAAAGGCTACCTCCGATGCGGCAAGGCTGGTGCGTTCCAGAATATCGGCCAGCAAAGCGAGTTTGTCCCTGCTGCCCAGATGCAGTTCGGTAATCTTTAGTTTAGCCGCCCGTGCCACCACCGACGGTGAAGTTTCGCCGGTAATGATACCCGTATCGACATCCGCCAGTTTGCGAAGCCGCTCAACGGCCATCCCGTCGCGCATGTTGAATTTCTTAAGCACTTCGCCGTTCTCACCGTAGTACACGCCTGCGTCGGTCAATACCCCGTCGCAATCCGTAAGCAGGAGTTTAATGCGGGCTGCTTTTTCGAGTATGTTTTGTTTCAAGTTGGGTTGTGGTTTATAAAATTTGTGATGATGAATTAGTAAAATCATTCATCATTCATCATTACATTGCCGTCCAGCCCCCATCGACCACCAGATTTGCGCCTGACATATACGCCGAAGCATCGCTGGCTAAGAAGACGACAGCGCCTTGGTAATCATCGGGTTGTGCCATACGACCCAGTACGGTTTTGGCCGAATAGTTTTTCACGAAAAACTCGTTCTGACTATTCTCAACGCCCCCCGGCGACAGTGTATTCACCCGAACTCCTTTTGGGCCCCAGTAGGCGGCCAGAAAGCGCGTAAAGTTCACCACTGCCCCTTTTGTAGCGGGGTAAGCCGCCGTTTTGTAGAAAGTCTGTTCGCCCATTTCGTTGCGATAAATGCTTTGATCGGGACCAACAAGGCCGTAGGTTGAGGCCACGTTGATGATGCTGCCTTTGCCCTGTTGCGCCATCACACTGCCAAATACCTGCGAGCATAGGAATACGCCCGTCACGTTTACTTCGAGCGATGCCCGGAACTGCGCCACCGGAAAGTTTTCAAACGCCGTTAGTTCCAGCGCCATTGCCGGATTCTCGACCGCTTCGTTCAGGGCAGCATTGTTCACCAGCACGTCAATACGACCATACCGTTCCAGAATCCGGTCGCGGGCCTGTTTTACGTCGGATTCATTTGTTACGTCCAAACCGACGCCCAGATGAGAATCGCCCAGTTCGGTAGCAAAATTCTGAGCGGCTGTTTCGTTCAAATCAGACACGACAACATAGGCACCAGCTTCGGCCAATGCCCGGCAGTGGTTACGGCCAATCAGCCCCAACGCCCCCGTTACAATGGCCACCCGGCCTGTTAATGAAAATTTGTCGAACATCATTTAAAAGGCTGGGACACAGAGATACACGGAGATGACACGGAGTTGCACAGAGAAATTTCTCTTAAAACCTCTGTGTGTCTCCGTGTATCTCTGTGTCCAGAAAATCATGCAATCACTCTGGGTTTAATATTATAATTACTCGTCTTCCGAAATACGGCTTCGAGTACCTCTCCGTGCAGGTATGATTTTATATCACCGTTGTTGATGGCATCCTGCATGATGGGTAGTACGTCGCGGTAAGCCGAAAGCGTATAGGCAATGTCGTCGTCGGTATGGCTGAAGCACATGTTATGAAAACCGGCCCATAGAATACCGCGCTTAATCATTTCCTGCTGCATCAGCGTTTTGAGTTCCAGTCCATTCCCGGCCTCGGGCGCGAACGTTACCATCGAGCGGCAGTTGTAGCCGATGCATTTGGTCAGATGCGCCATACCGAGTTCTGCCGCGAGTTGGTTATATCCATCTTTCAGTAACCCGCCTTTTTCGTTCAGATAGGCCGGTACGTTTTTATCGCGGAGTTCGTGAATCGTGGCAATGCAGGCCGCCAGCGAAAGGGCCTCTCCACCGAAGGTAGTATAACTAAATACCTCGCTGTTAAACAGTTCCATCACGTCCGAGCGGCCCGTGAGCAACGCAATGGGCATTCCATTAGCGCAGGCTTTGGAATACACGGCCAGATCGGGTTTGACATTAAAGTATTCCTGCGCCCCACCGAGCGCTATACGGAAACCCGTCCACATTTCGTCAAAAATCAGAAGGGTGCCATTCGCCCGGCAGACCTCGGCCAGTTCTTCCAGAAAACCGGGTTTGGGCGCTTCAAAAATAAACGGTTCCAGAATCAGGGCAGCTACTGTATCGTCTAAAGCCGCTTTGATGCTCTCGATGTCATTGTACTCAAAGGTATAGGTCATGTCCTGAATCGCGTCGGGAATACCCGCGTTGCGACTCGTCACGCCGATATACCAGTCATGCCAGCCATGATACCCGCAGCAAAACACCTTATCGCGACCCGTAAACGCCCGCGCCACCCGGATGGCGGCCGAACAAACGTCGGCCCCGGTCTTGCTGATTTTTACCGCTTCGGCGTTTGGAATTACGTCCCGAATCAATTCAGCCAGCTCGACTTCGAGGGGGGAGGTCAGTGAGAAGGTAATGCCTTTATCAAGTTGCCGCCGAATAGCGTCGTCCACAACCGGATAGCAATAGCCCAGCGAAATAGGGCCAATGGCTGCATTGAAATCGAGGTATTCGTTACCATCCACATCCCAGACGTGAGCGCCTTTGCCCCGGTCCAAGTACTTCGGAGCTACGCCTTTCGTGAACTGCCCCGGCCCTTTGGCGAGGGTTTGGGTGATGGGTTTCTGAACAGACAACGCCCGTTCATAATATTGATCCGATATAGTAATGTCGGGGTAGGTGTCGTTAAATTTTATTCCGTTTGGCATAGTCTGCTTTTTTTGTCATTCCGACGATAGGAGGAATCTTCGGTAAGTAGGTCGGTTTACGTCTCATCCGAAGATTCCTCCTGCGTCGGAATGATAAAAAATAAGTAAAATCAATCAGCTACATTCTCAACTATATACTCCGTAATGGTCTGTGCTAATTGCGGGCCGGTGAACCCTTCATGTTCCAGCACATCGTTTAAACGGCCTGGTTTAAACCATTTTCCTCGAAGGGCAAACGGATGCACATTGGCCGTTTTTCGGTATTTGAGCAGCGTTTCGGCCACAATGCTATACAGTCCGCCCGTCAGGAAATGATCCTCGACAGTGACTACCAATTCAGACATGGCGCAAGCTTCCAGAATGACGTGTTCATCGACAGGTTTCAGGCTCCGCATGTTAATTAAGCCCACCGAATACCCGGCATGGCGCAGCGTTTGAGCGGCAATCAGGGCTTGCTCAAATAGCATTCCATACACCATAATGGTTACGTCAGTGCCTATGCTCACGACTTCAGCCTGCCCAATCTCGAAGGGTTGCGTATGTTTGTACGTGGCCGGGCGGGTGTTGATGCGTACATACGACGGCGAGGGCGATGCCCAGATTGCTGGCAGCATCTGCAATAAATCCTGCTCATCGGCAGGGCAAAAGACCTGCATATGCGGAATACCGCGCATCAGGGCTATATCCTCAATGGCCTGGTGTGTAGGGCCGTTTCCATCCGACAGAAACCCCGGTATAAAACTGCTTAGCTTGACGGGCAAGTTGCCAATGCCTACATCGGTGCGGATAAATTCATAGGCCCGCATCGACAGGAAAGCGGCCAGTGCATGAACAACGGGTATGCGACCGCGTAGAGCCAATCCGGTAGCCGCACCGATCATGCACTGTTCGGTAATGCCTGTGTCGATAAACCGATGGCCCAAGTTCTGGGGCATATTCCGCACCAGTGCCCGGTTTTCGGCGGTCATGACAACCATCCGTTCATCGGCGAGGGCGGTTTGGGTTAAAAGTTCTTCGTAAGTCATGTTTTTATGTATGATGTATGATGTAGGATATAGGATGTAATGAGCTAAGGGAACGCTTTATACATCATATATCCTACATCATACATTTCTTTGTTATCTCACCACCAGCGTTTCTGATTCCAATGTGGCCGCATGTTCGCCATGTAGTTCGCTGAGTAGGGCTTCCACTTCGTCGTGGGTGAAGTTGCAGAACCAGCGGTCGGCGCGGGCTTCGATGCTGGGTAGCCCCTTACCCCGGCGGGTATCGGCAATTAGCACATTCAGTTTGTTCGGCTCGAACGGGAAGACTGAAAGCGCATCGTCCAAAGCCGCAAAATCATGCCCATCCACGCGCTTCACGGCGGCTCCGAAGGCGGCAAATTTGTCGGTCAATGGCTCTAGGGGAATTAACTCTTCAGTTGGCATATTGGCCTGGAAGAAATTACGGTCCACCACAAACAACAGATTGTCAAGTTTATAGGCATTGGCTACCAGAACAGCCTCCCAAACCGACCCTTCATTCAATTCGCCATCACCCAGAATGCAGACAACCTTGTTAGGTGATCCCCCTATTTTACAGTCCAGCGCGACACCCAGCGCCACCGAGGGCAAATGCCCCAGCGACCCCGAATGAAACTCAATTCCCGGCACTTTCACGTTGGGGTGCCAGTAAATGGAGTCTTTTGTAGAAAGGTGATTAGCCAGCCGCTCGGCAGGTAACCAGCCTAATTCGACAAACGTGCCGTAGAGCGCAGGCACGTCGTGGCCTTTCGACAGAAACAGGTAGTCGCGGCTGGGGTCGTTCAGATTATGCTGATTGACATTCAGAAATTGTTTGTAGAGATACACCACCAAATCCGTTGCCGACAACGACGCGCCCGTAAAGCAGCCGCCATCGGTCGACAGACGGATAATGTGCTCCCGAACGCGCAGGGCAGTGTGTTGTAAATCAGTCAGTACTTCGGTGTTCATGTAAACTTGGTTTTGTCGTTAACCCTATAAGGTTGTAATTATTCTCGTCTGCTCCGCCGAAACCGTATTGAGTTCATTCAGATGATTTCGATACCAGTTTACGCCCGCGAAATCGGCGTTAAGTGCGTAGATTTCAGGTTGTTGACTAAGTAAAGTTAAAATGTCGTCGCAGGAAAAATCGGGTCTGGCGGGATACAATTCTTCGTAAACGGTTCGGATAAAGTCGTAGTCAGCCGGGTAATCAATCGTGAATCGGTGGCTCATCGAGTAGTCTAAACACGTTTGCCAGACAACGTTTCCAATGCAGAAGCTGCCCGGGTTGGTATCCCAGATATAAGGCGTGGTATGTTCGCGTTCGAGAGGTTTGGCGGCTTCGGCCCAGGCCCGGCGCAGGCAGGCCCGGGTCATGATTTCAACATCGTTGCCGTCGGGCCAGGTAGCCGGGTGCAGGTTGCTGACGAAGTCGTATTGATGCGGGCTATTCAGGAAAACGCTAAGCGTCTGGTCGATGATGCGTGGGTCGATGAGCGGGCAGTCGGACGGAATTTTGACAGCCATATCAGCGTCGTATTGTTCAGCAATCTGGTAATGCCGGTCAAGGCAATCGGTCAGGCTTCCCCGATAAACCGGCACGTTTTCGGCCTGGCAAAACTGTTCAATCACATCGTCAGACGGGTCGGTTGAGGTCGCTACTACCGTCGTAAAGGGCGTTTTAGCCATCTGCAACCGCTCAATCATTCGAGCCAGCAGCGGCCGTTTCAGCAAAGGTAACATGACCTTGCCAGGCAGGCGGCTCGACGACATCCGGGCCTGAACGATGACCACAATCCGAGGGTACTCCATAACTCAAAACTGACAGAACGTAAACACTGAATTCAGTTTGATTGCGCTATTTACAGCGAAAGATATTCTTGGTCACGCTGAACGGGTTCGTATCGGTACGATTTAACAAATTCTTTACGTGGGCCATCGAACTTTATGAAATCGCGGCAGATGCGGGCAATGTTTATTGCCGATGTACCCCCGTTCTGAATCGGGGTAAGCCGACGAAGTTCGTCCAGATCGAAATACGATGAAACGGGTTTGCCCAGCGCCATGCCCACATACACGACCGTCGAATACTGGGTGATGAGTTCGGCGCAGTTGGCAATCATTTCATTGGTATTCCCCTGCTGAAACACTAATGTATCGGGCGGAGCAATCTGCCGGATTTCGGCTTCGGCCCGCTCCCGAACCTCGTTGGGATGGAGTTTGAATAGAAGCTGCCGACCACGAGCCATGTCAACGGCCTTGCGGATAAAAGCCAGCCGGTCGTCATGGCGGAAGGTTTCCCGAATATCGGACGTAGCGGCCATCACATAGTCACGGTGCGGGAAATCGTTCGTTAGGAACTGCCTGACATTGTCGAAATTAGGCATTCCCGTAACCAGAATCTTACCGGCTTCCGTGCCCATGTCCGTGAAAAACGATTTATACCCTTCCGAAGCCACACAATAAACGTCGCACAGATTCGACGAGCCGTTCAGCGATGTACCGACGCTAAAGTAACGCGGCAGTCCTAACGCTTTCACGGCTTTGGTGAGCCAGGTCACCTCATCGACCATACCCTCCTGGACCCAGATGCTTTTGGTCGCCCGAATGGCACCCGGTACCATCAGGTCGGTACACACCACGGCTAAGTCGTAGTGGTTTTGTTTGGCCTGATAATCAATGTTGAGGCCAAACGAGCGCAAATAAGCTTCGGCATCGGTTCGGAACTTACCGGCCAGAATTGTATGGTCGAGCCAGCCCTGTCGAATGCCCCAGTTAATGAGCGGAGCATCAGCATAAAACTGGCTGAACCAGCACTCATACGTATCGGCAAGCTGTGCCGAAATCTGGTGCATCTGCGAGGTCTGATTGACCGACCCAACGATGAACAGTATCTTTTTCTTCACGCGAACAAATTACTAAAAATCGAATTTCATCCGAAACCGAATACCATACCCTTGAGGGGCCAGTGGATTCTCTAAGTAGGTCAACCGCTTCACAATATCGACCCGCAATACTTTAAAAATATTGGCAATTCCGACGCTTGCTTCCATGTACGGACGTGAGTCCAGCGCAAAAGTCACCGGGTTGCCCTGCTCATCGGTGGGCAGCCGAAGCAGCCCACTCGACCCATCGGCTACACGATTTTCAGACCCGGGGCGGTTTTCGGGACGAAGGCCACCCCATAGGCTTTTGAACGTAACTACTTCACGCAGCTTGAGTTTTTTTATGAGCGGAATCTTATTGAAAATGAACCCGTTGAAGTAGTGGTCGGCAAAAACAGCCCCGTAGTGGTCGCTGACAAACTCCAGAAAATTCATCATATTATACGACTCTGGCTGATAGGCGTAGGTCTGGTTGGCCCGGTGAATGGTCAGTAACGGAAACGGCACCCGCCCGAAGGTCTGCCCGCCCTCTATAGACACGTCGGTATACCCAATGGGCGAAACGTAAAAGCGTTTATTGGCATAAGCCGTTACTCGCTGAAAATTATATTGCCCGCCCAGCAATCCTTTCAGGCCCGCCGTGTAGCGCACCTGAATAATCGGGTACTTGTTCACAATGGGAACCCGGTAGGTTTTTCCCTGGTAAAATTGCTGATGGGGGGCATACCGCAGCCCGGCTGTCAATTCCGTACTGATAATGTTTGGAATGGGTGCCAGACCTCCGTCGGCTGTTAGTTGCTCAAAGGCAAGTGCACCCGCCGGGCTTTGTGCAACACGTTTTGCGTTCAGGTTGAGGGCCAGGCCGTTTTTTGATTCGTTCAGGTAATCGATGGTAAAAACCTGATTATACGTCCGGTGGTTATTCGGCCCCCGTTTGAAGGAGAGTAAAAAATTGGTTTCCTGGATAAACTGCAAATCCTGTCCCGGAATTTTCAGGTCATTCTGAGCGCTGACCTGAATATGCTTGATGGGGTAGGTGTAGGTGTTATGATCGGTAAGGGAAAATGTGGCCGATGCGAAATACTTGAACCGTTGGTCGCGAAAGCCATAAGCGCCGTAGGTTTCCAGCGCCATGCGGTCGCTAAATGCAGGCGTCGTGCGGCCCCCTACGCGCAGCCGCAATCCTTCGACCGGGTTGAAGCTGTAAAACGTATTGACCGGTCCCAGTTCAAACGGCCCAAACGGTTTGTAGCCTTCCAGCAGGAACAGGGCCGTATTCATAAATTTCTGGAAGACCGGCACTTTTTTTACGCTGTCTACCATCGCATAAATTCCCTGTTCTTTGGCAGAGAGCGGTTCATGCCGGGCATTTGCCCAGAAATTTTCGTCGTGGCTGAGCGCGTCTTTGCTCTCGTCGGTCGATAGGCCCGAAAAACGTTTGGCATCAATCGGCTGGTTCAGAATGTAGTCACGATACGACACGCTCCGTTGCCCAAACAACCCCATGCCGTTCTCTTTTTTAAGCAGGTTGAATTCGATGGCCAGTTCGTCTTTGGTCAGCATAAGTCCCTGATCCTGGACGAAATCATACTCCTGCGCCAGCCGCATGTCGGTCACGAAGTTGACGTTGATATCTTTGGAAAATCCCATAACGACTTTCCGAATGGCATAACTCGAATCGAGGGCAATGGTCATTGTGCCCTGAAACAGCAAATCGGTTTTATTGCGGGGCGAAAACCCCAGATTCACGCAGCGAACGCCCTTGATATCGGTCGAGTCAATGATGACGTATTTATAAAACTGGGGCGCTACTGAAGCCGTGGGACCGAGAAACTGGTTCGATAACAACGAGATGTTGTTGTCATATACGTTAACATCCTGATAAAGTGTTTCCAGATACACTTTTATACCGTTGTTGTCCACGTAATTGCCGAGACCCGTCATCTTTTCGCCTTCAATCGTTTCCTTTTTTCGCTCAGGATTTCGACTGTAAAGAACGTTCGAGACCGACTCCTTGAGGTAAATTGGCAGGTTCACTTTACCCGTTACCTGCGAGGTGTCGAGGTAGTTGAAAACAAAATCGAACTTCTTGAGCGACCGACGGTTACGAAATTTTTCGGAGATATTACTCAGGTCAAATTCAACCTTTTCGTATTTGTTGTACTGATAAAACGAGAACGCTTCTTTGCGGTTCCTGGCTTTGTGCGCGATGACTTTTTCAATGAGGGCCACCGCCGGATTGTCTTTATTCCGATAGCGTTCGCGCTTACCCCGCACCGTCACTTCTGACAGGCTTTTCTGCTGGGGCTGCAGCCGGAAATTCAGCACGATAACCTTCTGCAAACCGTCAATCGTGATGGTTTTCGAGTCGGGAGTATAGCCAACAAAGGAGGCTTTGAGCGTGACGGTGCCGGGCTTGAGTTCGAGGGCGTAGGCCCCGTTGAGGTCCGATTGCGTGCCGGTTGTGGTACCCACCAGCAGAACGTTCGAGAATTCGACTGCTTCGTTGGTGCGGGCATTCAGTACTTTACCCCGAACGACAACCGTTTGGGCGAATAGTTGCCCGGTAAGTAAAAGCAAAAAAAGAAGTGAAAGCAGTCGTAATCGGCTGTTAATGAACGTAAGAGAGGGACTAAGCGGTCCCCGGTCAGACGAATCCGTATAGTTATCGTCCATAAAACAACAAAGTCGATGAATGGTATATAAAGCGTCAAATTCTCCAGTAAACCTGGTTGACTATTGTACATACAGTGGGCATCGAAAAAAAGTTTTCCTAAGCTAAAAATTTATTTTAAATTATTGTTTAAAACAATCTTTGCCTGGTTTTGTACAATTTTACACTGGAAATGTATTCAAATTCTTTGATTAAAAGAGTATGTTTTACCAGTCTGATAAAATAATTAACTAAGAACCTTTGCAGTGTATGGTTTTCTAAAGTTTGGATAGAGTTGAATTGAAAAGAACGCGAGATTGGTAAACCAAAATAGCTTTTGGCAGCCGGGTATGATCACTACTTTATTAGAAAAACCGTTCTAAATCAATCCGCAGCGACAACTGACTTGTGCCCGCCGTTGGCACCGACGAAAACCGGCCATAGGTTAATTGAAAACCCTTCGCCTGCACCGAGGCACCAAACGAAATGCCGGTCGCCGTGAATGCGGCTCCACCGCCCCCGGTCGCGAGCTTGCCTTCGGCTCGTTTTTGGTGATTGTAGCCTACTAATAAATGTACATTCCGGCTGATGAGCAGTTCGGCTCCGATGCTCAGGTGGCGGGCGATTTTTTCGCCAGTGCCAATGACGACCGGAATAGGGTTGCCGCTAAGATCGTATCGGACGTTCAGGTTTGGGTCGTTGTAGCTGATGTCGAATCGCTGGAGATGGTGAGCCGTGAGCGTCAGGCGGATGGGTGCGTGCTGGGGTTTGAGGGTTACACCCGCCTGCAAATCGAAGGGTAAATCGGCATCAAGTGGGCCGTAGTTTTTGAGTAAGTACCCTACATTTTTAGCGACTAATCCAAACGTCAGGTCTTTTTTGGGGTGCCGCCAAACGCCCCCCAAATCGGCCAGAATACCAAAGGCAGAGTAGGTTTCGATGGATGAACCCACCGCTTTAATCGTAGCGCCGAGGGTAAAGTTGCCTTCCGTGCGGGCGTGTGTTAGGCTAATCGCGTAGTCATTAGCCTGGAATGTGCCGAGTGTGTTTCCGGCCGGATCGGTGAGGGTAAATTGCCCGTAAGTGAGGTACTGCAAACCCACGGCCCAATGGCCAGAACTATTGCTTTTGACCGGCAATCCGTAATGTAGTGTATAGTATTTTGCAGCAGCCAGATAGGGCATCAGGCTTATGGAAAGTTGATTTGCTTTACTTGAATCGGCCAGTGCTGGATTGTTGAGATAATAGGCACCGTCGGGACTTGTCGCCGTAGCAACCTGTCCGCCGAGGGCCGCCACACGGGCATGAGTAGGCAGGTCTAAGAACGAAAAAACGCGCTGACCACCAAGCGGTTGGGCTACCGTCAGAAACGGATAGAGGAAGACAAGAAATAAAGAAACAAAATGCGTTTTCAAACGAGAGTCTTTCGCAGTTTGCTACAAAGAAACGCCAATTTTTAAACCGAGAGAAATGCTTAACCGCCAGAAAGTGTCTCCTGGTCGATATGCAGAATAGTCGAATCGTTCATAAATTATTTTATTTTCGAAAAGAAGGTCTGTTTCAGAGCTTTTGCTGACTACGTTTATGTAGCGAATGCCGAAACCTCCATAAATGTCAATAAAGAGGTGCGACCATATTGAACCGGGGCTGTTACCCAGATAATATATACTTCCAACTTTATTATGAATTCCATATACATGTCGGGTTACTGGTGCATAAACAAATACAGGGTCTATCGTTTCACCAGCTTGAAGTGTACCCAGGTAGGCCACATTTACTTGCTTGAATAAGCCTTCAATGGCTACATACATTCGTTTGCTTAAATGGATGGAGGAATGAGTTATATAATAACGCCCTTCAAGCCGTGCCCGCCATACCTCTTTACCGGTCACACTTCGGTTTGGTGTCCAGGGTGAAGGGCCAAATCCAAAACGTCGCATTTTGTCCCCGCCGTAGCCAAATTCAGCTTGTATCGAATGGCGATGGGTTAGCCGGGTTTCTACTGCTCCTTGGACTGTAGCATCAGGATCAATAAATGATAAGGGGGTAACTTTAAGATTAACATGCGGTAGGCGAACGACTTCGGGAGTGAGATTCTGAGCGGTTGCCGTTACCGAAATGCCTATCGAATACACAATAATCATTAGTAGTTTGCTCATGGTCGTTTTGCTCGGAATCACATTAAAACGAATACCCGATTTTCATGCCATACGACACACTGATAACGGCATAGGTCGAATTGGAAAACAGATCAAACAATCCCCTCGATTGATAATAATAAAATCCATCAGGCTGAGTAATTCGTTCAATCGTGTTGCCCCGAATACCCAGCCCACCGTAGAAATCACCCAATAGCCGATTGTTGGCCGATAGCCTGAATTGACGGCCAAACTTCAGGTGACCGGCCCAAACGTATTTCGAGATAGGCGACGAATACAGTTGGTAATACTGGCAGGGGCCATTGGTGCAGCCAATGCCGATGGTGCCGTTTTCAAACGCATTGATGCGCTTATAAAGCCCTTCTATAGCCATATACGACCCAATTGGGCCACCCTGCCAATAATATCGCCACTCGGCCCGGCCGCGCCAGATTTCCGTATCGGTGTACCGGCTGCCCTGCGAGTTTCGCCAAAGATTCATGCCCTGCCAGCCATAACCGAACTCAAGTTGCACGGCCTGGCGTTGCCCCAACATTCGCTCGATCCCAAACTGAATGGTGTTGCTGGGGTCAAACAAACTAAAGGGTGCAAACTTGACGACCCAGTGGCGGGTCATTTCCTGGCGGACAGTGTACGATGGGTCAGGATTTATGCCTTGCCCTGAAGCTAATTCGACAAGCAGCGTGAGTAACCCGATTAGTCGAACGATTTTCATAGCTGAACGGGAATTTTACTGAGTAGCTTTAACTGCTTGAGGTCGGCGTAACTGTACTGATAAATCCCGTCCGGGCCGGTAACAATCAGCAACTTTTTGGTAGGGATGACATCGTAGGTCTTCGTATTATAAAAATACTGCACCTCCCGCACGTCGAGTGGATTGCCGATGTCCATAACCCGCAAACCGAAGTCGCCTTCGCCAACAAACAGGAGAGTGCTGTCGGCTCCTAACCCGTGTGGATTCGTCATAGGGTAACTTTTGAGCAGTTTTGGACTGGATAAGTTGCTGATGTCGATCATGTCGAGGCTATTGACACTCACCGACTGACCCCGGCAGTTGGTGCCGCTTCGCAGGGTTACATACGCATAATTGCCCTGCGCCACGACGGGATCACAACTGAGAATGTGTGTGTATAAACCTACTTGTCTGGGTGCGTTGGGCTGGTTGATGTCGTAGATATACATCCCGGTCTTCGTACCAATAAACAAATTGTTGCGGTATGGGAATATGGTTTCGACGCCAAAGCCGAGATTAGTTTTGTTGCCCTTTTTGGGGTCGCTGCCATTGGTAATATCGTAAGCCTGCAGGGCCGTGCTGCTGACCATATAGAGCGCGTTGCCGCTAACAGTGAAGCGGGCCGTTGATCCACCAATACCCGAACCGGGTGAGGGCGAATCGCTGGTACTGCCTTTGTCGCAGCCGGTTAGGAGGCAGAATAAAAGAAGGGTGTAGAGAGTTGATTTCATGTGAAAAAGGGGTTGAACTTTACTTGTGACCACCCCCAACCGAGCGTCGGCCCGGCCCCTCCTAAAACAGGAGGGGCCTAAAAACCTCCGGGCGAAAGCCCCCTCCTGTTTTAGGAGGGGCCGGGCCGACGCTCGGTTGGGGGTGGTCAATGACTTACCGATAACATTTCGGGTTGTCGATAGCTGCTTTCTCCCACCGAATAACCGCGCCCCGGCTGGGGTCCGCACACTCAAAGCGAACATTGGTCGCTAAGGGATAGGCCGAATAGTCGAACGCATTTTCGACCCGTTTCACTAACCGGACGTTGAGTGGATTGGCAATGTTAAGCGCCACTAAGTCCGTTACATTGTCGGCGTAGAGGATGCTGTCTTTTATGGCTAATTCCTGGTTCCCCAGAATAGAAACAAATGCCAGTTGGACAGGCTTTTCGGGGTCACGGTTGTCGAAGATATGAATACCACTGCCCAGGTCGTTGATGAACAGATACCTGTCTTTAACGTAAATTTTGCCCACATTTTTAAGCGGCTGGGGAGCCAGCGTTTGCACCGTGCGAACCTCACTATAAGGGGCATAAACGGGTCGGTATACATCGCTGGTAGTAGGTGGGCCGGGCGCATAAGGACGGCCACATCCATCAAGTAACAGACCGCCGACTAACAAAACAAGGGCAGGCAGAAGTCGATTCATACCGATAAAGTGTTTAGTATGGTAATGATACAAAATCAATCAGAACCGTTGGAATCCGTAAGAAAAATTAACTTTGCCGATACGTCATTTTGCTCAAATCTCTTATGCAGCCATCAACGACTACCCCAACGCCCGAAGTCCAGTCCCTAAAACCCTCAAAAACCGAAATTCTTGACCGCAAAAACGCCGAAGCTGAACTCGGTGGCGGACAAAAACGCATTGATGCCCAGCATAAAAAAGGCAAACTAACGGCCCGCGAGCGCATTGCGTTGCTGGTGGACGAAGGCTCGTTTGAGGAAATCGGCAAATTTGTGATGCACCGCACCCGCGACTTTGGCATGGACAAAGAACATTACCTTGGCGATGGCGTGGTGACGGGCTACGGCACCGTCGACGGACGACTCGTGTATGTGTTCGCGCAGGATTTCACGGTTTTCGGGGGCGCTTTGTCGGAGACCCATGCCGAAAAAATCTGCAAGCTCATGGATTTGGCCCTGCAAAATGGTGCACCCCTTATTGGCCTGAACGATTCGGGCGGTGCCCGGATTCAGGAAGGCGTATTGTCGCTGGCGGGTTATGCCGATATTTTCTACCGGAACACGCGGGCATCGGGCGTTATTCCGCAACTGTCGGCCATCATGGGCCCGTGTGCGGGCGGGGCGGTGTATTCACCGGCCATCACCGACTTTATTTTTATGGTCGAACACACGAGTTATATGTTCGTGACCGGGCCAAACGTGGTGAAGACCGTAACCCACGAGGAAGTTACCGCCGAGGAACTGGGCGGAGCCAGCACCCACAGCACCAAATCGGGCGTAACGCACTTCGCCTGTGAGAACGAACTCGCCTGCATTCAGTCGCTTAAACGTCTGCTGAGTTACATTCCGCAAAACTGTGAAGACGAGCCACCGATGCTGCCTTATGAAGCTTCGAACGAACTGCGCGCATCTCTCAACAGCCTTATTCCCGATAACCCGAACCAGCCCTACGACATGCGGGAGGTCATTGAGGAACTGGTTGATGCCGGGTCGTTTATGGAAGTTCACAGGAATTTTGCCGAGAACATCGTCGTCGGGTTTGCCCGGATTGGTGGGCGAAGCATCGGCATTGTGGGTAACCAGCCTGCCGTGTTGGCCGGGGTGCTCGACATCCATGCCAGCACCAAAGCCGCCCGTTTCGTGCGTTTCTGCGATTGTTTCAACGTGCCGCTGCTTGTGCTCGAAGACGTACCCGGTTTCCTGCCTGGCACCGATCAGGAGTGGAACGGCATTATTACCAATGGTGCCAAACTCCTGTTTGCGTTCTGCGAAGCCACCGTGCCGCGCGTAACGGTCATCACCCGCAAAGCCTACGGCGGTGCCTACGACGTGATGAATTCCAAGCACATCGGGGCCGATATGAACTACGCCTGGCCGTCGGCCGAAATTGCCGTGATGGGAGCCAGTGGAGCCGCCGAGATTATCTTCAAGCGCGAAATTGCCGAAGCCGACGACCCACAGGCGAAACTACAGGAGAAAGTACTCGACTATACCGAGAAGTTCGCCAACCCCTACCGGGCCGCACACCGAGGCTACATTGATGAGGTCATTATGCCTGACCAGACCCGCCAAAAACTTATTCGTGCGTTTCAAATGCTGGAAAACAAAGTAGCCACCCTGCCGAAGAAAAAGCACGGGAATATTCCGTTGTAATTGAGATTGTCTAATGATTTAATTGATCGGATTTTTGTCATTCCGACCGGTCCGCCGGTGCGGCAGGAGGAAGCTTAAAATTTCCTGAATTATGAACAAGGATACATTAAGCTTCCTCCTGCCGCACCGGCGGACCGGTCGGAATGACAAATTCGCCACAAAAATTAAACCCTAATCGATTCACTATCAATCTTTATTCGCAGTCATTCAGTCAACAAACTATGAAAATAAGTCTTTTCACGGGCATTCCTTTTGTTTGGCTTCTATCTGCTCAGGCGCAGCAACGCCCGGCGCTGACAACCGCAGACTACGAAAAGGCACAACGGTTTATCGGGTCGAACGTTGAGCAACTGATTGACCACGGCCCGGTGCGACCCAACTGGTTGCCTGGTGACCGGTTCTGGTATCGCGACCTGACGGCAACAGGCAGCGAATTTATTCTGGTTGATCCCGCTAAACGAATCCGCACGGCTGCCTTTGATAGGCAAAAACTGGCTGAAGCCCTCAGTAAAGTGACGGGGAAGCCGTATGAAGCCGCCCGGTTGCCATTTCAACGGTTGAGTTTCTCGCCCGATAACACTACGGTTATTTTCCAGGCTGATGGCAAGCAATATCGCTATGCCTTACAGACGAATCAACTAACGGCTGATACGTCGAAGGTGCAACTAAGCGGTGGAGACGAACCCCGATCCGCCCGAGCCGGGGGCGGCAGCGAGGTCCTATCACCTGATAAAAAATGGGTGGCTTACCTTAAAGACTATAACCTGTGGGTGCGGAACGTACAAACAGGAACACCGAAACAGCTAACCACTGACGGTATCAAGGACTTTGGTTATGCTACCGATAACGCCGGATGGCGTCAAAGTGAACGGCCTGTTCTGGCATGGTCGCCCGATTCCAGGAAGATTGCCACCTTTAAACAAGACCAGCGGCAGGTAAGCGACATGTATTTAGTGACGACGAATGTCGGCAAGCCTACACTGAAGCAATGGAAGTACCCGTTGCCCGGCGATAAAGACATTGCTATGCTTCACCGGGTTATTATCAACGTCGATGAGCCAAAGGTGATCCCATTACAAATACCCCCCGATCCCCACCGGGCAACCCTAAGCGACGATATTTCGAGCAGTGGTACGTTCGACGACGTGAACTGGAGTGAGGATGGGGCGCAACTGGCGTTTGTGTCCACATCCCGCGATCATAAACAGGAAAAAGTTCGGCTGGCCGATGCCGCGACGGGCGCAGTACGCGAGGTGTTTGCCGAAACCGTACCGACGCAGTATGAGTCAGGTTGGGGAAGCATTAACTGGCGGTATCTGGCGAAGAGCAACGAATTTATCTGGTTTTCGGAGCGCGACAACTGGGGTCATCTGTATTTGTATGATGCTGGAACGGGCAAACTGAAAAATCAGATTACCAAAGGCGATTGGGTTGTAACGAAGTTGATACGGGTGGACGAAACTAAACGTCTGCTATATTTTATGGCCGTCGGTCGTCAGGCTACCAATCCGTATTTTGGTCAGCTTTGCCAGATTGGGTTCGATGGAAAACAGTTCGCCGTGCTAACGCCCGAAGACGGGAATCACCAGGTAACGCTCTCGCCATCAGGCAAGTATTTTGTCGACAGTTATTCAAAGCCAGATGTTCCGGCGGTTACGGTGCTGCGGACCATCGACGGAAAACTGATCAACAACTTAGAAAAGACCGACATTTCCCGATTAACGGCCACCGGCTGGAAAGCACCTACGCCCATTACGGTAAAAGCCCAGGATGGCAAAACCGATTTGTATGGGCTGATATACGCGCCCACCCATCTGGAGGCTGGTAAAAAGTATCCTGTGGTGGACTACATCTATCCGGGGCCGCAGGGCGGGAGCGTAGGCAACTGGTCGTTTGCCGCTTCCCGGAGCGATCACCAATCGCTGGCCGAATTAGGGTTTGTTGTGGTACAGTTAGAAGGAACCAGCAATCCACTGCGCTCGAAAAGCTACCATGATATGAGTTACGGAAGTATGGCTGATAATACCTTGGCTGACCAGATTTCGGGTATCCGGCAACTTGCTCAACAGTATGCTTATATGGACACCAGCCGTGTGGGAATCTGGGGGCATTCGGGGGGCGGTTTCGCTACGGCTGCCGCCATGTTCCGGCATCCTGATTTCTTTAAGGTCGGTATTTCTGAATCGGGCAACCACGACAATCGCAACTACGAAGACGACTGGGGCGAACGTTATAACGGCTTAACCTCGGCGGCTGATTATGCTGCTCAGGCCAACCAGGTCTACGCTAAAAACCTGAAAGGAAAACTCATGCTGGCACACGGCATGATGGACGATAACGTGCCGCCCTACAACACCCTGCTGGTGGTGGAGGCTCTGGAAAAAGCCAACAAAGATTACGACTTAGTGCTGTTTCCGAACAGCGCGCACGGATATGGCAGTTATTCGTTATACATGACCCGTCGGCGGTGGGATTATTTCGTAAAGAACCTGCTGGGAGCCGAACCGCCCAAAGAATTCCGAATCGAAACCACGCCCGACCCGCGTACCAGTGTGCGATAAAAGCTGCGATAAATGCCATTACTTCAATTAATGGCATTCATCGCATGTTATCCGGTAAAAGACAATTGTATGCCAAACTCAACCTCAAAAAAGCCCGGCAGTCTTTTAAAAACCGTGCTGATTGGCCTGTTAATCATCTTCGGCCTTGCGCTGCTTGTTGGGACGATGTCGGTGTTGTTTCCTTAAAAATAGAACCGCACGGCAGCGGCCGACCGTCGACGGCCCGGGTAGATTTCTATGATCGTTATGATAAATAATGATCTCAAAAAATCATAACTATCATAACGATCCGCGTTCTATCGCTTCCAGAATCACCTCACACGCTTCCCGGATTTGGTCTTCCGTAATAATTAACGGCGGAGCAATTCGCATGGAATTGTTGCAGAATAAGAACCAATCTGTAATAACGCCCTGAGTGATGGCCCGGTCGATGATGGGTTTGAGGACGTCGAACGAGTCAAATTCAACGGCCAGCATTAGTCCTTTACCGTGTATTTCCCGAATGGACGGGTGTTTTAGTGACTGCCTGAACAACTGTCCTTTCACTTCGGCCTGTTCGTGCAATTTTCCGTCCTGAATTACCTGCAATGTGGCTAATGAAGCCGCGCACGATACCGGATGCCCGCCAAAGGTGGTAATATGGCCCAGAATTGGGTTGTTTCGGAACACGCTCATAATCTTCGCCGAACTAATAAAGGCCCCAATGGGCATACCGCCCCCCATGCCCTTGGCACATAACAGAATGTCAGGAACAGCCGGAGCGCCGGACCGGTCGAAAGCTTCAAAGGCCCAGAATGTTCCCGTCCGACCAAAGCCCGTCTGAATCTCATCGAAAATCAGTAATGCACCTACGTCCGTGCAGCGTTGACGAATGGCCTGCAAATAGGCTGGGTCAGGTACGCGAACGCCCGCTTCGCCCGCAATGACCTCCATCACGACGGCGGCTGTTCGAGTCGTAATGTTCTTAATATCAGACCAATTACCGTGCTGTATATGCCGAATGTCGGGTAGGAGGGGACGGTAGTTGCGTTTGAAATTCTCATCGCCGGATAGCGATAAGGCGCCCTGAGTGGCTCCATGATAGGCGTTGAAACAACTGATGATTTCGGAGCGGCCCGTATAGCGTTTAGCTAACTTCATAGCTCCTTCTACGGCTTCGGTGCCGGAATTGGTGAAATAAACCGTATTTAGATTTTCAGGAAGCGTTTGGGTTAAGGCATGGGCCAACTGGGTTTGGGGCGTCTGTACATATTCGCCGTAGACCATCAGGTGCAGGTATTTATCCAACTGCTGCTGAATCGCTTCAAGCACACGCGGATGCCGATGGCCTACGTTGCTTACGCCGATGCCCGAAATCAGGTCTATGTACGACTTCCTCCCTCCTTGCTCAAAAAGATAAACGCCTTCAGCCCGCTCGATTTCCAACCCTAAGGGGAAATCGGAGGTCTGGGCTATATGCTGGAAAAATAATTGCCGGTTCGTTACCGTTTGCATGATAAAATCATCAACCTTACGTCTGTAATTTCTAACACCCCCAACCATGAAAACAGTTCTACTTTTCCTGCTCCTCATCCCCACTATTTTATGGGCGCAACTCGTGAAAATTACTCCACAGGATGTAGACCGTAAACAATCGTATCTGCTCCTGCGCGATGGCTCGGTCGTTCGGGGGCGTATTCTCCGGCAGGATAGCACGCTCATCAGCGTTCGCAAACGCGGGGGTGAACTGTCGTTTATCGAAGCCGACCAGGTTGTGCATATTTCAGCATCGCGGCCTACTGCTGTGCCGTCTGATTTGCCAGCGAATCCCGTATCTGGCAGTTCAACCGTACCGTATACCGTCTTCAGACTCCGGGATGGTTCTCAGGTAGAAGGGAAATACATTCGGCACGACAGTACCATGATTACGGTTCGGAAACGCAACGGGCAACTGACCTATTTTGAGCCGGAACTTCTGGTGAGGGTTGATACAGTACGGGCCTCGGCAGACCCTGCTGAACTATTGGAGATAAACCCCCGCACCTTTCCCAATCGGTTTTCACCCTGGCTCCTGACGGGTCAAACGGCTTATAATCCCGAAAAAGGCCGACTCTATTACCGCAACACATTTCTGCTACTGAACGAATTATACTACGGCCTGACGCACAACCTGAGTATAGGGATACAAATCAATCCGTTTTTCGCTACCCTTAATCCGGTTAATCGTGCGAGAGAAACGGTTTTGGGGGCCACAGTCCGTTTTTCCGGTAAACTAACCTTTCCCATCGGCGAACAGGTTCGGTTAGGAGTCAACGCCAGTTATCAGCCTCGCCAGAAAGGTTACTATTTTTCCGTGACTCCACAATGGACACTGCAAAGCCTGATATCGTTTGGCAATAGTCAGCGAAACGCCACATTAGGATACGGTCTGCGGATATACCCCGACTATGTCTATGCCAGTCGGGTATCGTTTATTTCAGCCGGAGTCATGCATAAAATCTCCCGAAATCTGACCTTTATCAGCGATAACACCTTTTACCTGAATCCATACTTAGGTGGCACCAGTACCGAACTGTCTGTCGCGCTGCGTTTCGACCGTCACCGACACGCCTTCGACTTGGGGGCGCTGGCGGTAGTGCAGCCCTACTATACGTATTACAGAGGCTACCCCAGTGACCCGGCAACCCGTTCTTATTTCTCGCCTTATATTGCCTATAATCTGCTTATTGGTCGGAAATGATGGATCCCACTCGATACCACCCCCAACCGAGCGTCGGCCCGGCCCCTCCTAAAACAGGAGGGGCCGGGCCGACGCTCGGTTGGGGGTGGTAAAAACAGGTCATAATAATACAGTAGTAGCCTGACCAACACCTCACAATCGGGAAATAGACCGTTTATGTGATAATGGAAGGCAATACCGCGTTTTCCACTAATTTGCCGTAATTTCTCCGAAACCCCACGTCATTCATGCCCGAAACCCCGACTGATTTGCCTCCGTTTGTCCGCTCCTGGACCCAGTTGTATGCCCTTGTTATTGGCAGCTTAGTGGTCGAAATTCTCCTGTTCTATGGGTTAATGCGCTGGCTGTCATGAGTATTCTGGACTGGAGTGTATTGATTTTAACGCTGGTGGGCATCATCGTGTACGGCATCGTGCGAAGCCGGGGTAGCCGCAGCATGGACGATTATCTGCTGGCGGGGCAGTCGTTGCCTTGGTATCATGTGGGCTTATCCGTTATGGCGACGCAGGCCAGCGCTATCACGTTTTTATCAGCACCGGGACAGGGCTTTTCGGATGGAATGCGGTTTGTACAGTTCTACTTCGGACTGCCTCTGGCGATGGTCGTTTTATCGGTGACGTTCGTACCGATTTTTCACAAACTGAAAGTTTATACCGCCTACGAATTTCTCGAAAACCGCTTCGATGCCCGCGTTCGCACGCTTACGGCGGGGCTATTTCTGCTTCAACGGGGGCTGTCAACGGGCTTATCCATTTATGCCCCGGCCATTATTCTGTCCACGATTCTGGGCTGGAACATCTATTGGACAAACCTGCTCATGGGTGGTATGGTGCTGATTTACACCGTTACGGGTGGCACTAAAGCCATATCGCATACCCACCTGCAACAGATGGCTATTGTTACCTTCGCGATGGCGCTGGCGGGTTACCTGACCGTGACCATGCTACCCGAAGGCGTTGGGTTTGTGGATGCGTTGCAGGTAGCGGGCAAAGCCGGGCGCATGAACCTGATCGACCTGAAATTTGACCCCAACAGCCGCTACAACCTGTGGTCGGGGTTGATTGGCGGGTTCTTCCTGCAACTGTCCTATTTTGGTACCGATCAGTCGCAGGTGAGCCGGTATTTGACCGGCGAAACCATTGGGCAGAGTCGACTGGGATTGCTCATGAACGGCCTGCTGAAAGTACCAATGCAGTTTCTGATTCTGTTAGTGGGCGTGCTGGTGTTCGTGTTTTACCAGTTCAATCCGTCGCCCACATTTTTTAACAAGCAGGAAACCGACCGGCTGAAACAGAGCCAGTATGCCCGCGCTTATCAGCTCGCCGAAATCAAACACCAGAACCTGACGGCCCAGCGGCAACGGGCGGTGGTGGATATGCAGGCGGCTCTGCAAACCAACAACGAAGCCGGACAGGACGCTGCCGGGGCTATGCTTCGCGAAACCGACGACGCCCTCAAAGCGGTTAAAACCGACGTGGCCGACCTCATCAAGAAGAACAACCCTGCTGCCGATACCAACGATGTGAACTACGTGTTTCTGCGGTTTGTGCTCGATTACCTGCCGCATGGGTTGATTGGTCTGCTCATTGCCGTTATTTTCAGCGCGTCGATGGGGTCCATTGCCTCGGCCTATAACTCGCTGGCGTCTACCACCGTCGTGGACGTGTATAAGCGGCTCATGCGAAAAGACGGCAGCGACGAACACTATTTGGATGCCTCGCGCTGGGCGACGGTGGGCTGGGGTGTGTTCTGCATTATCGTAGCGCAGTTTGCCAACCAGTTAGGCAGCATGATTGAGGCCGTCAATATTTTGGGCTCGCTGTTTTATGGCGTTATCCTGGGCGTATTTGTGGTGGCGTTCTACGTCAAATCCATCGGCGGGCGGGCCACGTTCTGGGCGGCTATCATTTCGGAAGTGCTGGTCGTTCTAAGCTGGTATCTCGACCTAACCGCCTTCCTCTGGCTCAACGTAATCGGCTGTTTATTGGTGGTAGGAATTGCGTGGGTGTTGCAGCGCGTGGGCGTGCGGTAGGGGGATTCGGGCGTTATAAAGTTGTAATTACCCACTTTAGAAATTAATTGATAAGTCTGGTCAACATAATTATAGATTATACAACTTAGTGAATGCCCAAAATCTTCTTATTTTTCATTATTATATCTAATTGGTTATGTCCGAGGAAATGAAACCCGCATTAAATGGGCAAGGAGAGGATCTGTTTGCAGGTATACCTGTTTCAAATTATGAAGTGTCGCTTGATTGGTATCAACGGCTTTTCGGTTGTGAACCAAGTTTTTACCCTAACGATGTGGAAGCCGTATGGCAGGTAGCAGAACACCTGTTGATGTACATTATCGTGTTGCCCGAACACGCAGGACACTCTATACAAAATGTGATGGTGACCGACCTGGACTCGTTAGTTTCCCAGATTGCGGCACGTGGCATACAGTATAGTAAAGAAGAACGACCAGAACGTAATACCCGCAAAGTAATGTACTATGACCCTGATGGAAACGAAATCGGGCTTATTCATGTATCTTCATAGAATTAGAGTTAGGTTACATTGGATATTTGATTAAACTACTATCGGCTCGAAGCCGATAGATTTATCTTCGGCTGAAGCCGACTGAAGCTACTCACTGATGGTAAACTCGTCCGCACTTTCAGCCGCATCCTGGTTCTTGATGTACTCCATAATCATCTCATCCGTAATGTTACCCGAAGTCGCCACAAAATACCCCCGCGCCCATAAATGCCGACCCCAAAATGCTTTCGACAGCTGCTGATTCTCCGACAGCAGCTTGTAAGAGCTCTTCCCCTTTAAATACTGAGCCAACTTACTGATGGCTAAATGAGGAGAAACCGAGACGAACAGATGGATATGGTCCTTGGAGACATGACCTCGTAGTATTTCCACCTCGTGTTCCTTACAAATGCCGCGCAACAGCTCACGAACCCGTTCGGCCACCAGTCCCACTAAGACCGGCTTACGGTATTTGGTGATCCAGACCAGATGATATTTACAATCATAAGTGGTGTGACTGGTTTTTCGGTAGTGCTGCATACGCTTGGGGATTGGTATGCAAAGCTATTAAACTAAAGTCTTCGCCTAAAGGCGAGGGATTTTCCCCCAGAGTGATACATTAAGATATTGGCACTTATATAACAGCTATGAAGTAATACATTGTCCTCCTTCGAATTATTGGCTTTTGCTTGTTAGTCAGCGCTAGCAAGGCACAGAATACTATTGAGGAGACTATAGCCACACTCAACGAAGTAAGCAACGTCCAAGTTTTTGTCGATCACAAGTTGATAACTGATTGGTCAGGAGTAAGAAGGGATATTAAGCTCAGAGATTTTTCGATTGCTTTCGACACAACAGCTAATAGTACAAAGGAGTACTATTCTGATCTTATTATTAGCCAAGCAAAGGTTACGCTATTCCGCTATAAGAAATATACTGCTTTTACTACCTGGCAACAAGGGGGCCCAGAGCCGATGAATGTTTTTTATACGATGGCTCAACCAGGAGACCGCTACGAACTGCAACTGACACTTATTGCTCAGCGCAAAACAGGCGAACGAGTCGCACTAAAAAACAAGCTCATCTACAATCTTCCAATTCATTAATTATTGAATTTTTTAAGGATCTGTTTAACAAGTAGAAATACGAAGTCAAGAAATAATCTCTTGACATATCCTAAGTTATCAAACTAATCGGGCAAAAGTACAAATGAAGCCACATTCCTCCATTTGTACTTTTGCCCGATTGTAGAGAAAACCTATAATCTGCTTACGCCTATTTAAGTCTGGCTAATTGATAAGCAGAGCTTAGTTACTGTATTGAGTGACAAAGCCCGAATTGCCGCTGCCAACTTGCTGAACGTTAGTTACCTGGCCGACCATTCCTCCACCCGTCGAGTTCTGGACAACAACCAAACTGTTATTGTCGCCGATTTGAGTGGTAACAGGTCCGCTTAAGCCCTGAATAACATTGTTGTTCCCCAACTGTAGCAGGTCAGCATAGTTATTGTCACCGCCCGATGCTTGTAGAATAACAAAGTTACCATTGCCTTCCTGGTCGATGGAAGCCTGCGAATCAGGCGAGAAATTTGCGCCCCCGCCCTGCTGCAACAGATAGGCTATATTATTGCTGCCATTCTGGGTAATCACCCCCGTAGTGCCAACGGTGTAATAGTCCGACTGGTCAATTACGGCATAGTTACCAGAACCACTCTGATTAATGGTGGCGTAGTTATACGGACCTGCATCGGCATTCTGATAAATAAACGCTTGCTGATATCCCCCTGTCTGGTTGATGGTGGCATACTGTGGGCCGAAGTTGCTGATTTGCACAACGCTCGCAAGGCTGTTGTAGCTGTCGATTTGGTTGATCGTGGCATTGTTCAGATTGCCATTCTGGAAAACAACGGCCTGATCAGCATAGGCAGCCAATTGGTTCACCACAGCACCGTTACCAAAACCAACCTGGATAACAAGCGCTTGTGAGTTGATTGTGTAATAATCCGACTGGTCAATCGTCGCTGAGTTGTAGAAACCGTTCTGGTTCACCACAATCAGATTTAGGGGACCTGCATCGGCGTTCTGATAGGTGGCGGTTGAGTTGTAGCTTCCTACCTGCTGGATGCTGGTTAGCTGATTGTAGGTGCTAAACTGCTCGTTGTAGTTGTAGTTGCCGGTTCCGTTCTGGGAAATAGAAGCAACCTGAACTGCGCCTGCCTGATTGGTCGAAGAGCTATTGCCCGATCCGTTCTGGCTAAGGGTGGTGGTGTTTTGAGCGAAAGCCGTGGTTAGCGCACAGGCGGCAACAATAGAAAGGACTATTTTTTTCATGGGGTTCTGGAAAAATTAAGAATGAAACAAAGTGTGAATGGCATTGGCAAGTGCCACGGCGTATCGATAGAGCGTTCGTCGAAGAGAAAGTATACAGATCTCTTTATCTTATCGTGCTGTCCCGACGTTTTTGCCGGGTCATTGTCGATTACATGCTGGGTCACCACCAGGCAAGACAACCATCGTTCGACATTCAGTTCGGTATATCACTATTCCGTTACGAACATCTTGGCTAACAAAAGAGAAAACAAAAGACTTGGTTGAGCAACCCTGTTCGGGTAGAGCTAACCTACTGGGAATTAGCAGATGAGACTACCTGTAAGTACAAGAATAGATTTTAAATTGTTTTAAACGGGTGTTGGAGAACTGGGAATTATACAAACTTATTATATGTAAATAATAAGTTTTCAAAAATAAATATAAGAAACATAGAAACAAGCCGGTTATGATTTATATATTCCCATAAATGACAACATTAATTATTCATATTTTACATTATATTGTTTTATAATCTAATTATGACCTGAAAAAACTTTATGACTAATGAGTTGATAATTAGAACACAGCGCCAATTAATCATATAACAAAAGGTAAGCATAAGTTGTATTTATCTAATAAGCGATGGCTACTTGCAGGATTAAACAAAGTCTTATTATTTACTGAACGGTGTTATATAAAAGCAACGATTGAGTGCAGCCTTAGCTAACAACCTCTTACAACTTAAACCAACTCGTTGTTAGTAGATCATTCGGGCCAGGGTACAAATGAAGGTAGGTAGTCTCCATTTGTACCCTGGCTGGACTACAAAAAGAACCCCGTTCGGCATAGGTTGAACCTATGCCGAACGGGGGCAGAAAATAACGGCTCCGAATAGCTGGATTGACGTTTACTGAAACATAGTTACGCCTTCTTCTTTCCTTTTCCGCTTTTCATGGCTGGCATGGCCGGAATCTTGGATTTGTACTCCGCGATGCTTTTTTCAATGCCATCCTTAAAGAACGGGAATATCTGATCGTTGGAGGATTGGCCTAATGCAAGGGCTTTCTCAGCGATGGGTACGGCATCGACAAACTTGCCCATTTTCGCCAGAATCTGCGATTTTACATACAGGTTACGGAAGTTCTCGCCTTTGGCAATCGACTTGTCAATCCAGCCGAGCGACTGTTCCAGATTGCGCCCTTTCGATACGTTGTAGCTGGCGGCTGCCTGCAACACAGCGGCATCATCGGGTTTGTCGGCTACGGCCTTGTCCACGTTGGCGGCTGCATTGGCGTTCACGTCAACGCGCAACGCAGCGCTCGCTTTTACGTTGGCCCATTTGAAATTCATATTGGCCGTGCTGTCGGTCAGGTCACTGAAATCAATGGTGAAGGTTTCTGTTTTTTCGGGATTTTCCACTGGGCTGAGGGTTACCCGCAGGGCATCTTCGTCCTGTTTGTAAGTGGCTTCCGTAACGGTTTTATTTTTGCTGAAAATCAGCGTCGCACTGGCATCTTCGGGAATCGACAGAATGGCGTAGGTTCCGGCGGGCAGAGTTTTGCCGTTTACCATCAAATCCGTCGTGGTGGTGAAGTTCGTAGCGGCATTCGCACCCGTCCGCCATACCTTACCGAGGGGTATAAAGCTATCCGTGAAAGGCTGACGGCCTTTCAGGCCAGGTCGTGAATAGGTAACGGTCAGGTCGGTGGTGCCAACGGTTTGCATCACCGTAGCGCCCGGGCTGGGCGAGGGCAGTTTAATTTGGGCGGTGGCTAATTGAGCGGCTAAGCAAAGTGTAGCGGCAGCGAGTGATAGTTTACGCATGATTGTCGATAGAGTATTAGAAAATCAGAATCAAAGGTAAGGAAAGTTACCGGGTTAAAACCCGGTGCAATTGAATTGCAAAGACTGGACAAAATGAATTGCGCCGGGTTTTAACCCGGTGTAACTTGTAACTATGAACCGTCAGCCATTACTCAACCTCCTGCGCCAACACTTGCCTGCCGACCCCAATGAACAGGCCATGACACAGGCGACCATCGCCTTTGTGGAGCAGCACCCCGACTGTTTCGAGCGGTCGCTGCTCATTGGACACATTACAGGGTCGGCCTGGATTCTCAGCCCCAATCACCAGCAGACATTACTCATTCATCACCGCAAACTCGACCGTTGGCTGCAACTGGGTGGTCATGCCGACGGCGACCCCGACGTGGCGGCTGTGGCTCTGCGTGAGGCTCAGGAAGAAACCGGTTTAACTTCCGTTCGTTTGGTTAGCCCGGCAATTTTTGACGTCGATATTCACCCGATTCCCGCCCGAAATGCCGTTCCCGAACATCTGCATTATGACATACGATTTTTATTGGAAGCTGACCCAAATGAACTATTCGGAATTTCTGATGAAATCAAGAATATTCAATGGATTTCGTTGGAAATGATCAAAAATTATACAAATTCCGAATCAATTCTCAGGATGATGCGAAAAAATCAGAAAAACTAAAAATATAGTAGCTATTTTAATTGTTTTTTAATCTGACAAAACTGTAGATTTGCCAGACAACAAAACCTCAGAAACGGCTATGAAATCGGTATTTTTTTTACTTGTCAGCATCGGCTTATTGACGATGGCTGACCGGGTTTATGGACAGGACGATGGAGCGCGTAAGCCATTGAACAATCCCATGTATTCGACCCATAATTACAAACATCCGAACTTGGCGGCTGCAGCTCGCCGGTGGGAAAATAAGCCTGGGGTAGCGGTGCAGCAACCCGCGCCAGGGAATGCCCGAATTGCCAACTATAAACAGCAAATGCCCAACGCAGAGCCGATGGGCGGTATAACGGCTGACCATACGCCTTCGACCAGCTTAGCTAACCGGAACTACAAAATTCAGCGGGTTAGTGAACCGCAGGCACCGCCTTCTCCCGGCGAGTACTATGTAAAGAAGCCGCAACGAAAAGCCGACAGCACTGCGGTAGGCGATTAAGCTAAATTTTTTGCACAATCAAAACGCGCCACCTGTTTTCTGAACAGGTGGCGCGTTTTGATTATCTGGCTGTTATGATTTTTATGGGCATCGTTGATTTGTGCCATGCCGAGCCTGATTTATCTTTTTTTGCAGATTGGGCGCGAAGTACCTTTGTAAAACAAAATAAGCCTGATAAATAATTATTCATTAGGCCCGATACTGTATTAAACGCAAACATCGTCATGGAAGCACACAGTCGCACGTATAGTGTTTTGTTCAATAAATGCCCTCGTTGTCAGGAAGGAAATTTCTTTGTTACCAACAGCGCCTTCAGCCGCCATTTCGACAAGATGCATGAGCATTGCCCACATTGTGGCGAAAACTTCATGCCCGAACCCGGGTTCTACTGGGCTTCCATGTTCGTTAGTTATGCATTTTATACGATCTACATTCTGCTGACCTTCTTCGTGTTTATAAGCTGGTTGAACCTTGACCTGGATTATTATCTGGCCGGTTTAATCCCGACCCTGGTTCTGCTGACGCCCTATTTCTTCCGAATGGCCCGCCGAACCTGGTTGTCTATTTTCATCGCTCCCAAACCGGCTGGTGTTCCATCGATAAAGGAGTGATAGATGGTTATTACTCCTAAATAGCCCCTATATTTACTCTTATTGTTCGATAAACAGCAACGACTATGCGCGTAAAAGTAGGCGTGGTTCAGGCGACGCCCGTGTTTTTCGATATCCATAAGACGATTGATAAACTGGAGTCATTAGTTGCCGATTCGGCGAAGAGAGGTTGCCAGTTTCTGCTTTTTCCAGAATCGTTTATTCCGGGCTATCCGCGAAAATTTACGTTTGGCGCGTCCGTTGGTTTACGAACCGATGCCGGGCGCGACCTCTATAAAACGTATTGGCAGAACAGCCTGCAACTACCCAGCCCTGAACTCAGCCGAATTGAACAGATTGCCCGCGAACACGGCGTGTATGTAGCCATTGGTATAACCGAACGCAACGCACTGAATGGTAGCTTGTACTGCACTCTGATTTATGTATCCCCAAGAAAGGGATATCTGGATAAACATCAGAAAATCAAGCCAACCGGCGTTGAGCGGTTAATCTGGGCTGAAGGAACCGGAAGCAATTCAATGGGCGTATTCGATACCGAAATCGGACGTCTGGGCGGCCTTATTTGCTGGGAAAACTACATGCCGCTGGCGCGAATGCGAATTTACGAGCAGGCTCCTCAACTCTATCTGGCTCCCACTGCCGATGCCCGCGCTACCTGGCCATCTACGCTGCAACACATTGCCTGCGAGGGGCGCTGCTTTGTGCTGGGGTGTAATCAGTTTTTTACCCGAATTGATTACCCGGAAGCCTATCAGCCATTCTTGGATGAAAACGACAACGTGTTATGTCGGGGCGGTAGCGCGATTGTATCACCCCAGGGCGAGTTTATTGCCGGGCCTTTGTGGGATGAGGAGGGAACTTTAATTGCAGAACTCGACCTGGATGAGGTGCTGAAAAGCAAACTCGATTTTGACGTGATCGGTCATTACACCCGACCTGATTTATTCCAATATAGTATAGTAACTACCTGAGAGACTGTCAGTAAGTAGGTGTAGGTATATGGATATAAAAAAATAAGAAGTGAATGCGGTAAACAGTAAGTGAATCCTATATCTTTCGGGGAAACAAACGAAACGCCATGAAAACAACACGTCTAAAATCGTTAATCCTGCTCATGCTGCCCTTTTACACGATGGCGCAATCGGCGGATGATTTACCCAGAACAGAGGTATATCTCGGTTATGGGATTCTGAGCGCTCAGGATGTGTTAACAACCTTCAGTTCGGCCTTAGCCACCAGTTTACTGCCTGGCTACGTTGAACGAATCGACGCTAAGGGATTTGGAACGGCCTTCGCTGGCTTTGATTATTTCGTGGGACGACGCTTAAGCCTGGGCCTTCAATTGAATTATGCTCAGTACGATGAGAACTATAAGCTAAGCAACAACACCAGCACAACCCTGCAAACAAGTTACCTAACCCCAATGGTACGTTCCAAACTGGCCTGGGTGCATAATCCCGGATTTAGTTTTTATTCATCGGTAGCGGCAGGCGCTACGTTTCTTCAATCGAAGAATCCCGGTAACGGACAGACGGATAAAAGTACTGGTCTGGCTTTTCATGTGAGTCCCATCGGGCTTCGCGTTGGTCGAACGGTCGCCTTTTTCGCTGAACTGGGCTTTGGCTTTCAGGGGCTTGTTTCGGCAGGATTATCCGTCCGGCCCTAATCACTACGTGCCAGAATTGATTCGCTGCTGATACAGCGCGAGATTCTCAGCATCGAAGCAGACAAAAATGATTTCCTCAATGGAACCTGACTGTTCCAGAAACTGCTTAACCGCCGACGTAGCTACGTCGGCGGCTTTGTTTTTCGGGTAGCCATAAATGCCCGTGCTGATGTTAGGGAAGGCAATGCTGCTGAGTTGATGTTCGGTCGCAATTTCCAATGCCCGATGGTAGCAACTGGCGAGCAGGGCGGCTTCCCCATGAGCGCCACCCCGCCAAACCGGTCCAACAGCATGAATGACGTGCTTAGCGGGTAGTCGATACCCTTTCGTAATTTTGGCATCGCCGGTTTTACAGCCCCCTAATGTTCGACACTCAGCTACCAGCTCGTGACCAGCCGCCCGGTGAATGGCACCGTCTACGCCACCACCACCCAACAAGCTGGTGTTAGCAGCATTAACAATCGCATCAACGGCCTGCTTGGTAATATCGCCTTGTATGACCCGAACGGTTGGCATGAGGTAGTTAGTGGTTTGTAGTTCTACAAACCTCAAACTAAACGCTACTGTTTCACCACTTTCAGTGTTCGTTTTTTATCCCCCGACACTAATGTGATGAAGTACATACCCGCCGATAAATTGAGGTTAGGCAGAATGAAGGCTGCTAAACCGGGCGAAGTATACCGACTTTGCCACACAACCCGACCCGCCATGTTGGTGAGGGTGGCATCCAGTGGAGAATTGGCTTCGATTTCACCCCATTGAACGCCCAGCGGTTCGGCATCGCTGAAGGGATTTGGGTAAATCAATAAAGTACCGAATGCGTCGGCCATGACCGAGGCCCGTTCAAAATTAGGAATACCATACCCTAACTGATCGTCGGGGCTGCCGTATTGACTCCCCGACCGGCGCAGGGCCTCGGTTACCTGAGCGGCCGTCAGGCGGGGGTGAACCTGCCAGAATCCAGCCGCCAAACCCGCCACTAAGGGGGCCGCAAACGAGGTGCCATTGCCCGATACAATCTGTCCACCGGGGCTGCCAACAACGGTTCCCTGACCCCTTGCGGCCAAATCGGGTTTTACGCGCCCATCAGCCGACGGGCCAAGCGAACTGAACACCGCCCGTTGGCCCGCCTGCGTAACGGCCCCGATGGCCAATACAGACACAGCATCGGATGGGGCCGACAAGTAACGCCAGGCGCCGTTGCCTTCATTTCCAGCCGACACCACAACCACCATGCCCGTTTCAGTGGCAATTTGGGCGGCACGAGTCGATAGGGCCGTTTTGCCATCCATGTTCTGATACGTATAGCTGGTAGCCGGATCGTCGAATTGGGTATAACCCAACGACGAACTGATCACATCCACGCCCGCGCTGTCGGCATATTCGGCCCCCAGCAACCAGTTGGCTTCTTCAATTTGTTTTTCGCTGTTGGCATCTTCTGTCCGAAGTAGCACAAAAGACGCTTTGTAAGCCGTGCCATAGAGTTGATTACTGGCCGTGGCGGCAATGGTTGACAAACACGATAAGCCGTGCGAATCATCTTCATAAACGCTCGTTTCTTTCCTGACAAAATCGTAGGTAGCCAGCACCCGTTTTTCGTCAAAAAGTGGTTTCAGAAAGCTTACTTTATCGGCGTTTAGAAAACCCGCGTCGAGTACGCCAATCAACATACCTTCGCCATGATAGCCCTGCTGATGCATTTTGTCGGCGCCAAGCTGGGTAATCTGAGTTTGTGAATTGCCATAGTTCAGCGGCTCATCGTCTGTCTGTGTTGTTGCATTGAATTTATTCACTGACGTGCTGCGGGTCTGGGCACTCGTGCGTGCGTTGGCTAATGAGCGGCCAAATTCCAGCCCTTTCACAAAGGGGAGTTTCTGCACGGCGGCAAGGGTCGCATCGGAGGCTTCGAGCAGTACGGCATTCATCCAGCGCGACGAATACCAGATTTTAGCCCCAGCTTGTTGCAGTTGTGTTAGGTAAGTTGGATTAACGGGCAGGTCACGTTCCTGAACGGCAATGTTCTGTTTCTGCCGACGTAGAATGGCCCGCTGCGACAGAAACTGTTCCGGTCGACTGACGCTGTAGGGTGTATTGGCTTTGTCGCGCAGGAGCACTAAATAGGTTCGGGTCGTTTGCCCGAAACCCGTCAACTGGCAAAGCAGGAATAGCAGCGCGAGCCACCCCGCCTTATTCCGTCCCATACGCCCGGATTCGATAAACTTGCTGAATACCATAGTCAATTTGCTGCTGACCGATGCAGGCTGGCGTTGCTATACAAAACTGCACCTGCGTTTTTTGTTTATAAATTACCCCAACCTGCCGGGCATAGACCTCAAGCTGTTTCTGCTGCGAGATCAGCGTTGAATCGTCCTGCGCCACAACCGTTACGGTTTCGTTGAATACCTTATCCAATACGCCATAAGGCTGGTTATTGTTGCGTAGTTCATAACGGTTTTCTCCTAACCCACTATGTCGATTACCATTCCAGCTAAGCCGGTCGCTTAAGGGAAACAAAAGCTTAACAAAATCCTGCCCATTTTCGGTGCGAATAGCTTCGTTATTGACTATGCGGGCTGACCAGACCGAATCGGGTTGCCAGGGTTGCTGGTTTGAACTACGACGATAACGGATGAGTCGGTACGCCGTCTGCCCGGTCACATCGGTGTAAACCGGACCAATTACTTCTTTAATCTGGTAAAGCCGCTCAATAGGAGGGGTGTTCAGCGAATACTGATTTTCCTGAACATCATAAATACAATACCGCCCCGTTTCGAGGGGGAAATAGTCGTAATCTGACGCAGCGGGTTCGGTAGTGGGGCGACAGCCTGCGAGCAAAAATGAGTACAGAATAATTGAGAAAAGCGGCCGCAAAAGTAGATGCATAAGTCAACGGAATGTTAATTTCCGAAGATAAGGATTTGGCAAGCGTCGGGCGAAACGAGAGAAGAAATTGTTTCAGCCCGCCGTTTTAACGGTGGGTTATGGGAGGAGAACGATTGTGTTATTATGAACCGTTTTAACGGTTTTCACCAGCGGCATGATAGGGGCGTTCTTTTGGTGTCCGCACGGCTGAAGCCGTGGGCTAATAGAATAGCGTGCTACGGTTCAAAACCGTGGCACGCCTTCAACAACCTCAAAAAATTCGGCTCCAGGCGAAACGGATAATCAGTAGTAGGGCTACAAATCCGATTACAATATAGATGAATGGAATGTAGGTGATGGCATAGATGCGGGTTCGGTCGATAAACCAGAGAATGCCCATCACGGCCGCCATCAGCGTCAAAAAACCGGATAATTTTCCGAAGCCGGGGACGTAGTCGAACGGAATTTTACGCCGGATGAGCAGTAACGTTCCTACCATTGTCAGGATGGGCAACACCTGAATAGCGAGGTTCATATCCCAGATACTCTGCCGCTCAAACAGGAATAGATAAATATTGAGGGTTACGGCGAAAATTCCCAGAATGCACGCCAGATAGATCAGCACGGCATACACGTACTTCCATTTAATGATTTTTTCGGCTGTTTCGCCCGACCATAAATTCACTAAAAAAGCTCCTGTTGGCACCGCCGACAGGAGCAGGAATAATAAAGCTGGCTGGCCCGAAACGGCACTAAATACGTCGCGGAGGGTCATATTAGGTCAATGATTGAATGAGTGAGTGGTAGAATGAGTGAATAGCTGACGCAGGATATTTTCCGCCGGATGGCATTTACTCATTCTATCACTCACTCATTCAATCATTATTTAAGCGTTAACAAATAGCCAATGGTAAAATTGGCGTCCCAGTCGAAAACGAACTGCTGACAGCCGGTGGCATCGGCAATGGCTTTGTAGATGTTCAGGCCTGCTTTCGATTTGGCGTTTTCAAGTTTGTAGGCCGAGGGCGCATCCAGAACCGTGTACCGCTCTTTCCCTTTCCGAACACTCTTGGCCAGTTCAAAGGGCACCCCGCCAATGATGAAGCAGGTTTTGCGATGGTCGGCAGGTATTTGTTTGGCTTTGGCGCTTACTTCAGTAGCAACGGTTTCATCGCTGGTGCCGTTCTGGAAATACTTGGCTCCATAGGTTTCCAGCGCTTTGGTTGAGCCACCTTCTTTCCACGAAATTTTGGTATTGCCGGAGCCAATGTCTACCACAAACGCATTGTCGTAGAACTCCGTAGGCAGCACGGCCCGCAAACCCAGCGAACCTTCCTGTTCGGGCGTGACGGTGTTCACCACATAATTCAGCGACTTCAGCACTTTAATGATTTTTTGCGTGCCTTCGGCTTTTACGGCCCCTGAACTCACCACAAACTGAATGTTTCGCCCACCCACGCCAAAGTCGAGCATCTTGCCGATGTAGCTTTTCAGACCAGCCCGAATGTCGTTGTCGGTGGCCATGTTTTCCATAACTAAGCTGTTGCCAAATTCGGCTTTTTCGAGTTTCCAGCGTTTCTGATCATCAATCCTGACAATGAAGGAGTTAAAACCACTGGCGCCCAGTTCGACTACGCCTTTCAGCATCCCGTTTTGGGGTTCCGGGGCTGTGTACGTAAACGCTTCGCGGGAGGAACTGCTGGCTTCATCCGACGAACCCGACGACGAGGCCGTTGATTCATCAACCGACTCTTCCGCCGTTTTGTCATCAGCGCGGGGCATCGTCTGCGACTCCGAATATTCTTTGTCTTTCGGTTGAAGTTTCTTCAGGGCATCATTGCCGCCGAAGTAGCGAAATGCGAAGAAAATAGCGGCCAGAATCAGAGCCGTAATGAGCAGCCGACCGGCTGTGGTTAAACGTTGCATAAGGTTTAATTTTGAATGGTTGAATGATAGAATGAGTGAATGGACGAGGAGATGGTGAATTTTATTCACACATTCTATCATTCACTCATTCAAAATTAATCCAAGAGATTCTTATACCCCGCGTCTTTCTGCGGAGCGGGGCCGAGATTGACGGGCTGAGCGGGCGCGTCGAGTTGTACCATCTTGAACTCGCCTTTGTTGTAGGCGTCCAGCAGGGCTTCTCCTTTGTCGGATAGGATACCATTCTGGATGTCCACGCCGTTGATAAAATCCATCGAGAGGTCCATTGCGCGTTTCATCTCGCCGAGTTTCTGGCTCATATCGTCCTGAATGTACTCCATCGACTGGTCGAAATAGAACTTCTTGTCGGGATCGCCTTTGAAAATGCTCACGGCTGTTTTGAGGGCGTTCGAGCTTTCCTTCACAATCTGGTATTCTGTTTCTTTCAGGCGAACCTTGATTTCGGTTTCCTTGATGATGTAGTCGGCGCTCTGGTTCACTTTTTCCATGAAAGCCAGCACCTGTTTCATGTTGCGCTGAAGCGGCAGCAGTTTCTCGTTCATTTCCTGCAAACCAGCACCTTCGATGGTGGCTAATTGAGCGGCCTCGCGCATACCCGGCTTCTCGGTCATGGAATTGGCTTTGTTGGCCTCAGCGAACTTCTGCTTAATAACCTCATTGTTCTCACCAATTTTCTTATTCAGTTTTACTAACTGCCCGGCCAGGGTATTGATCTGCCCCTGCATTTTTTCGCGCTTATCTTTCAAATCCTGGATGTAGATTTTCATGATGGCGATGGGGTTCAGTTGAATCACCGTGCCAGTAAGGCTCCGCATCAGCGATTTGAACAGGAAGAAGATGGCGGTGCGAACGTCTTTGCTCGTAAAGAGAAAAATCAATACGCCCAGCGCGCCCAGCAGCAGCGACAGTTCCAGGATATTCGACGTCGCACGAATCAGGAATTCCAGGATATCATTCAGGTGCCACAGGCCAAAACCGACCAGACCGGCCAGCGTAATCATACCCAGTACACCTTCGGGGCGGCTCCAGAACGACTTTTTTTCGGGTTCTGCACCGCCACCAAGTTGAGAAAAATCAGGAGTTGCCATATTTTAGATGTATGATGTAAGGTGTATGATATAGGATGTATGTACCGCTTGCGGAATAGATCATACATCCTATATCATATATTATTTTAAATACTGCGTCATTTTAGCAATGTCGCCTTTGATTTGGTCGATAAAGTGCGCGAACGTGGTCTCGAAATTCTGCCGGTTCTGCGTAATTTTTCCGCTTTGTTCGGTGATTTCGCCACCAATGGCTGCCAGTCGGTTCGTGTTGGCATCCATCTGTTTCTGAATCTGGGTCAGTTGTTTGGCTAAGCTTTCGTTTTCGGTTTGCAGGCGTTTCTGTTCGTTCTGCAGGCCACCCACGCGCTCAGCCAAAGCTGTTTCTACACTCTTGCCGAAAGCTTCCCGGTCTTTATTCAGCGCTGCAATATAGCCATTTGCCGTATTGGTCAGCGCAGTCGGGTCGCTCATACCACCCAACGCTTTGAAACTCGCCCAGGCCGCCTGGTACTGTTTGTCTTCGGGCAAGCCGAGGTTCGACAGGCTTCTGAGTGTTTCGCGAAACTCGAAATAATCGGGTCCGGGCGGGTTGTTCTGCGCCAGAACATTGGCAAAATGTTCGGCAAACTTTTGGTCTATCGACCCCGGCGATGCAGCCGGTGCGGGGCTTGGCGTTGGCGGGTTCGTAACCGGACGCGGAGCAGCCGCCGACGTGGGCGCTGGTGTCGTGCCCGTGGCGACCCCCGGTTCTTCTTCTTTCACGAAGAAACTCAAGATTTTACGGCCAAGTGATTTGTCGGGTTCTGGCATAGTTGTCAGTCAGTTAAGAAAAGACAGGGCAATGTTACAAGGTTCGGCGCAATCCCACAATATCAGATTAGGCCGAACGGTTGCGGGATTAGGGAAATGGTGCTGTGGGTTGATGAAATTAGTTGATTGGTTGAGTAGATAACGGAGTTGAGTAGGCGAATCAACTAATCCACCAATTAACCAGTCAACTAATCCACCCATCCCGCCATCCGCTCCCGGAAGGTTTCTACTTTGGCTTTGGAAACAAGCTGTATGTACATGTTATAGGGATTATGCCGGTAGTAATTCTGATGATAACCCTCCGCCGGAAAAAATGCCTTGAATGGCTCTACCTGTGTGACTACCCGGCCCTGATGATGCCCCGATGCATTTTCTCGACGGATGGCGACTTCAATGCGGGCTTTCTCAACGGGCGTTCGGTAGAAGATGATGGAGCGGTAATGCTTACCAATATCCGGACCCTGCCGGTTTAACTGGGTGGCATCGTGGCCCGCGAAAAACGCATCGAGCAGTACGTCATACGAAATTATTTTCGGGTCGTAATAGACCTGTACGGTTTCGGCGTGGCCGGTTTGATCGGTGCCGACCTGCTCATAAGTGGGGTAGTCGAGGTCGCCACCTGCATAGCCGGAAATAGCTTCCCGAACGCCTTTTAGCGATTTCATTTCCTCCTGAACGGCCCAGAAACACCCCCCGCCAAAGGTAGCAATGACCTCACCGGGTTGCACGGTTGGAAGTTTCGCCGGGTTAATGTCGATAACGGTCGGTTTTTTATCGGCGGGCTGCTGATTGCATCCAGATAGACCTGCGATGATAGAAATAAAAAGCAGAAGATGAATGACTGATTTCATAGTAAAGTCGGTACAGTCAGACAACATAAAATAAGTCGGTGAGGTTACGATGAGTCGTTAACTTTGTTCCTGACGACTATTGACTAACGACTGCCATGACCCTCACCACCCTCGGTCTCGAACTGCCTACCGACCCACGCTGGGTAAACATTGCTGAAATGAACATCGGCGAGATTCTGATTGACCATGCCTACTGCGAGCAAAAAGCGGCTTCATCGTGTATTTCGCTGATTGTGCAGTATGCCGATAAAGAAGAATTGGTTGAAGTGCTCACGCCCGTTGTGGCCGAAGAGTGGGGGCATTTTCAGCGGGTGTTAAAGGAACTTCGCAAACGCAATATTCCGCTGGGTAGGCAGCGTAAGGATGAGTACGTGAATCAACTTCGTAGCCGACTGCGCCGGTCCATTGGCGACCAGAAAGAGCAGTTAATGGATAACCTGCTCATCAACGCCTTGATTGAAGCCCGAAGTTGCGAACGTTTCAAACTGCTTTCCGAACACATCGCCGACGAGGGGCTACAGAAATTTTACCGCGAACTGATGATTTCGGAAGCGGGTCATTACCGTAACTTCATCGAACTGGCCGAAACCTATCTGCCCGCCGAACGGGTACGCGAACGCTGGAAGGAGTTTCTGGCTGTGGAAGCTGACATCATGGCGAATCTGGCCGTTCGGGGCGACCGGATGCATTGATTGATTTTTTATCCTTTTTCGTTACATTTGAGTAAGCCTTCTAAACGAGCAGCACAATGGAGATGCAGGTATTGCCCTGGATTAAAGACGATGTGGCGATTGAAATAATCGGGAAAATGATTTCATTCCAGGTACGTTCCTTATACGATGTGTTGAATGCTTACCGAAGTGTTGGGTTCGAGGTGGATAGTTTAGAAGTGAAGAGTAACAAGGATTATCAATATCACGACCAACGAATTAAGGAGTTATACGCCGAGATTCAACAAATTTATTATAATCAGAATAAGGATGCTATAATAAATAAAGCATATAATGAATATGCCCCTTATGTAAAAGGTAGATATCAGGCAAAAAAGGAAAATTTAATCTAACGAATAATTCTTCGATATATCGGCAACAATAGTTCAATCTCAATGAGTTAGCGCTAAGAAGGCTGGACAGACTGACCACTACCTGAAGCAAATCGCACAGTTTGTCAATGCGTTCACTCAATAAATAGTCAGGCGAACCACTTATGCCACATCGAGGAGTCTATACCCGTTACAAAGCAGTCAATACGGACGCCGGGCGATGAACTTACGCCCACATCGAACGAGAGAATACCGCCTAAATCCTCTTCGGCCGACCAGTGAAGCCCGTTCCAGTAGATGTGCATCATCTGATGCTTAAGACCGCGATAAAACACGTCAATGCGGTCGGGACCCCAGGCTTGAGCGGCTGGCGCGCCCATGATGGCTACGTTGATGCTCTCCCAACTTCCCCATCCATTATCGAATCGCCGGTGATACAGTCGGCCATCGGTGCCGGTGGCAAAGCAACTGAGCAGGCCCGGTTTGGGCGAACAAATAGCGGGTGCCGAGGTAAAAAGACCCCCTAAGCTCACCCAGTCGTGCCATTGACCGTCCCACCATCTATGAGAAATACCCGATTCGAGGTCGCGAACCACCACGTCGATGCGGTTTTGCCCCCAGCTCACGCAGGCTGGTTCCGATGTGAGCAAGCCGCCTAATGACTCCCAATTACTCCATGCGCCCTGGAACCCTCTGTGCCACAGAGCATGATCGCCACCGGCAGCAAACATATCAAGCCGCCCGACGCCCCACGAGCATATGGCCGGTGCGCCCTGAATGAAGCCCCCCAGCGATACCCACGTATTCCATTGGCTACCGTTCCAGGTTCGGTGCCAAACTGCCGAATCGCCACCCCGAACCACCACGTCAATGCGATTTTTAGCCCAACTGACGGCGTTTGGCTTCGACGAGAGCAGAGGCCCCAGGCTTTCGTAATCAAACCATTTGTGGGCGGGTGTGGGTAACACAACCCCCGACACGCCTACTTTTTCAAAGGTATCAATTTTGGCTTCTCCGTAAGCGATTCGGAAAAAGCCGTTCTCTCCCCACTCGGTTCCCCACGAGTTTTTGCCAATCCAGCACTGGTCGAATTCTGAATAGCCGATAAGTTCAACACATTGAAGGCCCTGTACTTCGCCCGATACGTGATGGTAAATGCCTGATTTATAATCGATAAAATCACTGCAGACCTCAATAACAGCCGCTACCGGGCCAACATTCGACAAATAATTCTTCGTGCCAGCCGGACTGGCCAACGTGGTTATCTGACTGATTTTGACGACACTGTCGCTGCGGTCAGACGTTATATGGCAGGCGGGTGTTCCTGAGAAGATATCTCTGTTTGTGAATGCATCGGCATAGGGGAAGGTAACTTCGTTGCAAACGCCCCGGTTTTGAAGCTCTTTGAATGCATCGGCGGGCAACCATCCGTTGCAGTTGGCACCGTGATTGGAGCAGAACTGATGATCGGCTTCGGATAAATCCAGCAATTTCCCTTTTTCAATCGAAACCATAGATTCTACAACCGCTACTGTGCCAAACGCTACGCTGGCATTACAGCCGCCCTGGTTTTTAATGGGAGTGATATGGTTGCCATTTCTGTTACGCCAATCGACACTGGGGGCGAAATCGGCAGCTAAAGCCACTGCTTCGTCAGCCGCCTGGAGCAACGGATGATTGGCAGGAATGTCAACACCAAACGAAGGCACGTGTCGGTCAGTGGGTAGACTACGGCGGAAGTCGTCAGCCGCTTGCCACCGGGCGTGGGTGGTACGTAATTTATCAGTTAACTCATTACTGTTCAGCATATCTTACGATTATGGAAGCGCCAGAGGATAGCGTAAACATAAGACCTTGCCAGTAGATTAGGTTAGGTATAAGTACGTGTTTTAGCGAGTGGATGCGTCCAGCCTGGATAATAGTTGAGCAATGGGCGTCGAAAATCTGTTCAATGCGTTAATTTTGGTTGCCCTAACCACAGACTAATTGATGCGATATGCGGGAATGGTCTGCTGACATTAATCGCAACTAACAATTGACGTTTCTTCAACAAACTGCTCAACGAATTTTCGACGCGCATGGCCCCAGCCTCCGCGACGTTTGGGTGATTTTGCCCACCCGACGGGCCGTATCCGTCTTTTTAGATGAACTGGCCGCCCTGTCCGACCGCCCCTTTCTGGCCCCTCATGCCTTGGCTGTCGATGACTTTATCACGCAGGCGGCTGGCGTTCAGTTAATTGATTCCGTAAGCCTGCTGTTTGAACTCTACGACGTATTTAAAGAAATTGACCCGCAGGTTGAATTTGAGCAATTCATCGGCTGGGCATCGGTATTGCTGGCCGACTTCGACCGCATCGACCAGTATATCGTCAATACGAACGAACTATTCAGCTATTTAACAGCCGCCAAAGCCCTCGAACGCTGGCAGGTCGATCAGCCCTCATCGGCCAAACCGATTGTCGAGACACCCGGCACCGCCCGCTATTTCAAACTATTTGAAAACCTGCAAACGGCCTACCATGCCCTGCACCAACGCCTGACGGCCCAGCGGCTGGCTTACCGGGGTATGGCCTATCGGTTGCTGGCCGATAATGTCGAGTCGCTGATTCGGGATAACCTGGCCTACGAACGGGTCTATTTTGTGGGGTTCAACGCCCTCAGCCGGGCCGAAGAACACATTATCCGGGTATTGGTGGACGCTCAGAAAGCCGAACTCATCTGGGACGCCGATCAGTATTACATTAACGACTGGCGGCAGGAAGCAGGCGAATTCCTGCGCCGATACCGCACAAACGGCTGGTTCTTTTCCAAACAGAATCACGACGACCTCGCGCAGCTATCGAACAACCTGATTGGTACCGAAAAAAATATTCGGGTGGTTGGTGTGCCCAACGCCAGTATGCAGGCGAAGGTGGCGGGGAAGATTTATGAAGAATGGCAAAATAGTCGTCAGTCGTCAGTCGTCAGTCGTGAAGTTGGGTCGCTGCTGACTAATGACTATCGACCATCGACTAAAAAAACCGCCATTGTTCTCGCCGATGAAACGCTGCTTATTCCGGTGCTCTACGCCCTCGACGAAAACGTGACCGATTTGAACGTGACGATGGGCTTGTCGCTGCGGTCGTCGCTGCTGTTCACACTGATTGACACGCTGTTTGAGATGCAACGGACGATGCATGAGTTCCGAACGAAAGACGGGCGCGATTTGCGAATTCCGAAATTTCACCACCGTCATGTCGTAAAAGTGCTCAACCATCCGTTTGTGAAGCAGTACGAACGCATCCGGGAACTGTTGTGGCCGGGTGGTTTAACGGAGAAAAACCAGATAATACCGCCGGAACCGCTGTTTCAGTGGATGGCCAAAAATATTGTAACGAACCAGCGGGTGTACCTCACTGAGCAGGATATGCTGGAGTTAGGGCAGGGCGACCCACTGATTCAGGTGTTGTTTACGCGCTGGCCTGCCGACGACCCCATGAAGGCCATTCAAACGTTCTACGATTTGATTGAACTCCTGCGGGACGTGTATCGCACCAGTCAGGACGCCATCGAGATTGAATACCTCTATTTGTTCTTTACGCTGCTGAAACAACTCGAAGCCACGCTGGAAGGGCAGGGGGGAGAAGGCAAAATAAACCCTACGCCCCATGCTCCGACCGCTCTGACCTCTGCTCCTGCCGTCACGGTGCGGAGTTTTCGGCAGTTTTTGTATGAACTAATCCGGCAAACGAGCATACCGTTTACGAGCGAAGGCAAAAGTCAGTTACAGATTATGGGGATGCTCGAAACGCGGGCGCTGGATTTTGACCGGGTTATTATTTTGTCGGTCAATGAAGGGGTGTTACCGCAGTCCCGAAAACTCAACTCGTTGATTCCGTTCGATATAGCCTCCGAGTTGAAATTGCCTACCTATCGCGAACAGGAGGCCGTGATGGCCTACCATTTTTACCGGCTGCTACAACGAGCCAGCGAAATTGTGCTGCTCCACACCACCTCGACCGATGCCTATGGCAGCAGTAAAGGCGAACCCAGCCGATTTATCCGGCAGGTTGAGCATGAATTGGTGCCTAAATCGGAGGAGCGCATTCGCATTAGTCATCCTACAGTGCGCTTCGGTCATGCGGGCACCAGCACCGTCGCCGACCTGACCGAGTTGCGGGTGCCTAAAACAAAGACCATTCGGGCTAATTTAATTACGTTGCTCACCACGCGGGGACTGTATCCGTCGTACCTCAACCAGTTCGTTAGCTGCTCCATGCGGTTCTATTTCAGCCGGGTGGTGAACATCAGTGAGGAAGAGGATATCGAAGAAAAAATGGGCGCTGCCGAGTTCGGTAGCTGGCTGCACAAGGTGATGGAGCGCTTAGACCTCGACTATCGGCTGAAAGGACTACCCATCGACGAAACCATCATCAAAAACCTGCTCGAAGAAGAATTCGCCAAATCCATGAAAGGGCGGGTCATTGAGTCGGGCATGAACCTGTTGCTGTATGAACTGGCCCAGAAACTGATGCTCGATTTTCAGCGGCAGCAAAACGAATTGACGGGTTTGACGGTCATTGGCACGGAGCAAACTTTAGAAACGTATCTGGACGTACCCATCGACGGACGCGAAATACGGGTCCGAATTGCTGGGAAAGTTGACCGTATTGAGCAGTTTGGGGATATGATTCGCATTGTGGATTATAAAACCGGCAAGGTCAATCTGCCCGACAAAACCCCGAAAGACCTCACCGAAAAATTGCTGTATGACGGCAGCGAAGACAAAATGCGGCAGGTTTGGCTCTACCGTTACTTAGCCCTCAAAAACATACGCGACTACGGCGGTTTGCCCTTAGATAAAGCCAAACGAGACATTTTCCCGGCGGCTGGTCTGCCCGTAGAAGCTGGCTTTTATTCGTTCCGCGACGTAACGGGCGGCTTTAAGTCGAACCCAGTCCGGTTTGGCGACAACGACAGCCCGGAGCAGTACATTCAGGATTCAGAAGAATTGCTTCAACAGTTAGTTCGCCAGATTCTTGACCCCCGCGAACCGTTCAAAAAAACCGACCACCTCGAAACCTGCCAATACTGCGATTTTAAGGGGATTTGTGGACGTTGAAGAGTATGAATTGGGATTTTGTTTGGCTGAAGCGAAAGTAACTGCTCATTGATTAATTATAAATTTATTCTACATTAATAATTTTTCATGTGTAAAAATATATAATAATTACTTTTATATTGATTGAGTATATCTATATTTGCATATAAAAAATTGTATAATATGCGTCAATCTTCAGAATCCCAAAGTCAACTCTCCGATGCCGACATCCAGAAAGGAAACCGGGTCCTCATCCTAAGAAATGCGCTGGGGCTGACCCAGACCGAATTCGGTCAAAAGCTCATGCGGGCGGGTAAGCCTGTTTCTCAGAATTATTTATCTGCCATTGAGCAGGGGCGTAAGAAACTTGGCGACGATGTACAGTCCCGGATCGAAGCGCGATTCAACGTTCGCCAGCAATGGCTTGAATACGGGATCGGCGAGATGATACAAGAAGGGGCTATTGTACCAACTACTGAACAGCAACTACGCGTTAAATCAGCCCTACAGAATATTCCCGCAATCAAACCCCGTAGCACGGGTAATTTGGTCTGGGTGTCAGCCCGTGACCGGGGGGCTTTTCTGCGTACCGATGGTGATTCGGCGACGCTGCCCCGTACCTCGTTTCCTCCCTACCGGGAGAGCATCTGGGCGTTTGAGGTAACGGAACTATCCATGCTCCCCAATTATCCGCCTGGCTGCTGGATTGTGGCTTCCCGTTTGGTAAATCCTCACGATATGGTCAGTGGCGTTGTGTATGGTATTCAGACCATTAACCAATTCGTGCTGGCTCAGTTTATCGGCGTAAATGAGGGACTTTGCCAGTTCCAATTTACTTCTTCCAGCAATAGCCTTACCGTAAATCCAGATAGTATACGACATGCCTATCATATTGAATTTAGAGTAGCCAAGCCCTAAAAGGATTTGATGTTGACTTACTGATGGTTCAATCCATGATAAAGTAATTTGTATAATAGGTGTTTAAGGAATGTTTTAGGAAAAAAGAAAAAACCCCTTCAATCGCTTAGGAGAAGGGGTCTTTTGCTGGTTTGAATACAACCTGAATTGAAAAAAGCAATGCTTTAAGCGACTCTGTCAGAGCAGCTAATGGGTCAAAATTGGTAAATAAAAAGATTAAATACAACTATTTTGATAAAATAAATAACGACGCTAAATGGATTTTGTTTGTACTGCAGAATGGCTTTTGCAAAACCGTTATAATTTAATAGAATGTATGTATAGCAACAAGCCCGTTAAATCCAGTCATAGAGACTGATTTGCCAAAGGCACAAACGAGTAAGTACAGCCAAAAGTGACAAACTTCCGGTTTGAATTATCATTCAATCGATAAGCTGGAATTTCACGTATTAGCCGGAGCCAGTGGCACAAAGTGCTTCTGATTGAGGGGTAGGTTCTCGGCGGTCCAGTCAACATCGCGCATAAAGGCAAAGGCCCGCACGGGGCAATCGGCTACGCGGCAGTAATGGCAACACTCTTTAATGCAGGGGTCAGTGTGCACGAAAATCTCCACCTCGCCAGAAAATCCCGCTTTGAGCGTGTTCTCAAAATGATGGACCTCGTTGTGGACCTGATTCAATTCCCAATAATAAGGCAGCGTCAGGTGGCAGTCTACATGCAGGTCAGCGCCGTATTTCTGCACACGCAGGTTATGTACGTCGATCCAGTTCCGGTCTTTATGCACGTTCAACAGGTTTACGACCCGGTGCAGCGTGGGCACATCCGCTTCGTCCATCAGCCGGGCCACCGACTGGCGTGTGATCTGAAAACCGTTGTAAATAATCACCACCGCCAGCACGACCGATAGCGTACTGTCGATCCAGAGTTGACCCGTTAAACCTACCAACGCCACGCCGATCATGACCACCACGCTGCTGAACGTGTCCGTAAGCAAGTGCTTACCATCGGCTGTCATGGCCGCCGAATCTGCCTGTCGTCCCGACCGAATTAGCATCCAGCCCACAAAAGCATTCGCTACGGCGGTTAGACCAATAAGCGCAAATCCCCAGTCGAGATGGCTCAGGATTTTTGGTTCAAAAAAACTCAAAATAGCCTGCCAGGTAATCACTAATCCCGCCGAAAGAATCATGGCTCCCTCAAATCCCGACGACAGGAACTCTATTTTTCCATGCCCGTAGGGGTGGTTCTGATCGGCGGGTTGCCCGGCTAAATAAATGCTATAGAAGGCAAAGCCGCTGGCTACCACATTGACAATGGATTCAACGGCATCACTCAAAATAGCCGTCGAATACGTTAGAAAGTAGGCGGTAAATTTGAGGACCAATAGTGCAACGCTTAGCCCAAGCGAGATGCCCATCCAGCGGTATTTCGTTTGTTGACTGGCACTCATGAAGCGTTTGCAGACTGGGTTTTGTGAATTCCGGGCACTCTATGGATTCAACAAAGGTAACGATTCGTTGTGGGAATGTTCGTACTTTCGCCCCCATGAACTCGACTGAAAACCCTTGGCAGACGCTCAATTCGTCGGTCAAATATGAAAACCCCTGGTTATCCATCCGGCACGAAGACGTCGTAACGCCTGCGGGAACACCCGGCATTTACGGCGTGGTAAGTTTCAAAAATAAAGCCGTGGGCGTTATCCCAATAGATGCAGATGGCAATACTTACCTCGTTGGGCAGTACCGTTATACGCTCAATGAATATTCGTGGGAGATACCCGAAGGCGGTTCGCCCCTCAGCACCGAACCGCTTGAATCGGCCAAACGCGAACTGAAAGAGGAGACCGGCCTGGAAGCTCGCAAATGGACAAAAATCGCCCGCATTCATACGTCCAATTCGGCCACCGACGAAGAAGGATTTCTTTACATCGCCGAAGACTTAGTGCAGGGCGACCATGCTCCCGAAGAAACCGAAGACCTTCGTATCTGGAAGCTTCCCTTATCCGAAGCCGTTGATATGGTCATGACCAGTCAGATTACCGATTCACTCAGTGTGAGCGGACTACTGATGGTGGCCCGGCTGCGGGGAATCTAACAGTTATAGGGTTATATAGTTGTAAAGTTTTAAAGTAAAGCTCGTAATGGAGCAACCACTCCCTTGTACTGATAACTTGACAACTATATAACCCTATAACTTCATAACTTAATTTCCTGTGTTTCTACCTATTCTCTTTGGTTTTTTACTCGGCGTTGCCCTTTGCCTGACGTTTGGAACCGTGTTTTTCGCGTTGATTCAAAACAGCGTAGATAATGGCTTCCGGTCAGGGATGAAGATTGTCCTGGGCGTTATTGTCGGCGATATTCTGTTTGTTATAGCGGCCCTGCTGGGCACATCTTTTATTCCGAAGGTTCAGGGATTTGAAAACATCATGGCCCTTGTCGGCTGTTTGTTTCTGGTGGCGATGGGCTTAGTCAATATTTTGAAAGGAACGCCCCGGCTGGCCTATCCCAAAACCCGCTTCGGTAATTTCGTGTATTACTTCACTACGGGCTTTTTTCTGAATGCGCTCAATCCGGTCAACTTTGTGGCGTGGGTGGCCATCGTAGCCTATATCCGGTCGCACCTGCATTACGACATGGCCCAACAATATGGATTCATGATTGCCGCACTGGTAGGCGTATTTGCTACTGAAACCGCGTTAGCATATTACGCCAATCGGCTTAAGCGGCTCTTTACACCTCGCGTCGTGAAGATTTTCAATCGTACAACGGGCGTCGTTTTCCTCATCGGAGCCGCCAACATTGCCTACTCACGACTGCTGGAGCCATTGTCGAAGGCGATGAACTGGTGAAGAGATGTATGATGTCGTATGTATGATATATGATATACCGCTTCTGCGTCAGCTATATCATATATCATATATCATATATCATACATCATACATCATACATACGACATCATACATCCTTTAAAAACGCTTCCCACTCCTTCACCAAGCCCTTCTTCAACACCCTGGGGAATTTATGCTGGCCGCCCATTTTGCCTTTTGATTCCATCCAATCGTAGAAGGTTTTGGCAGGAAGCACCGTTACCGATACATCTTTGAGGGCATGACGGCGTTCAACGGCGTAGTCGTCGTTGAGTTCCTTAAGTTTGGCGTCGATGCGATTACGGAGGTCGGTGGAATCGACTTCATCATCCGTGCCGATGTACCAGTGGTGGGCGAATAGTGTGCCGTGTGAAACGCCTGCCACCGTAAACTCACGGATCGAAATACCTAACTCTTCCGAAACCATTTCGATGGCTTTGTTCATGTTATCGACGGAAAGATGTTCGCCACACAAGCTCAGGAAGTGTTTTGTGCGGCCCGTGATAACGATTTCGGCCCGTTTCTTATCAACAAATTTAATTGTATCGCCAATCAGGTAGCGCCAGGCCCCGGAGCAGGTCGAAATCAGGAGAGCATACTCTTTGCCTTCCTCTACCTCGTCAATCATCAGGGTTTCGGGTTGCTCCGCCAGTTCGCCATCAGGCGAAAAGTTCTGCTCGCTGAACGGGATAAATTCAAAGAACAGACCGTTATTCAGCACTAACTGCATACCATCGGCATTGGGGTGAGTCTGGTAGGCAATGAAGCCCTCGGAAGCTAAGTACGTTTCAATATAGGTGATGGGGTGGGCGAGGAGCTTCTCGAAACCCGCCCGATACGGCTCGAACGACACGCCCCCATGACAGAACACCATCAGGTTGGGCCATATATCGTGAATGGTTTTAACATTATAACGGGCAATGATTTTCTCCATCAACAGTTGAATCCAGGCCGGTACACCCACAATGTAGCCAATATCCCAATCAGCCGCCTGCTCCGTAATTTCGTCTAATTTCAAGGCCCAGTCGCGCTCCTGAGCAATGTCGCGGCCCGGCTTATAAAACCGTTCGAACCAAAGCGGAATTTTACTGGCAGTAATACCGCTCAAATCTCCTTCAAAGTGACCTTCCCGAGCGTTCAGGTTGGTGCTGCCACCCAGCATTAGGCAGCCTTTTTCGTAGAGCGTGGGGGGCAGGTTCTGATACCGCCCCAGCGTTAAAATCTGCCGAACACCCGTGCGCTGGATAGCCTTATACATAGCTTTCGTAACGGGAATATACTTCGTCGACGCTTCCGACGTGCCCGAACTCAACGCGAAATACTTCACCCGACCTGGCCAAGCTACATTTTTTTCGTTGGCCAGCGTCCGGCTCCACCAGCCATCGAACATTTTATTATAGTCGTGAATGGGTACGTATTGTTTGTATTTCTCGTAAAACTCCCGCTCAGTGCCAAATTCAATGGTCCGCAGCAGTTCGTCGAACTGATACGCTGTGCCAAACTTCGTGAATTGTGCTTTCTGAATGAGTTTACGAAAGGCTTTGCGTTGCTGACGAAGCGGGTTTAGTTTCCGCACCCGAACGGCGTTCGTCAGTCGAATGCCGCTTTTGAGCAAATTTCCTAATAAGGCCATGTTTGAATGATGAATTATGAATGATGAATGATGAATGGGCTAACGCAAGAACCTTCATTCATCATTCATCATTCATCATTTATAATTACCAGTCCCAACTTCTCAAGGTGTCCACCATACCATAAGCCGTCAGGTCGTACTGACAGGGCACGACAGACGTATAGTTATTGGCTAATGCGTATTCGTCGGTGTCTTCGGCGTGAGTGTCGAAGTTAACAAAATCGCCAGCCAGCCAAAAATACCGTCGCCCGTGCGGGTCGCGCCGTTCGTCGAAAACCTCCTGCCACTTGGCATTGGCTTGTCGGCAGATGCGGATGCCTTTCAGGGGTTCGGCTGTATGGGCTGGAAAGTTAACGTTCAACGCCGTGCCCGGGTTTAGGCCGCGCTCCAGCACGTTGCGGGCAATGGCCAGAATATGCTCGTGGGTGTGTGAGAAATCGGGTTGACGGGTAAAGTCGCCGAGCGAGAACCCGATGGCCGGAATTCCTTCAATGGCCGCTTCAATAGCGGCCGACATCGTGCCGGAATACAGAATGCTGATAGATGAATTGCTACCGTGATTAATGCCACTAACTACTAAGTCGGGCGAGCGGTCTTTCAACACGTGGTGTTTAGCCAATTTTACACAATCGGCGGGAGTGCCGGAGCATTCATAGGCAGGTACATCACCGTAAATATCGGATGGATACAGCCGGATTGGATTGGCAATCGTGATGGCGTGACCCATTCCCGACTGCGGGCTATTGGGTGCTACCACCACCACCGAACCCAGTTGTTTCATTAACTCAACCAGTGTGCGAATGCCGTGGGCCGTAATGCCGTCGTCGTTCGTCACTAAAATAAGAGGCTTCTTGTCAGACATAAAAATGAGTCAATAGTCATCAGTCGATAGTCGTTAGTGGCTGACCGCTCCGGCGACCCGGCGGATCGTGCGAACAGCCTCAATGCATCAGCCACTAACGACTGACGACTATCGGCTATCGGCTTTTGTTTGCAATACTACGCAAATACGCCGGAAGGACTGGATGAAATTTAGGTCAACTTCGGTGCCGTTTCTTAAATTGGAGCGGGTTTTCGCCCGTTACGCGCCGGAATATCTTATTGAAATAGGATAAACTCTCGAAGCCACTGGCAAAGCAGGCTTCCGTTACATTATGGTCGAGAAGCAACATCTTCTGCGCCTGACTGATGCGGTACTGATTCAGGAACTGTGTGAACGTCAGATGCGTCATGCGCTTCACATACCGGCAAAAAGCCGCCGGGGTCAGGTTTGTAAGGTCGGACATTTCGGCAATGTCGAGTTTGCGCTGGTAATTGTCTTCAATAAATCTGTACAACTTTTTTAGCCGCTGCTGCTCGGTCACATTATAGGCGTTCGTAATGGGTTTGCCGTGCAGTGAGGTGACTTCATCGCTTGTCGCCAGCCGCTGAAAAATGGTCAGCAGAGTGATTAGTCGCTCGAAAGGAGGGAGGGCAGACAGCGTTTCCAATTGTTCGCCCACTACCCGTCGGGTTTCGCCATGAAATGACACCCCCGAGCGGGCCATTTCAAACAGCCGCGCAATGGCCGCAAACTCCGGCGCGTGCCTGAACAGATTGCCCAGAAACGTCTCTTTTAGTTGCACGACCACTTCCCGGTGATCGGTTTCTACGCCATAGTCGAAGTTGAGATGCGGAATGTTTGGGCCAATAAACACCAAATCGCTGCCCTCGTAGCGCGAAATGTGGTCGCCCACGTGCCGGGTTCCGTTCGCGCCCGTGATGTAAACGATTTCGTATTCTGGATGGTAGTGCCACAGAAATACGTCGTGCAGACGGGGCGTTTCCAGAATATGGAACGAACTGTCGGCATCAGGGCTGATTTGTTCTAAGGATAGTTTCATTTTTTAGGGTTATTACACAGAGATGCGCGGAGGAGCACAGAGATTCACAGAGGATTTATTAAAACTCTTTTCTCTGTGAATCTCTGTGCGTCTTAGTGCATCTCTGTGTAATAACTTTTCTATCAAATTTACCCATACCACAATCATCTTATCAACTTAAGAGCAATATAGTGCAAAAAACGGGCAGCATTGTGGTGGAAATCGGGGTAACGAACCAGCTACCTTTGATACAACAAAATCAGCTAAACATCCTAACGATATATGGAAACGATGCAGCCCACAATGGCTCCGGCAGGCGGACCTGCTACTATGGTTCCTGACAATGCCCACAAAGACATTCCCGGAAACCCCTCAACAGCTACCAGCAGTAAAATTAACCTCAATGACCGCTCCAGCCGCGACGGCGGACCGGGCAAACCCCTGCGCGTACTGTCAGAAGAAGACTGGCAGTTTTGGAAACACAACGGCTACATCGTTATCAAGCAGGCCGTGCCTAAAGAGCAGGCCGTGCGGCTTGCCAGCTTCCTGTGGGAATTTGAAGAAAAAGACCCCAATGACCCCGCTACCTGGTATGCTCCACCGCGCGCCGAAATGAAGATGAAGGAATTAACCAACAGTGGTATGGTTGAACTTTACAACCATCAGTACGAATGGGATAACCGTCAGACGCAACGCGTATATGATGCCTTCGTGGACATCTGGGGCACCGAAAAACTTTGGGTGACTATCGACCGTGCCAACCTGAATTTCCCGGTTCGGCCTGGTCATGAATTTAAGGGCTTTATTCACTGGGATTATGATCCTGAAACCCGCCCCCAAAACGTGCAGGGTGTGCTGGCCCTGGCCGATCAGACCGACGAGAATATGGGTGGTTTTCAGTGCCTGCCCGAACTCTACCGTACTTACGACACCTGGAAACTCACCCAACCCGCCGACCGCGACCGCTTCAAGCCCGATACCACCGGCTTCGACTTTGTGAAGGTGAAAATGGAAGCGGGCGACCTGCTGATTTTCAACAGTACGCAACCGCACGGCATCCGGCCCAACCTCTCAAAAGACAAAGTCAGAATCGCGCAATACATTTCTATGATGCCTGCCGAAGAAGATAACGAGGCCCTGCGGCAGTGGCGCATTACGTCTTGGCGTGAGCGGCAGGCCCCCGAGGGCTACGCCTTCCCCGGCGACCCCCGAAACTGGGAGAAAGAACGCTATCAAACCGCCGAACTTTCGCCCTTAGGCCGGAAATTACTGGGAGTAGATACTTGGGAATGAGTAAAGTAGTGGGTTGGTTGTATTTAGTTTCAGGTTCCGGCAGCACGATTGGAACCTGAAACTAAATACCTATGGTCTGGAAGCAAGTCGTTAACCCCTTTAACAACATCCTTGTATCGGTACTGGTGGCCGCCGTACCTATTTTGTTTATTTTCTGGGCCTTACTTATTCGGCGGATGAAAGGCTATCAGGCCAGTCTGATTGCCACTGGTCTGGCCTTATTGATTGCCATTCTGGTCTATGGAATGCCGCTCAAACTGGCTTTGTTATCGGCTGGGCATGGCGTTTTGTATGGGCTGTTCCCGATTTGCTGGTTAGTAATTATGGCGGTGTTTTTGTTTAACATCACCGTGAAAAGTGGCCAGTTCGAGGTTATTAAACAGTTCATGGGGTCGATTACCGCCGACCGCCGACTGCAAGGACTACTGATTGCGTTTTCGTTTGGTTCGTTTCTGGAAGGCACGGCCGGATTTGGCGCGCCCGTTGCGATTACGGCCGCTATGCTGGTCGGGCTGGGATTCAATCCGCTCTATGCGTCGGGTATCTGCCTGATTGCCAATACAGCCCCTGTAGCGTTCGGGTCCATCGGTATTCCTATTACGGTGGCCTCGCAGGTATCGGGTATTCCCGAAATGCCTATTTCGCAAATGGTGGGCCGAACGCTGCCTCTTTTATCGCTGTTGATTCCAGCTTATTTAGTGACGCTTATTGCCGGTTTTAAAAAAGCCCGTGAAGTTGCTCCGGCCTTGCTGGTATCGGGCGTTTCGTTTGCTTTTCTTCAGTACGTTTCGTCTAATTTTTTAGGCCCGGCTTTGCCCGACGTGATTGCCGGGTTGGGGTCTATCATCTGCCTGATGGCGTTCCTGAAAGTCTGGCAACCCCGAACCATCTGGCGGTTTGCAAACGAACCGGCCGTTACAAATCAAGCCGATGTAACGTACTCGACCGGGCAAATTATTCGGGCCTGGTCGCCGTTTATCGTGCTTACTCTGCTGATTATTGCCTGGGGATTACAGCCCATTAAGGACGTGCTCAACTCGGTGGGTTTGCGGCAATTCGAGATTCCGGGACTGCACAACGCCATTCAGGGAGTAGAGGGTAATTTATTGCCAAAGGTCTTCAAGGTCAACTATTTATCCGCAGCCGGAACGGCCATTCTTATCGCAGCTATGCTGGCTATTCCACTGGTGGGACTGAATTACCGGGAAGGCGCAAGGGTATTTGGCGAAACCCTAAATCAACTGAAATTTCCCATCCTGAGTATAGCTTCGGTATTGAGCTTCGCTTACATCCTGAATGATTCCGGTATAACGCTCACGCTGGCTAATGTGCTGGCAAATACAGGTGCGATGTTCCCGTTTTTTGCGCCTATCCTGGGCTGGTTAGGCGTGTTCATTACAGGTTCCGACACATCGGCCAATGCACTGTTCAGTAAACTTCAGTATGCTACGGCTCAGTCCATTGGGGTTGATCCGGTGGTGACGGTGGCCGCCAACGTGTCGGGCGGGGTGGTTGGGAAAATGATTTCGCCCCAATCCATTGCTGTAGCAGCCGCAGCGGGGAATCTGGTGGGGCAGGAATCGCAGCTTTTCCGGTTTACTGTGAAGCACAGTTTCATTATGCTGGCGTTCATCAGCGTGCTCACGCTGTCGCAGGCATATGTACTGAAATGGCTGATTCCCGTCTATGCAATGCTCGATACGAAAGCGTTGACCGCCCTGCCCGACCTGACGAAAGGTTATACCTATTTGCTGGGGCTGGCTATTCTGTTAGCGGCTATTGCATCGACTATTTTACTAATGGCCCGGAAGAAAGTGCCGGTTTCTACAGTAATGCGTTGACCTGTAGCCTGGACCAGAGGCTACAAACTTACTTCCACCCGTTGCCCCTGGCGGCTTTTGTAACCCTGAATGGGCGAGTAGCTTTGGGTTTGCTTACCGTAGTAGCCTGTTCCATCGTAGGTGCGTAGGTTCGGGTCGTCTTTGCAGGAGTCGGCGCAGGTGCCGCCGTGCTCGTGGCCGCAGGCTTCGCAGAGGGTAACGTGGTTATTGCAAATCGGACTGGCGCAGTTAATCATCCGACTGGTCGGGGTACCGCAACGGTAACAGGTCGATACCGTGACTGGATTTATGTGGTTGACCGGCACCGTTACGCGGTTGTCGAACACATAGCACTCACCGTCGAAATCTTCGCCACCCGCTTCCATGCCGTATTTGATAATGCCGCCATGCAACTGATACACATTCTCAAAACCCTGGGCGAGTAGGTACGCGCTGGCTTTTTCGCACTTGATACCGCCCGTGCAGTAGGTAATGATTTTTTTGCCGGAGCCTTTCAGGTGCTCAATTTCGGCGAGGTGTTCGGGCAGTTCCCGCAGGTTTTCCATGTCGAACGTAACGGCCCCTTTAAACTTGCCAACGGCATGTTCGTAATTTGAGCGCATGTCTACCAGCACCACGTCGGGGTCGTTTTTGAGTTGCCGAAATTCGTCGGGTTCGAGATGGATGCCCGTTTGCCGGAGCGGATCGACGGGAAATTCGGAGTGAACAATTTCGGCTTTCACCCGAACGTGCAGTTTTTGAAACGTGTGTTCGTCGGCTTCATCTATTTTGAACTCAATACCGGCAAAACGCGGATCGGCCCGAAGTATATCCATATAGGCTTCACAATCGGCAGTCAGGCCCGATACGGTGCCGTTCAAGCCTTCGGGCGCGACAATCACCCGCCCCAGCAGATTCAGGCGCAGGCACAGCAGGTGGTGTTCTTCCCGATAGGCTTCAGGATGTTCAATCGGTGCGTAGATGTAATAGAGAAGAACGCGGTACGGTTTCATGCTACAAAATTAAACCAAAACCGTGTAAAAGTTATTACACAGAGATACGCGGAGGAGCACGGAGATGCACAGAGAAAAAGATAAAGTATAAAACCTCTGTGCATCTCCGTGCTCCTCCGCGTATCTCTGTGTAATAACCTTTTTATTAACATGCACATCGCTATTACGGGAAATATCGGGGCTGGCAAAACAACGCTGGCTGAAAAACTGGCCAAACATTACGGCTGGGAGGTTTTATACGAAGCAGTAGAAGGTAACCCGTATTTAGCTGATTTCTACGGCGATATGCCGCGCTGGGCGTTTAATCTGCAAATTTATTTTCTGAATAGCCGCTTCGCGCAGATGAAGAAAATCATCGCCGTTCAACAAGATCGGTCGGCATTCGGCCAGCCGCGCACGGTAGTGCAGGATCGGACGATTTACGAAGATGCGGCTATTTTCGCCCGAAATCTGCATGAGAGTGGCGAAATGAGTTCACGCGATTATGACACTTACTATAACCTATTTCAGAATATGATGAGCTTGGTCAGGCCCCCCGACCTGATGATCTACCTGCGGGCTGATCTGCCCAAACTCCGCCAGCAGATTCAGAAACGGGGGCGGTCGTTTGAGCAATCCATTACCGATGAATACCTGAATCGCCTGAATAGACTGTATGACGAATTTGCTGCGTCGTATGACCTCGGTCCGCTGCTTACGGTAGACGTAAATACGCTGGACTATACAACTCGTCCGGCTGATTTTGAGCGCATTGTACGACGGATTGATGACTATTATTCGGTGAACTAAAAACCATACCTTGATTACCGTCAGTAGAATAAAGAATAGCTTTACTCAGTTGCCAGGCCAATTAATTGGGGACAGAATGGTAGAACTATTTGGAGAAATGATTTTGCTTTTCTAAAATTGTGTCAAAATCACACATTTAAGTTTCAGGCGACTCTTCTATCGCAAACAGTCGGAGACTGTTCGGGCCATAATAGGAAAGCAAATTATACAATGGACCATAAATATGTTATCGGGGTCGATTTTGGTACGGATTCGGTGCGGGCGTTGGTCGTGAATGCCCAAACGGGAGACACCGTCGGGACGCACGTTCACGAATATACTCGCTGGAAACAGGGGTTATATTGCAATCCGGCACAATCGCAGTTTCGGCAGCATCCGCTGGACTACCTCGAAGGGCTGGAAGCTACCATAACTGGCGCATTGGGGCAGGCTCCGGCTGGAGTTCAGCAACAGGTAGTCGGCATTTCTATTGATACCACCGGCTCCACACCCTGCGCCGTCGATGAAACCGGATTGCCGCTCGCCTTACGACCTGATTTTGCCGAGAATCCAAATGGCATGTTCATTCTCTGGAAAGATCACACGGCCAATGCCGAAGCCGACGAAATCAATGAGCTGGCTCACCATTGGGATATTGACTACACCAAATACGTGGGCGGCATCTACTCCTCAGAATGGTTCTGGGCTAAGCTATTGCGGACGTTGCGCGTCGATGAAGCCGTTCGGCAGCACGCCTTTTCGTGGGTTGAGCACTGCGACTGGATTTCGGCGGTGCTAACGGGTGAAACGAACCCACTAACGATTCGTCGGTCGCGCTGTGCGGCAGGTCATAAGGCCCTCTGGCACAGTGAATTCAATGGCTTACCCTCCGACGAATTTTTAACCCAACTTGACCCGCTGTTGAACGGCTTACACGGCCGTCTCTTCACCGAAACGTATACATCTGACCAATCGGTGGGTCATCTTTCACCCGAATGGGCAGCGAAACTGGGGCTTTCGACTAATGTAGTGGTTGGGGTAGGGGCGTTCGACGCGCACATGGGTGCCATTGGCGCTGAAATCGAGCCGTATGCCTTCGTTCGTATCATCGGTACATCGACCTGCGATATTCTGATGGCCCCGAATAATGAGATTGGTCATCGGCTTATTCGCGGTATTTGCGGGCAGGTCGATGGTTCGGTAGCGCCGGGTATGCTGGGCCTGGAAGCGGGCCAATCGGCGTTTGGGGATTTGTATGCCTGGTTCGTTCGGCTCATTACTGGTCCTGTCCGGGAATTATTGGGTGACGAAACGGCTGACGCGTTAGGTCGTGAGCTTATTCCGCATTTGTCTGCTCAAGCCGCCAAATTGCCGGTTACCGAGAACGACCTGATTGCACTCGACTGGATTAACGGTCGCCGGACGCCCGATGCGAATCATACACTCAAGGCCGCCATTGCCGGTCTGAATTTGGGTACCGACGCTCCCCGGGTATTTAAAGCATTAGTTGAGGCCACTGCTTTCGGTTCCCGTAGCATTGTGGACCGATTTATAGCCGAAGGCGTTCCCATCAAAAAAGTAATTGCGATTGGGGGCGTCGCCAAAAAATCGCCTTTTGTGATGCAAACCCTGGCCGATGTGCTGAATAAGCCCATCCAGGTAGCACAGGCCGATCAGGCCTGTGCGTTGGGTGCGGCCATGTGTGCGGCTGTGGCGGCTGGCGTTCACCCAACAATGGAAGCGGCTCAGCAGGCAATGGGGTCGGGCTTCGACGCCGAATATCACCCCCGTCCCAAGCAAACAGCCACCTACGAAACGCTGTATCAGAATTATTTGAAACTGGGGGAATTTATTGAAAAAGATTTTGTCACGCTGACGAAGGAAGCCTCTTAAAGCCTCCCGACATGTTTGTGAAGAGGCTTTAAGAGGCTTCCTTCGTCAGCGTGACAAAAAAAGTATAATAGACAATATGCTTAATCTAAAAAAGTTTGAAGTCTGGTTCGTCACGGGTAGCCAGCATTTGTACGGGCAGGAAACGCTGAATCAGGTCGATGATCATTCTAAAATCATTGCTGAATTTCTGAATAAGGCATCGCAGGTTCCTGTGCGAGTAGTGTTCAAACCCGTTGTGAAAACGCCGGACGAAATTTACGCCATCTGTCAGGAAGCCAATGTGTCGCCGAATTGCGTTGGCATCATCACCTGGATGCACACGTTTTCGCCCGCCAAAATGTGGATTCGGGGCCTAACGGTGCTCAAAAAACCAATACTGCATCTGCATACGCAGTTCAACCGCGACATTCCCTGGGGCGACATCGACATGGATTTCATGAACCTCAACCAGTCGGCCCACGGCGACCGGGAGTTCGGATTCATGATGTCCCGAATGCGGCTGAATCGGAAAGTGGTCGTCGGTTTCTGGCAACAGAACGATGTAATTGAACAGATTGCATCCTGGGCGCGGGTAGCTGTTGGTGCTTATGAACTAAAGACCCTGAAAGTCGTTCGTTTCGGCGATAATATGCGGCAGGTGGCCGTAACGGATGGCGATAAAGTAGCCGCCGAAATGACTTTCGGCATGTCGGTCAATACGCACGGCATCGGCGATCTGGTAGCCGTAATTAATCAGATAACCGACGCCGAAATCGACCGGTTGGTGGCTGAATACGCGGATAGTTACACGCTCATGGAGTCATTACGCCGAGGGGGCGCACAGCACAGTTCGTTGCGGGATGCGGCCAAAATCGAAATCGGGCTGCGGGCATTTCTCAACGAAGGTAATTTTCAGGCCTACACCGATACCTTTGAAGACCTTCACGGCATGACCCAGCTACCCGGCATTGCGTCGCAGCGGTTGATGGCCGACGGGTACGGATTTGGTGGCGAAGGCGACTGGAAAACGGCTGCGATGGTTCGCACGCTGAAAGTGATGGCGGCTGGCCTGCCGGGCGGTAACTCGTTTATGGAAGATTATACCTATCACTTCAATCCAGAAAACCCACTCGTTCTGGGCTCGCACATGCTCGAAATATGTCCCAGCATCGCGGCCGATAAACCCTCCTGCGAGATTCATCCGTTGGGTATTGGCGGCAAAGCCGACCCGGTTCGGCTGGTGTTTAACGCTCCGGCAGGCCCGGCTATTAACGTTTCGTTGATTGATATGGGGAACCGGTTTCGGCTGTTGGTTAATGAAGTGGAGGCTGTTGCAGTGAGCGAAAACCTACCCAAATTGCCCGTCGCCCGTGCGCTCTGGAAACCTCTGCCCGACATGCAAACCGGCTGTGCCGCCTGGATTCTGGCCGGAGGAGCGCACCACACGGTCTACAGCCAGAACCTGACGACGGAGCACATAGAAGACTTTGCCGATATATTCGGCGTCGAATTAGTGGTTATCGACCGCGATACAAAACTTCGGCAACTGAAAAACGAACTGCGCTGGAACGAAGCGGCTTATTGATTTCGGATTTATTGCTGACGCCAGCCTATTCTGTTGCGTCAGCAATAAATCCGAAATCCCACATCCAAAATCCGAAATAGTTTATCACTTGATTCTACGAATCACAAACGGGACACATTTGCTCGGGGGGCAGGTGCATGCCGTTGGTGCCAGCAGCACGGTTATGTCGCTGTAACAGGTTGGGCTATCGTAAACCCGAATCGTATAGGGTTGGGCAACAGCCGGATTAGGCAAATTCTGGACGAGCGTTCCACCCGCCGGAATTGGTTGAGGTGCTCCCGAGAGCGAAGCATTTCCGTTAAATGTATTTCCTAATGCATACTGATAGGAATACCCAGCCTTAAAGTTGCTCAGCACGAGTTGACCGTTTGCCTGCTGAACGTTGCCTGTACAGGTAACGGGCACGGCCTTCGCCGTTGCACTGACCGAGCAGATCGGGGCCACTGAGCAGGAAGCCGGGGCCGTGAACGTTTGACTGACGGGCGAACAGGCCGAATCAGAATAGCTGGCCGTGAGGGTATAGGTCTGGCCATTGCTGACGAGTCCGCTATAGCTGAATGTATTGGACGAGTTCCCCGATGTGAGTGACAGGGTTTGTGTGGCTAAGGACGTAGAGGAGACAGTAAGGGTGCCATTGACCGGAACATTGGCAGCCGTGAGCGTTCCCGATAACGTATAGGTGTTGGTCGCCGACTGGCAGAGGCTGGGCGTCACGATCATGGCCATACCACAGGGGGCTACTGTGCAACTAACCGGGGCCGTATAGGTCGTACTGGCCGTTTTTCCGGCATAAGCAACCGTAACCGTATGCTTGCCGCTACCACTTGGTAGACCGGTTAGGGAGTAAGTGGCCGATGCCTGGCCCGCTGTGACAGAAACAACCGTCGAGAACGTACCATCCGTAATAAGGGCCGTGCCCGCCACGGCATTCGTCAGGCTAATGACCCCTGTGGTCGTATAGCTGTTTGTGGCAGGTTGACAAACGCCCGGGTCGGTTACTGATAGGTTTAGCCCGAGGGTACAACTGACCGGAGCGGTGTAGGTCGTACTGACGCTTGAACAGCCAGACAGGCTCGCCGTCACAGCGTGTGAACTACCATCAGAAGCGATTCCAGTGAAAACGGCTGGGTAGGTCAGGTTGCCCAAGGTTGCCGAAATCGCTGTGGTTAGGCTAAGAACGCCATCCGTAACCGTAAGTACACCGGCTGATGGGTTGGTCAGCGTCACCAGAACGGTCGATGAATAGGTATTTGTAGCCGTTGAGCAAACACCGGCGGTGGCGGTGGCCGATACACTACAGACCGGGGCTACTGTGCAGCTACCGGGTGCTGTATAGGTCGTAATAGCCGTCTGGCCGGCATAACTCACGGTAACTGTATGCGAACCTGTCCCTGACGCGAGACCAGACAGACTGTAGGCCACCGACGTGGCTCCAGCATTAACGGTGATCGTCGTGGTTGCCGAACCGTCCGTAATCGTGGCAGTACTCGCTATGGCATTGGTCAGCGAGAGTGAACCGCTTAGAACGTACTGGTTCGTAGCCGTTTGGCAATCACCTGGGATGGCACTTAGGGCCAGCGTAGGACTTACCGTGCAGGATGCCGGGGCAGAATAAGTCAGTGAGGCTACACGACAGATCGTGGCCGAAGAGACTACTGTTATCGTATGCGAACCTGTCCCTGACGTGAGTCCTGACAGACTGAACGCTGCTGACGATTGCCCGGCTGAAACGGAGACAATAGCGGAGCTTTGACCATCCGTCAGTGTCAGGCTACTGGCCGGGGTATTGGTTAGACGCACCGTGCCCGAGAGACCGTATCGATTGGTTGCCACATCACACGCGCCCGGGTTTGCCTCCAGCGTCAGTGCACATGGGCAACTCGGTACCTCCACCGTTACAGAACTACTGCAACTGGCCGGACTGGTGAAGACAAAGGTATAGCTACCTGGCACGGTCAGTCCCGAGACGCGGGTGCTTAGGTCATTACCATTGCTGAAGCTCACACTGGCCGGGTTGCCCGGGCGGGCACTCCAGGTTCCGCTGGCTACTCCCGTAGCCGTCAGCGTAGTACTGGTGGGAGTGGCTCCGTTGCCACAGGCCAGCGTCTGATTAGTCCCGGCATTTGGCCGGGGATTGACTGTAAGGGTCGTTTCCCCCTGCCCGGTGCAGCCGGTGGCAGTGGTCAGGCTGATGTAGAAAGTGGTCGTCGCCGACAAGCTCACCACCGTATTAGTCAGGGCACTTACCCGATTGACTCGGTCGGCCTGGCTGGCGTAGACAGCTACCGTCGCCGGGCCATTCACCACAGAAAAAGAGGTGAGAATATCCACTGGCTGTCCGGCACAGGCCGACACGGGTACCTGCGCTAATGATGGGCGTGGATTAATGGTCAGGCTGGCGAACGTAACACTGGTACAGGAACTCGGATTACCCACTGTGAGCAGCGCATAATAGTAGGTACCGGGAGACTGGTTGCCATCGGGCTGATACGTAGCACTGGTCTGGCCGGAGATGGCTGTGCCCAGAGCCGCCGTTGTACTACTCAGCGGGCCATACCAGGCGTAGGCCGTGGCCGTGCCACTAACCACACTGGCCGAGAAGGGGAGCGGGGTGGTGCCTGTACAAATAGTTTGGGCGTTATTAGCGATGCTGATGACGGGATTAACGCAAGCTGAACACGATGCAGGAGCCGTGTAAGTGGTGCTGGCCGTAGAGCAGCCGGGTAGCGAAACCGTCACGTTATGCGTGGCTCTATCAGAGATAAGATCGGTGAAGACAGCCGTAAAGCTGGCGCTACTGGTGGCGGTTGTAGCGAAGGTCATGCTCGCCGGGCCATCTGTAACGGTAAGTACACCGGCCCCTGGGTTGGTTAAACTCACCAGAACCGTCGATGAATACGTGTTCGTGGCGGGCGCACATGGCCCGGCTGACGCCGTAACGCTCAAACTGCAGCAGGCCGCTGGAAGTAGGGTCACGGTCTGGTCAATGTAGCAGTCTGCGCCATTGTATACCCGAATGGTGTACGCGGCATCGCCCGGCGGATTCGCCAGATTATCGGCAATCACCCCGTTAGCGGGTATAACTTTAGGCACCCCCGAAAGCGAAGCGGCTGCATTAAACGTAGTACCCGCCGAATACTGATACGTATGCGTTGGGGTGAAATCACTCAATACGATTTTACCACTGGGCTGAGGTAATCGTGCACAATCGGCCGACACCGTCCGTGCCTGATAGGAAGGTAGGCCATCTTCTATAACAATAAAGGAGCAGCAGCTAAAATCGGGGCATCTGCCAGATACATTATCGATTGCTAAACTGTAGGAGCCAGGTGTGGTAACATCCAATGTGTTGGTTGTTTGATTACTTAGTTCCACATTATCTTTAAACCACCTGTAACTACTACGGCCAGCGGGCACCGTGAGCCGGAACGTATATTGGTCGCCCGTGCAGACGTGTATAGGAACAGACGTACAGGCAATGGCCGTATCGCCGGGAATAGTAGCCCTATTATAAAGAATCCCTGAACTATCGGCAACGGCCTGAAAGGTGAGTGTCAGGCTTTGCCCGGCACTAAGCGTAGCTACTGTCCAGAGACTGACAGCCGAATTATGTGTAAACGTAGTGCCCGTCGGCGGAGTTGCCGAATCGGTCACGTAGCGAAGCCCACTACTGCTCGAATCACGAACAACAACATTAGTAACGGATGTACTGCCCGTATTGGCTACAATTAGCGTATAGGTAAGTTGATCGCCCTTGTTCGCAATCGACTTATTAACTTGTTTACTCAATGCTACAGACGGGCTCTGGGCCTGTACTTCCAAAGACAGTACGGCCGCGAAACAGAAGAGAATATAAAAGAGATAGCCAGCCCTGTTGAGCGTGAATAACTGACTGGTTAAGAAGGATAGATAAGAATGACACCGCCCCTGAGCAGCCCACTGATGAACGGATGCGCTGAACGGTAGTTTGGTTATGCGTAATGTATATTCAGTAACCATAGTTTTTGTTAACACATATAAGTTTGTGTTAACAATACTGTGGCCTTTCAAATTACATGCCAGTATTTAATTTTTAGTATGTAATAGGCGAAGAACTGTTTTGGCCTATAAGGATTACCCGGCTAAATAAGTATCATGAGTTCCTGGTAAGTTCATTAAAAATGTGATTATCAATAAGTTAACTTGAGGGTGGTAATAAAGCAATAGCGTATTGTCGGGAAAAAAGAATTGAAGATCACCGTATTCACTTAAGAAGAAGCAGGGCTACTAAGCCATGAATTTCGAGCAGGAGCGAAAAAATTTTTAGTTTACTTTTTTTGTTTACGATTTTTTGTTTTTATAAACAAAAATAATTGTTTACCTTGACCTGCTCATTAAGGAGAGTTGAATGTTAGTGTGGATAGGGTTTAGAGAAACGCCGATTCTGGTAGGATCGGCGTTTTTGCCTGTTAGCACACAGCGCGTTAACGCTTATCTGACCGTCCATCCGTTAACCAATTCATTAAATAACATCAGAAGGTCTCCTGTTGACCCTTGTTCCGTCAGGAAACCGTTGGCCCCCAGTTGCCGCGCTTTTTTCTGATCTTCCGGCTTCAATGAAGTACTTAACACCAGAATGGGCAGGTGCTGATAAACCGGCTCAGCACGCAGTTGCTTCAGCGTGTCGAACCCGTTTAGTTGTGACTTGGTAACATCCAGGACGATCAGGCTGGGTAGGATAGCCTGTTGGCGAAGCGATACGATCAATTCCTCACCCGTCGTTAGTAGTTTCATAGCAACGGGTGGATTCAGCGTCTGTAACGCCAACTCAAACAGGTACTGATCGTCTTCGTTATCATCCACAATCCAAACGGATTGTGATTGAGAAACAGCCATAATAGAAAAACTAAAAAGAATGTAAAGGCAAGGGGCACACAGTTCCGTTGGGATAAAAACCGATACCTGAGGTACTTCAACAGCCTGACGAACACGGGGCCTGATGATCATACTAATAGGCCGATTCGCTATAAAACTGACGGACCTTGTCGCGCGAACGTTTTAAGCGCATTTTGACCGCACTCTCTTTTAAGTTAAACTGTTCGGCAATTTGCCGAATATCAAGTCCCTGCTGATATTTCAACCGCAGAAGGGTGGCGTCCTGTGGGGCAAGGCGATTCATAGCTTCCGTCAGGTAATAGCTACGCTCCTCTATTTGCTCGTAATCTTCGGCATGGTTATACTGATAGGGAGTCTCGTCTTCTATTGTAGTGGTTGTCAGGCGGTTCGATAATTTTATCTGATCGAGGCAATAGTTATACGAGATGGAATAGAGCCAGGTCGAGAACGTAGAGCGTTCCTGAAACCGATCCAGCCGGTCGAAGGTGCGGATGAAAATATCGTGGGTGAAGTCTTCGGCTTTTTCAGCGTCTTTTGTGAGCGACAGGCAACGTCGGTATACTTTGCTTACATAGCGATTGTATAGGGTTTCAAAGCAGGCGGTGGGGTTGGTGGCTAATTGCTGGCGGATTACTTCTTCGTCATTCAGTTGCTTTTTCATGACTACCTTATCGTTGATGGGTTTGGTTAATTATTGTTTGCGTTTCCGTTTTGGTAATGCAAAGGTGTTTTCCAATCGTCGATAGCAGGAACTTAATTCGATGAAGTGTCGATTTTAGCCGGTTTTTGGTATAAACTCAGCAGTTCGCCATTAAACAGGGGTGGTAACTTGCCCTGACACGGGAGTAACGGCAAAAAAAAAACTGCCAGCAACTGCCAGCAGGAATAAAAAGAATGAATAGCTGTCCACCCCTCTAACCGATGTGGATACTATATGTTAGAATAAAGACAATCTGGTTGGTCACATAGAGATGTTGGCTAAACTCTTGTACCCCAGTGGACAATGCTAATGCAGGAGTATAATCTGAAACACGCCTGAGCATATGAGAGCATCATTTCCCAAAATATAAGTCGGTATACTTACCTAAGCGCCTGCCAGATCAGCGATATTTTGACTGCAAAAAACAGCCGGACTTTAGAAATTCTGACTCTTAGTAGTTGCTCATTTCTTTTTCATCAACTCGTCAACCAGCCGCTTTAACTCCTCAAGCTGAGCCTGTTGCTTTTGAGCATTGGTCTGGATGGTCTGGTTAGCTCTGGCTAATTGTTTCTCTAACTGAATACTGTACAAGGTCAACTCCTCAATCTTCTCCAGTAGTTTAGCGTCAGTCTGGTGTAAATCATTGCCTCGCTCGACCATCTCCTGCGCCGAAGGAATGCCCGGCAAATGTTGATGTTGGTGGATATACTGCTCAATCTGGGCTAAGGGTTGCAGCGAATAAGTGGGAGCAAAGACTTTGTCACTCCAGTCGGCGGTAGTCTTGACGGCCACCTTTACTTTTTCGGTCAAAATGCCTTCTTCCACAAAGAGTTTGTAGCCCGCTGGAGTACGACTCACTCCCTGACCAATAATAACGGCTTCCCCAGAAGTGGTTTGCACAGACCGCCCGTTTCGCTGCCATAAACTCTCGGATGCGCCCTCTCGGGGGGAGCCGTTGGTGCTGCCCAGAATGACATTGCCCGCCCCATCGACGGTGAGAAACTTGGTCTGGTTGGTCACACTGGCGGTGGAGGTGTTGATCAGATTCTCCAACCGCAGGCCCGACACGCCGGCTGTGCCCGAGACCAGATGCAGCTTGTTGGTGGGGCTGCTGGTGCCAATGCCCACATTAGCCCCCGCCCCCAATATGACCGCATTGCTGACATTGACTTTGGCATTGTTGCCGATGGCCGTCGCGTTGGAGAGACTGCTGGCTCCGGCGTCGGCCCGGAAGCCCAGGAAGGTGTTATTGATGCCAGCCTGATTGGTCTTTCCACTCTCAAAGCCAATAGCCAGATTGTTATCGCCGTTAACGCCGGTGCCGTTGCCCGCATTGGCCCCGATATAAATATTAAAACCGCCGGTTGAATTGCCACCTCCGGCGTTGTCGCCCAGAAAATAGTTACCCGTGCCGGAGATGTTAGATGCCCCAGAGTTGGTGCCGAAGAAATAGTTAGAAGAACCAGTGGTGTTGGCTTGGCCCGCCTGCACCCCAATAAAGGAATTAAATGTTCCTGTTGTATTAGCCTGTCCGGCATTAGCTCCAATAAATGTGTTGGCTGATGCTGTGTTATTGAAACCCGCATTGCTGCCGATAAACGTATTCGTGCTGGCAGTGGTATTGGTCCATCCCGCATTACTGCCAATAAAAATATTTGTATTGCCAGTCGTATTATTATTACCGGCACTATAGCCCATAAAAGTATTGTTATTGGCATTGTTGTTAGTCCCGGCAAACGAACCTAAGAAGGTATTATTGGACCCGCTTGTGTTGTTCGTACCGGCCGCATGGCCAAGGAATGTATTTTCTGCGCCTGTGGTGTTTTTGTTACCCGAAAAGACCCCGACGAATGTATTGTAGTTAGCCGTCGTGTTACTCACCCCGGCCTCGTAACCAAAAAAACTATTATAGCTCCCCGTCGTATTGGCTCCGCCTGAATTAGCACCGAAAAATGCGTTCAGTGAGCCATTGTTTTTCAGCCCGGAGCCTATACCAAAAAATGCATTGTTATTACCTGTTGAGTTTAAGTTTCCTGCGGTATGACCAAAAAAAGTATTATTCCCACCCGACGAATTAGCGTTACCAGCAAACGTACCCATAAAGACATTATTGGTCCCTGTCGTAATGGCCTGCCCCGCTCCAAAGCCCACAATGGCATTATAGGTGGCACTGGTGGCAGCCGTTCCGGCGCTTTTGCCCACAAAAACGTTCCCACTTCCACTCATGGAGCCATTACCGGCCTGTACTCCGATCAATACATTGTCCTGTCCTGGAGTTGCCTGGCTGGTTGATAGAACGGTGTTGTTTTGGGCAGTTGACAATTGTGCAGTTGCTATAAGCAACATGGCAGGGATGAAAAAATGGCTTCTCATAATTTGTAGTAGATTTGGTTTATACACTACAAACTATACCGGAATAATAAACTACTATTCCATAGGCAGTACGATTGATTAATGGCAAGTCGTCAATTAATTGTATTATTATATAGCTATGCTATTTTATTTTAGAACAAGTACTTTTTAAGACTGATCTTAAACAATTGTAAAAAGCATTTGCAGATAGGATCAGTAAGTGCATTGTGTCGCATGAGTAACTACTATCTGCATCGGATAGCAATTAGATTATAACATAAAGACACCTCACTTAATTATTAATTTAGTAGTCAATACGTAAGTTACCAGCTTCCTCTTGCTGTTCATAACCCCTTAAGATAAGATTAATAAGTAAATAACATATACCCGTTTTACCCCGTTTTCTAATAGGTAAACCACTGTTTCGCGAGCCGTAGTGGTTTGTTTGCCTACTCGCTTTGTAAGGTATTTTTACCCCTAAACCTATGGCTGAGTTTATCGTCCGTATCGAATTGCATAATGCCGGAAGTGCTGATTATCATTATCTGCACAATAAGATGATACAAATTGGTTTTTTGTCAACCATTCCGTCTACTGACAAAAAGAGATACGAGCTACCAACGGCCATGTTCTACGCCAACACCAACCAGAGCCAGGAAGACGTGTTTACGGTTGCCGAGTCGGTTGCCAATACAGTTAGTGCCAAAAACCGGGTGATGGTTATCCAGAGCAGTGCAGTCCTGATGAAACTGGATGAAGCAAAATAACAAAAACGGCTTCAATGCGAGTCGATCCTCCTTCAATTCGTGTATGTACGGAAAAGCCCAGCTTATTGTCAGCCGGGCTTTTCTGTCATTGGGGTGATCTACTTCTTCTCTAACAGCCGGTTGACCAATCGCTCCAACTCATCAATTTTAGCCTGCTGCTGTTTGAGGGCTGACTGGAATTCCTGCCGTTGCGTCTGGTTAGCCTTTTCTAATTGTATACTATATAGGGTCAACTCCTCAATTTTTTCCAGGAGTTTGGCATCCATCTTGGCCACATCCACTCCCGTTTCAACCACCTCAGCCGCCGAGGGTACACCGGGTAAATGCCCCAACTGATTAATCTGTTGCTCGACTTCGGACAGGCTTTGAAGCCGGTAGCCCGACTCAAAGACTTTGTCACTCCACTCGGCCGTGTTTTTGACGGCTACCTTCACTTTCTCGGTTAGAATACCCTCCTCCACAAACAGCTTGTAGCCCGCTGGCGTCTTGTCCACGTGCTGACCGATGATCACGGCGGTTGACTCGGTGGTTTGCACCCCCCGCCCACTACGCTGCCATAAACTCTCGGATACGCCCTCCCGGGAAGAGCCGTTTAGACTGGCCAGAATCACATTTCCTGAACCATCCACACTCAGAAACTTGTACTGATTCGTCGCACTGGCCGGGGAACTGCTGGTCAGATTCTCTAACCGCAGCCCCGATGTATTGTCCGTGCCGGTGGTAATGTGCAGCCGGGCTGAGGGCGCGCTGGTGCCAATGCCCACATTAGCCCCATTGCCCAGCACTAAGGCATTGCTGACATTGACTTTGGCATTGTTGCCGATGGCCGTCGCGTTGGAGAGACTGCTGGCTCCCGCATCGGCCCGGAAGCCCAGGAAGGTGTTGTTCACTCCCGCCTGGTTAGTTTTGCCAGCCTCAAAGCCAATAGCCAGATTATTATCGCCGTTAACATTGGAGCCGTTGCCTGCATTGGCCCCAATGTAGATATTGAAGCCACCAGTGGAGTTTCCGCCCCCGGCATTGTCACCCAGAAAGTAATTACCAGAGCCGGTAGTATTACTCAGGCCCGAATTAGTGCCAAAGAAGTAGTTGGAGGAACCGCTGGTGTTATTCTGACCCGCCTGCACCCCGATAAAGGAGTTGAATTGCCCGGAGGTGTTAGCGTAACCAGCCCGGTAGCCCATAAACGTGTTGGCTGTAGCATTGGAACTGTAACCCGCCTGATAACCCAAAAAAGTGTTTTGGCTACCCGTTGTATTAGTACGGCCTGCACCCGATCCGACAAAGGTGCTACCATTGCCGCTTGAGTTAGCACGACCTGCTGAGAAGCCTATAAAGACATTGTCGTAGCCTGTCGTAGTTAACTCGCCAGCGACGTTTCCCATGAATGTATTCTGGGTACCCGTTGAGTTATAAGATCCAGCGTTAAATCCCACATAGGTATTAAAACTGCCTGTTTGATTAAAATAGCCTGCGTTGTTACCTAAATAGACATTCTGGGTGGCTGTTGTATTATGTAAACCTGCACTGGCCCCTATAAACGTATTAAATCCACCTGACGTGTTTGCACCTCCCGCGTTGTAGCCCATAAACGTATTATAGTTCCCTGTTGAATTGACAACTCCCGCCTGGTATCCCATAAAGGTGTTTTGATAGCCTGTCGTGTTATTATAACCCGCATAATATCCTACAATGGCATTGTTGTAACCCGTCGTCATGTTATTACCAGCCCCAGGCCCAACCAATGTATTATAAGTACCTGGTGCAGCCGCATTAGCTGTATTAGCCACATAGTTATTTTGAGCCAGCAACGTGCCAGTGGATACTACTGACAATCCAACAAGTAATGAGAAATAATAAAAACGAAACATAAAGTGGATTTCTTAAATGTGAATACATGATAAACTGTGGCAAGCTACAAAACGAGTTGCTTACTCCCAAACAGTGGTAAGTCAGCAATCAGCTATATTCGGGCGTCTGTTCATCGCCTAAAATTTAGTGTCCATTGAAAAGGAATCAGGAAGTGTCGTAACGAAAACAACCGCCCGGTTTTTACCAGACGGTTGTTAATTTCCTGACTAAACAATTTGTGAGTGGTCAGTAGCCAGTCAATTTTGTTCGGATCAATCAGAAAAGCCATCTCCCCGGTGGCTTTTCTGCTATTGGGAACGTTTCTACTCCTTTTTTAACAAACGCAACGTTCGGCTTTCGGTACCTTGCTCAATGCGGTATAGATAGATACCGATGGGTAAGTCAGCGCCTTCTACCCGTGCCTGATGTCGGCCAACCGGCTGCTCCATAACGTTCTCAATCTGCCGCACGACCTGGCCTTTCTCATTCAGCAGCGTGTGCCGCACCCGACCACTTGTCGGCAGATTGTAGTCTATCGTCGCTTGCTCAACGAACGGATTGGGGTAGGCCCGCACCGACAGGCCCAGTAGGTCGGCGGCTGTCTTCACCGAATTGAGTGGCGCAACTATAGCCATAAATACCGAACCGGCTTGGGCTACAAAGCCTGGCTGCAAGGTGACCGACTGACCGGCCTTGTAGAGGGCCGTAGCGCCCTGGTTTACCGCGTTGCTTGCCCGGATGGTTTCTTCCGCTTTTTGCTCGCTGACAACCCCAGCCACTACTGACTGGCTGATGGCCAGATGCTGAGGGTACTCCTGGGCCATCACTACGTTGCCTGTCAGCACCAGACATACAGACAATACCTGTGTTTTCATAATCAAGTCGGTCTAACGCTTAGGGTTGGCTTCGAGTAAAGATAATCGCTTTTTCATTTGCTTGTTTTGCGCTTGAAGTTCCTTTAATTCAGCTCGTTGCTCAATCAGGTACAACGTTAGCTCCTCGATTTTCTCCAGCAGTTTGGCGTCGGTTTTGTGGAGGTCGTTGCCTTGCTCCACCATCTCCTGTGCCGACGGTACACCCGGCAGATGCTGGTTCGCTTCGACGTAACGTGCTACGTCGTCCAGCGGAGCCAGCCGATACGTCTTTTCAAAAACGTTATCGCTCCACTCACTGGTGTTTTTAACAGCCACCTTGACCTTCTCAGTCAGGATGCCCTTGCTCACAAATAGGTTGTAGCCCATAGGGGTTTTGCTCACCCCCGTGCCAATAATTACCGCTTCGCCATTTGCGCTTTCCAGAAAGTCGCCGTTGCGCTGCCACAAACTTTCCACCGCTGCCTCGCGGGCGCTTCCGTTAGTGGAACCTAAGATGACGTTGCCACTGGCATCGACGGTCAGAAACTTGTTGTAGTTCAGGATGCTGGCACTGTTGGCATTAGTCAGGTTCTCTAACCGCAAGCCCGACTGACCCGACACGCCGGTGGTGATGTGCAATTTGTTGGTGGGCGCACTCGTCCCCACCCCCACGTTGGCCCCGCTGCCCAGCACTAAGGCATTGCTGACGTTGACGCGGGCGTTGGGGCCAATAGCTGTCGCGTTGCTCAATCCAGCTGCTCCCGCATCGGCCCGGAAACCCAGAAACAGGTTGGTGACGCCCCCGCTATTCTGGCGGCCACTCTCGAAGCCAATGGCTACGTTGTTGTCGCCGTTGACACCTGCCCCGTTGCCCGCGTTAGCGCCTAAGTAAACGTTGTAGCCTCCGCTGGTGTTGTTGCCTCCGGCGTTATCGCCGAGGAAGAAGTTGGCCGAGCCGGTCGTGTTACTGGCTCCAGCGTTCACGCCCATCATGACGTTGGATGAACCGCTGGTGTTGCTGGAACCCGCCTGTACGCCTACAAAGGTATTGAATTGGCCGCCGTTGTTTGCCCGTCCCGCCCGGTTGCCGATGAAGGTATTGACTGAGGCTGTCGTGTTGTAACCAGCTTGGAAACCAACGAACGTGTTTTGGGTACCCGTCTGGTTAAAATAACCCGCTTTAGAACCCAGCATCACATTGCCGTTGGTGCGGTTATTGAAGCCTGCCGAATCGCCGACTGCCACGTTGTTATCGCCAGTCTGATTTTGATAGCCGGACCGGGTACCTACCGAAACATTGCTTTGGCCACTACTGGTGTTATAACCGGCGGCCCGGCCAATGGCCGTATTCAGGTTACCAGTCGTATTAAAATACCCGGCCAAATGCCCCGTAAACGTATTGTCGGCACCGGTTGTGTTCGAAAAACCAGATAAATAGCCGACAAAGGTGTTGTTGTCAGACGTAGTCGTGTTGTAGCCAGTTCGATAGCCCAGAAATGTATTCTGGGTACCGGAGGTATTCAGATAACCAGATTTACTACCGACGAAGACACTACCCGAAGCGGTATTGTTATAACCCGCCGAGTCGCCGATAGCAACGTTGTAGCTACTTGTCGCGTTCGTATACAGCGACCGAGCCCCCATAGCAACGTTCATTCGCCCGGTCGTTGTGTTAGCACCGGACTGATGGCCATAAACCGAATTACTGAACCCGGTTGTCATGTCGTAACCAGCAAAGTAACCCGTCACGGTATTGGAGTTGCCCGTTACGGTACCCCCCCCCGTAAAGCCCCCGATGAATACGTTGGAGAAACCCGTTGTAATGCCACTTCCGGCTCCGTAACCCAGCGTTGTGTTGAAACGACCGGTCGTATTGCTGGTTCCGGCCACGTAGCCGACGAACGTATTCCCGTCGCCGGATGTGATCGCCGTGCCCGCCCCAATGCCTACCAGCGTGTTCAACGATCCGGGATTGGCCACCGCCGGACCATTGATGACTAAGTTGTTCTGCGCCAGTAACCACGTTGGAGTCAGCAGCCCAACCAGAATTAACTTACAAATTCTGTTCATAGTAGTACAGGTTAAGAGTTTTACTATGAATGTAAAAGGGCCGCGAATAAAACGCAGTGACCTTTTGAGCAAGCGGTGGAACGAATTAACGAACGGTCAACGATGTAAGCGCTACGTCTGTAAGGAAGTCACAGGCCGAGTAGTACTGTACCGTCAGATAGTGGGATTAAGGTAGACATGTTAAAGGCGTTCTATAGAGCGAATCCGATCAATAATCTCTTTTTCTAATAAAGTGGCCATTTGGGTTTGTCTATCATTAAATTCCGATTGCTTCTTATTCAAGGAGGCTTCGCCTTTTATGACTTCTTGCCAGAGTTGATCCATTTCATGCTCCAGTTTTTTAGTCTTTTCATCAAATAAGTATATATCATCTAATGAATAACTCCTTGTCATTAATTGATTTGCTATTTCGTTGTCTAATTCTTGTTGACTTACTCTCAACTCTTTACGTTTTCTAAATACTTCATTCCACAAGCCTCGGGTTTGCTGTTCATAGGAATAGCCCTCATGTGAGGGACCACTAATATCCCGAAAATCTATCCATTGAAACTCAGATAGCTCCGCTCTCAATGGCGTATTATCGAGCAGCACGGGTAGTATTTGTTTACCATTTCGCAAGGCAACTGTGTATTCTTGCTTCACCTCTTCAGATTGATCAGAATGCTTGCACCAGAAGAGTACAAGCAGAGTAGCGCCACTTATTGCGGCATTAATTTTTTCTTGCCATTTTTCTCCAGGCTCAATTGAATCCGCGTCGTAAAAAACGTGTTGTGTATTAATACGAAGAATTCTGACTATTGGCTCAACAAGTTTAATGTCATTACGGCTGTAGGAGACAAATATCTTTTTCGTTAATAAATGCTTGTATAACTTATAAAAGAGGCCAGTAAGTAGATGGCTAAACATAGTAGGTTAGAAATTTGAGTAAGTGAGTTTACTAAAAAATCTCATTAATTTGGCTTCATGGAGCTTATAAGAGAAGATAATGCACTTAGAGCGTCGCGTGGTAAAAAAAGCTTAGCATGACTTATCTGCTCTATAAAAACTCATTTATTTTATTGCGCTCGTTTTTTATCCTCAATCATTTGCAGTACAATCGCCAGCACATCGTACCCTGTCTACTTCTCCCGTTGAGGAGCGCAGATTACGGTAAAGTATGCCGATTATTCTCAAACTATTTCACCGACGGACCCAGGCACTGTTCTAAGCAGTCCTATTATACTCCGTATTTATTCATCTTTATAGTGCTGTCTTTATAGTGCCGGTACGGGTGGACATCAAATTGATCTGGGAAACTCTCCATTGTTTAGTAATTAAAACAGCCAGTTCAGCACCAGCCATATTAAGGCTAGGGCAATCAGTAAGATGATGGTCCAGGGACCGGGGGTTGGAAATAGCGATTTTTTGCCCATATGTTACTAAACAATAAAAAGAGCAAAATGGATTTGCCGGATTAATGGCTTTGGTAAATAATAATCCCCGCCAGTAGTGCCAGCGGGGATTACACTCACCCTTTAACCGATGACCAATACGAAAAATTAAAAAGAATGAGGATTGCCTTTGGTGTGGATATAGTTTTAAGAACGAACAAACCAACAACCGTCACAAAAAATAATCCCTGCTGGCAGAACCGGACAGGGATTACAGATTACATCGCGTCAAGTTGACACTTATTAGAATAATGAAAAAAGCATCCGTCACAGGTGCAGGAACGACAAACCCGCATCCCGACTCACGTTTTCTCGGCTCGAATGGAGCGTGCTCGGCATGATCTGGGTGATTAAGCAGGTAGTCTTTGCCTTTACGCTGGAGAATGCAACCTCGCAGAACTGGATTCGACTGGCTTGGCTCCGTCAGGATTATCCAGCGATATATTGTCATTGCGAGTAGTGGAGGTATTAGATGGTATGTCAACCGATGACTGCTTACCCTGGCTGAGTGCAATCAGTAGAAATAAACTCCACAGCAAGCAAACCTGACGACATCTAAACGAAGATGACATATAGTTAAACATAACTTGTGCAAACCGCTACGCAAACCATCAACAAAAAAGCCCACTAACCAAAAAGTTAACGGGCTAATAATCAGATTTTTATTGTGACCACGGGGAGACTCGAACTCCCATGCCGTGAAGCACCACCCCCTCAAGATGGCGTGTCTACCAGTTTCACCACGTGGCCAATTCCGTAATGGAGGTGCAAATATAGGGGTTCGGTCATCTTCTGCCAAACGTAGTCTGGAAACTTTTACATTTTCAGCAGAGTGAGCTTCTGCTAACAGAAAGGATCGAAAACCAACACACAATGCATTGGGAAAGTCAGTGTATTGATTCACAAGACTTTTTCACGTTTCAGCTCGGTCTTTTCTTACTCAATCTGGGATAAATGGACAAAATTTCGTACTTTTATCTTTCTAAATCACGTTTAAAAGTCCAATTTATATGGCACTGGAATTAGTCGGAAAACTCATAAAAGTCCTGCCCGAAGTAACGGGTCAGGGTAAGAATGGCCCCTGGAACAAGCAGGAATTTGTGATCGAAACCCTCGACAGTCAATATCCCAAAAAAGTGTGCATGACCGCCTGGGGCGAAAAGGCCAATGATTTGAAGCAGTTTGCCGATGGTGATACGCTCAAAGCCACCTTCAGCGCCGAGTCGCGCGAATACAACGACCGTTGGTATACCGAACTTCGTGCGTTTCGTATTGAACTGGCGGAAGGTGAGGCTGGGCCTGTTTCTGCCCCTGCAGCTCGTCAGGCTTCGGCGCAACAGGCACGGCCGGCTGGGCAAAGCCAGCCGGCAGCGATGTCGTTCAATGCTGCATTTGATGAAGAAAGCAACGATTTGCCGTTCTAAGTAGTAAAAGGTCCAGTAAATAAAATGAGTGTAGTAGATAAGACCACTACACTCATTTTATTTACTGGACCTTCTTCGTGATTCGGCTGGGATTCGAACCCAGGACCCATACATTAAAAGTGTATTGCTCTACCAGCTGAGCTACCAAATCAGGTAAACGACCGTCGTTCTATAAGTACTATCTTGAGCGGCTGTTCGTAATTGTGGTGCAAAATTATGGCCTTATTTCGTTCGTTGCAAGCCATTCGTCTTAAAATAAGCCTATTTTTTTGGTTAGTCCCCGGAATTTCGCTGGCGCAGATCGCCATGACAGACTCACTCCGGCGGGCCGATTCCTTGTTTGCCGCTGGCGATCAGGCACATGCCGCCCGTTTGTATGAGATGGCGCTGGCCGAAGGACATACCGCCACCGATCCCATGCTGTTGAAGTTAGCCAGCGCTTTTGAGCAGCAACACGATATACCGCGCCTGCTTTATTATTTAGATGTTTATTTTGAGCGCCATCCCGACGACGCCGTTCTCCGTCGAATGAACGACATTGCCCGCGCTAATAACCTCAGTGGCTACGAAACCGACGACCTGAATTATTTTTATCTGTTTTACCGGAAGTATGGCATCTATTTCCTCCTTTTCCTATTGATTCCGGCAGGGTATGTATTTAGTGTGCTGATACTTAAATTAATACGAAAGCGGCCAATTGCTACCCGGCAGAAATGGGTGATGTTTATCTATCTGTTGATGCTGCTGATATTCACAAACTTACCGGAAGGGATTCAATCGGGCATCACCAGCCATGACCGCGTACTACTCCGCACCGACCCCTCCGCAGCCGCCCCTGTTGCCGAAGTGATTGGACGGGGGCACAAAGTGGCGATTCTGGGTACCAAAGACATTTACCTGCGCGTACTCTGGCAAAACCAACTGTACTTCATCCGCCGGGATAATGTGTGGATAATTTAATGTTAAATGATAGATTGATTGAATGAGTGAATAGCTGACGCATGAACTTATTCACTCATTCAATCAATCTATCATTCAACATTATTTCAGTGGTGAGTCTTTTTCCTTAGCCAGTGTATTATACACTAATTTATCGGCTAAGGCGGGGAGCCATTTGTTGATGAAAACGGTTAGCTTGCCCTGGGTTGTCAGGATGAGTTCGCGTTTACGATTTTTCACGGCCCGCAGAATATGGTCGGCGCATTCTTCGGCACTCATCATGTTGCTTTCATCCCGCATGGTTTCGCCCTTGGCCTGTCCATGTGCATCGAGAGCTGCCACCCGAATGTTGGAGGCCGTGAAGCCGGGGCAGGCTGTCAGTACATGAACGCCCGTATGCAGTAACTCCGTGCGAACGGCTTCCAGAAACCCGTTCATTGCAAACTTAGAGGCCGAGTAGCCGCTCCGTACCGGAAGACCCCGATACCCGGCAATCGACGAAATGCCCACAATAGAACCTTTCGATTGCTGGATATAGGGCAGGGCGTAGCGAGTGGCATATACGGTTCCCATGAAGTTAATATCCATCACTTTCTGAATGACCGCCGGGTCGGTGTCAATCAGCATGGAGCGCATGGAAATGCCCGCGTTGTTGATAAGGATATCTAACTTACCAAACTGAGCGATGGTTTGCTCGATGAGTTGCTTCACATCGGCTTCCACACTGACATCAGCCGTAAGCGAAAGTACCTGAATACTTGCTTTCTGAAGGTCATCCTGAACGGTTTGTAAGGCTTCGGCTTTGCGGGCGCAAATCACGACGCTGGCCCCTTCGCGCCCGAAGGCAAACGCCAGCGCCCGCCCAATACCCGAGGAAGCACCGGTAATCAAAACAATTTTATCTTTCATAAGGAAAGGCAAAGATAGGGAGAGAAGTCGGTAGTCGAGAGTCGATAGTCAAGAGTGGCTGACGCGAGAATGTAAAACTTGCGTCAGCCACTCTTGACTATCGACTCTCGACTACCGAATCAATGTCACCGTACCCTTAAATGTCCGTTTAGAGGTAGTTAGCAGGTAGTAATAGGTGCCAACGGCTGCGTCAGTGCCGTACCAGCGGAATTTAGGGTCAGTCGATTTAAAGACCGTAGCACCCCATCGGTTTGTAATCTCTACGGATAGAAATTGTTCGTTGCAGGAGTTTTCAGGTAAGCCACTTACGGCAAAGTAATCGTTTACCCCATCGCCATTGGGCGTAAACACATTCGGGACTTTAACCTCCGCTTTCTGTGAGGGGTTTTTAACGATAAATGTGACCGTGGTTACGTCGGTATGATTTGGCTGGCAGGAGCGGTCATCCACCACAAAATCAACGACAAAGGTGGCTTCGGCTTTTCCGGCCATGAACTCGCAGGTCGGTTTCCAGGCGAACAACGATTGGAGTGTGGGTCGGCCAAACTTGTCCGTAAATTCCATGCCAGCGGCTTTTATATCAAACCCCCGACCAGTACCCGTAAGCCGGATGGTGTCGCGGTCGGGGTCGTTGCCGAGCACGTCGAAGGTCGTGCGGCCCGACGAATCGGATGCGCTCACTGTCAACTCAACTACCGGCTGGGCCAGCGTCGTTCGCACGCTCGGCGGCTGACTGGGTATGCCAATGGCTGACAAGTTGACCGTTACGGTATCGCGCAGATTTCGGTTGCAACGGGTGTCGGTTACGATAAAGTCAACGAGGTAACCCGATTGCATGGCCTGGGTGCAGGTCGGTTTCCAGGAAAACGGTTGCGATACCTTTCCCACACCCGATGCCGAGCCAAACGTCATACCTGCCTGCGCCAGCGTGAAGCCCCGCCCAACAGCCTGAATGGTGACGTTGTCATTGTCGATGTCGGTGCCAAATGCATTGAATGTGAGCGAAGTACCTACGGTAATACTGGCTTTGTTATTGACTAAATCCGTACCTGCCTTGGGTTTATTGTTGAGCGAAGGAATAATATTCAGCCGGATATTAAGCGTGTCGCTAAGGCCCTGCGGACACCCGTCGTCGGTGGCCCGGATAAGGAGTGTAAACGGTCGGCCATCGCCCCCCACGCACCGCCCGAAGCAGAAGCGTGCTTGCAGGGTATCCCGGCCGGTGCGGGTGAATAGCTCACCAGGAGCGAGCGTTAGGCCGGGCAGCGACCCGCTCATGTTCGTGATGGTGATTCGCTGGTTAGGATCAAGGTCAGTGACATACAGGTTCAGGCAATTCGTGTCTTTCTCAGCGATGGTCAGCACAGTGCCTTCTTTGTAAAATGTCTTCTGGTCGTTGGGCTTGAACAGCAGTTGGGGCGGGTTGTTTTTGGGGCAGTCGATAACCAATACCTGAAAATCGCGCCGGACGCGGCCAATGACTTTTCCAGCGCGGTATTCGCTCACCTCGACTGAAAAGACAAACAACCCCGCTCGATTCGGCGTGACGCTTAACAGCCCCGAACGGGCATTGACCCGGAGGGGTTCGGTTCCCGGGATTTCGTTAGCAACAGAAATGCCGTTTATCCAACGGACGCTGGGATAGGGGCCGGGATAAAACACCGGCTGTGTCGTTTGATTGCCTGCCCCCGGATTAGGAAATCCCGATGAACTGTAGCCGTTATAGGGCGTTACCATTGCATAGGATAGGCTATCGCCATCGGGGTCTTTCGCGCTGAAATCAAGCGTAAACGGCTGGCCCACGCAGGCGTAGTCGCCTTTCGGAACGGTGAACACGGGCGATGAATTCGTCACGCGTGACTGCCCGTTCAACAGGGCCGGAAATTCCAGATAGAAGGTTGACCCGGCCGCACCCGGCCCTTCGATATTGGCGATGGTGTTGTTCCGGCAGCATCGTTCCCACGAGATATAGTAGCCCCCCGTATCGTTGAATACGTTTGGATCCAGAGTCAGGTCTACGCTGTGGCGAATCAGGCGGGTACGCAAACTGGCGTTAGCGCAGGCGGGCCGGGTGTAGGACACATATTCGCTGCTGATCCGATTCAGGACTACGTAGCCAATAATCTGGTTGGTGCGTTTGGCAAAAATACCGACCGATACGAGGCCATCGTCCGCCCCCTGATTACCATTGATATCGTCGAAATAAAGGTTCAGGTTAATGCGGTGCGTATAGGCAGACTGCGTGCCGAGATAACGGAGTTCCAGTTCGCCCCCTACAATATGGGTGGCGTTGGCAAGGTGACTCATTATCAGCAACAAACCGATTAAAACCAGGTGTTTGGATAAAGAACGGTACAAGTTCAGCATACGCAGAAACGATTCGATATGGAGCCCGTCCGAAAACGGCTGCTTAAATTAGCGGTTTTTTAGGACTTATGCGTAGGAAGATTCATAAAACACCCGAACGGTTGGCTGGGGTCAGGATTGATGCCGTAGCCGCCGAGGGAAAGTGTATTGTACGGACCGATGAAGGCGTAATTTTCGTTGAAAACCCCACAGGCGGGCCGGGTGTAGCGCCGGGCGATGTGGTGGACCTGCGTATCACGAATACCAAAAAACAATACCGCGAGGCTGTTGCCGAGCGCGTTCACGAGTGGTCGGCGGTACGGACGGAGCCTTTCTGCGAGCACTTCGGCACCTGTGGCGGATGCAAATGGCAGCACATTCAATACAGCGAACAACTGGGTTTTAAACACCAGCAGGTCGTCGATCACCTGACGCGCATTGGCAAAGTGGCCCTGCCGAACATCCGTCCGATTCTGGCGGCTCATCCCACGCAGTATTACCGCAATAAACTGGAATTCACCTGCGCCGAAGGCCGTTGGAAAACGACCACCGAAGTCAATTCCGACCAGTTCATCGACCCGCGTGCGGTGGGTTTTCATGTGCCCGGTCGGTTCGATAAAGTGCTGCCCATTCGGCACTGTTATCTCCAGCCCGATCCGTCCAACGCCATTCGGCTGGCCGTTGCCGATTACGTGTTTCAGAACGACCTGACGCTCTACAACCTGAAAGTGCATACGGGTTTCCTGCGGACGCTCATTATCCGCACTGCCGATACTACGCAGCAGGTCATGGTAACGTTGCAGGTAGCGCAGGACAACCCCGATCTGCTCAACGGGCTAATGAACCACTTGCAACACCTGTTCCCCCAGATCACCTCGCTGAACTACATCCTGAACACCAAGAAGAACGACAGCTATCAGGATCAGGAAGTGATTAACTGGGCCGGTACGCCGTATATTGAAGAAACGATGGAAGACTTGACGTTTCGTGTAGGTCCGAAATCGTTTTATCAAACTAACGCTCAACAGGCTTATAATCTCTACAAAGTTGCCCGCGATTGGGCCGGACTTACGGGAAAGGAGCGTGTGTATGACCTTTACACGGGTACAGGAACGATTGCCTTGTTCGTGGCTCGTCAGGCGAAGGAAGTAATTGGTGTTGAGTATGTTGAAGCATCGGTGGCCGATGCCCGCATTAACGCACAGGTGAATAACATTACCAACACAACCTTCGTGGCGGGTGATATGAAGGACATTCTGACCGATAGCTTTTTCGATCAGCACGGTCGTCCCGACGTGGTCATCACCGACCCACCCCGCGCGGGCATGGACGAGGCCGTAACGCGCCAATTGCTCGCAGCCGCCCCCGAACGCATCGTGTATGTGAGCTGCAACACCGCCACGCAGGCCCGCGACCTCGGTATTTTAGACGAAGGCTACACTGTTGCCGACGTGCAGCCGGTCGATATGTTTCCCCACACGCATCATGTGGAGAATGTGGTCCTTTTGAGTCGTAAGTAATAAGTGGATAAGTAGTAAGTAGCTGGCGCATCAGTAATCTCATGCGCCAGCTACTTACTACTTATCCACTTACTACTTACGACTCTTTTAAAACTCCAGGTACGGTGCAATTTTCTCAATCGTCTTGGCGTCCAGAATCCGAATGGGTTTCAGCGATTCGGCGGACGTGTAGGCTCCGTGTTGTTCACGGTAACTGACGATGATCTGCGCCTGCCGACGCGACAAAAACGGATGTCGGTCCAGTTCTTCCGCCGAAGCCGTGTTCACCGGAATCTTCCGCACCGCCGACCGAATTTTGCCGAACTTCTGTAGTTCATCCAAGGCAAGGGAATCAAGTCCGTAAATGTCGCGAAACTGGTCGGACGAAACGAAGCCGCCGAGGGCATCGCGGAATTTGACAATGCGTCCGGCCAATGTCGCGCCAATGCCTTTTAGGGCAATCAGTTGGGCGGTATCGGCGGTGTTGATGTCGAAAGGTTGGGGAGCCGCTTTTGCCGGACGTTCGGGATAAGGTGTTCGCTCCGAAAATGAGGGACGGTTGCCGGGTTTGTAGGCTTCATACGACTTGTTTGTGCCAGAGCGGTCATTGGCGAATCGCTCGTTGGCCGGGCTGGACTTCAGGGTGATATACGGTTCAAGCTGGTCGTAGAGATCGGGCGGGAAATCATAGATTTTGAGCAAATCTTCTTTCCGGCGAAACTGCCCGCCTTTGCTGCGATATTTCTCGATGCGTTCAGCCATCCATCGCGGCACACCCAATTGCTGCCACCCGGCAACGCTGACCGTGTTGGGGTCGAAATGGAATAGTTTTGGTTCGCTGAAGCGTTCGGCGGTGGTTTTGTCTTTGTCGGGCCGGTCGCCAAACTGCGGCTGTTTGGCTTCTTCGGTCTGCATCAGCGCCACTAAACTATCGAGTTTACGCTGGTCGGCAGCGGACGTATCGACGGGTTTTCGAGACGACACGAAGCGATAGACAAACGGAATTAGCAGGCAAAGCAGCGTCAGGAAAATAAGAACCAGAAAGCCACGACTTTCTTTGTGCGAAAAACCAAAATAATCGCGAATGAGGGCTTGGAAACGGGAGAACATGCGTCTTAGACGCAGGAAGGACTAAGACGTAACTTTAAAGAGTGAATTGTTTAGTTGGTGGATAGGAGAATACGAATTAGGACAAGCAGGTAGGCACTTGCGTATAAAAATGTATTTTTGCGCCCACGTATGACTACTCCACAAGCACCAGCTACCTCGCTGCAAGACATTATCGCCCACGCCAAAGAATATGGCTTTGTGTTCCCCTCGTCCGAAATCTATGATGGCCTCCAGGCTGTGTACGATTACGGGCAGAATGGCGTTGAACTCAAAAATAACCTCAAAACGCTGTGGTGGAAGGCCATGACGCAACTCCACGATAACGTTGTGGGGATTGATGCATCCATTTTTATGCACCCGCTTACCTGGAAAGCGTCGGGCCACGTTGACTCGTTCAACGACCCAATGATCGACAACCGCGATTCTAAAAAACGGTACCGCGCAGACCAACTCATTGAGCTAAAAGCCGAGGAGTATGAAAAAGCGGGCGATATCGACCGGGGACAAGCCCTGCGGAATGAACTCGGACGACTCCAGAGCGCCGACGATATGGAAGGGCTTCGGAACCTGATTCTGGCCGAAGGCATCAAGGACCCCATTTCCGGCACCGACAACTGGACCGAAGTGCGGCAGTTTAACCTGATGTTCTCCACGCAGGTGGGTTCCGTCGCCGAAGACGCCAGCCTGATTTATCTGCGCCCTGAAACCGCACAAGGTATTTTTGTGAACTTCCTGAACGTTCAGAAAACGGGCCGAATGAAGGTTCCGTTTGGGATTGCCCAGATTGGTAAGGCATTTCGGAATGAGATTGTGGCCCGGCAATTCACGTTCCGTATGCGTGAGTTCGAGCAGATGGAAATGCAGTTTTTTGTGCGCCCCGGCACCGAAATGGAGTGGTACGAACGCTGGCGCGACACGCGCATGAAGTTCCATCAGGCGTTGGGACTGCCCGCCGAGAAACTTAAGTTTCATATTCACGAAAAACTGGCGCACTACGCCAACGCGGCTGTAGACATTGAGTATGAATTTCCCTTCGGTTTCCGCGAAATGGAAGGCATTCACTCCCGCACCGATTTCGACCTGAAATCGCACCAGGAACTGAGCCGTAAGAAACAGCAGTATTTTGATAACGATGTTGACCCGGCGACCAACAAACCTTACGGCAATTATATTCCTTATGTAGTCGAAACGTCGGTTGGGGCCGACCGCTTATTCTTGGCTACCTTTTGCAATGCGTTTACGAAGGAAACCGTGGGCGAAGGCGATCAGCAGAAAGAGCGGACGTATCTAAAATTGCATCCCGCTCTGGCCCCCATTAAGGCGGCTGTGTTTCCACTCGTGCGGAAAGATGGTTTGCCCGAAAAGGCGGAAGAGATCGTGAAAAGCCTTCGTTCGGAATTTCGGGTGATTATGGAGGAGCGCGATGCCATCGGCAAACGCTATACCCGACAGGATTTAATCGGTACGCCATTCTGCATTGCAGTTGATTACCAGACGCTTGAGGATGATACCGTAACGATTCGCTACCGCGATACGACTGAACAAATCCGCGTTTCGATTAGCGAACTCAAAGCCCGCATCGGGCAGGAGGTTTCGATGGAGCGAATTTTAGAAAAGTTGTAGATTTTTGTCATTCCGACGAAGGAGGAATCTCAACTTCCATATTAATCAAGCTTGAGATTCCTTCTGCGTCGGAATGACAAAAATAGAGCATAAAAAGGCGTGCCACGGTTCGACCCCGTAGCACGCCTTTCTTATGTCCTCTCCAATTATGCTTCGCCCACAAGCATGAGCGCACCGACCGTTACGTTCGAGGTTTCGTCAATGAGGATGGCTCCGCCCGTTGCGCGGTTTTTCTGATACGGGTCGAAACTGATGGGTTGAGCAGTACGTAATACTACTTTGGCTAAGTCATTCAGTTTCAGGCTGTCAACGTCTTCAATTTCTTCGTAAGTGTTCACGTTCAGTTGGTAGGCAATGGCCCGCACGGAGCAGCGTGTGCGGAACGTACCGACCTGCAACACATACTTACTGCCAACTTTAAATTCTTTCGTATCCATCCAGCAAAGCATCGCTTCGACAGTCTGGCTGCTGATGGGCTGGCTATCCGAACGAACAATTAGGTCACCCCGGCTAATGTCCACATCGGTAGCCAAGTGTAGCACGACCGACATCGGCGTAGCCGCTTCTTCTAAGTGGTTTTCGGCAATTTCGATAGCGTCGATGGTCGAGGTTTCGCCGGAAGGGAGCACCGTAATGGCATCGCCTTTGCGGAACAACCCACTGGTGATTTTACCCGCGTAACCCCGGTAATCGTGCAGGTCGGTGGTTTGCGGACGAATGACGTATTGCACCGGGAACCGGGCCGGATGGTGGTCTTCGGTTTCGCCGTTCACATCATCGTCAATAGAAATGGTCTCCAGATGTTCCAGCAGGGTAGGTCCATCGTACCAAGGCATGGCCGTCGATTTATCTACTACATTGTCGCCGTTAAGGGCGCTCATCGGAATGTAGGTCACCTGATGCACATTCAGCTTCTGCGCCAGTTCGGCATAGTGAATGCAGATGTCAGAAAACACATCCTGCGAGAAATCGACCAAATCCATTTTATTGACCGCCACCACAATGTGCGGAATCCCAAGCAACGACGCAATCAGCGAGTGCCGACGGGTTTGTTCCGCCACGCCATGACGCGCATCGACCAGCACAATAGCCAACTGGCAGTTCGACGCGCCCGTAACCATGTTGCGGGTGTACTGAATGTGTCCAGGCGCGTCAACAATAATAAACTTGCGTTTTGGCGTCTGGAAATAGCGGTAGGCCACGTCAATTGTGATGCCCTGTTCGCGTTCGGAACGGAGTCCATCCGTCAATAAAGCCAAGTCGATTTCGCCGTCGTCGCGGCTTTTGCTGGCGCGTTCGATGGCTTCGAGTTGGTCGGCCAGAATGGATTTGGAGTCGTAAAGAAGCCGCCCGATGAGCGTGCTTTTGCCGTCGTCAACCGAACCGGCGGTTATGAAGCGAAGTAAGTCCATCAATTATAGTTATATTTTACTGAAGTACCATCTCTGTACTTGATTAACGTCGGCAGATTATTATTGTCCTTTTCAGCTTCTACAATCCCACCACGTAGCCAATAATATTCACTGCCATCTCTTGATTTATATTTTCTGACGATATTATTCGATTTAATGGAATTGAGATGCAACTCATTAGTAATGAATATTCGTAAAACCTTTTGCTCATAACTAATAGATTCAGGATCACGAACGGACTCAAACTCGGTATTCTCTCCCATTAGCTTATTATTTTCATAAAAACGAAGTACGTTTCCTTGTAAATCATACTCATAAGAAACTCTATAGGAAGGGTTAATTTTTATTGTTTCAGGAAGGTTATTCTTGTTAAAAAATACCACTGCCTTACTTGATTTATTGGTAATTGAATCGGAAAAATAAGAGATTGTGCAGGAATCACCAGCGTAGGTTGCCCCGGTGTAAGGGCCGGAAAGTGTGCTTACTTTTTTTATTTTTCCAGCCTGATTATATTCTATTCGGTATGTATGAAGAGGGAAATTCTTGCCTTCGGATTTTGGGGTGACACCGATTAAACGATTATACTGATCATAATCAAAGTTATAAATTAAAGAGGGATTTCCTAAAGGTGATGATTGATAATACGACTCTGTATAAGAGGTTAATAATATAGGTTTGTTCGGGTCTGGCATATTGGGTTTGCACCCTATAAAAAGGGCTGAAATGACTATTGCAATGAATATGATTTTACCATTATGTTCGATAACCTCAAGCTGGTCGGCCAGAATGGATTTGGAGTCGTAAAGAAGCCGCCCAATGAGCGTACTTTTGCTGTCGTCAACCGAACCGGCGGTTATGAATCGGAGAAGGTCCATTTATCTAATTTGATTAAAGTCGATGTGACGATAGAATGCACTGGCTTTTGCTAACTCGTATTCGGGTTTATCAAAACGGTTTTGGTCGAGTTCGGTGCGAATAATGTGTTCTACCCATTGTTTCAACTCAGGAAGGTGAACAACGATTGTTTGGAAAACAATTAACTTATCAACACCGACGTAATCATGAGCGACAATATTGCGGAAGGTTTTAATCTTTTGCCATGGCACCTGTTGGTAAGCGTTTTTGGTCTGATCACTCAATTGATTTACTTGCTCGCCAATGTGAAGCAGTGTAGAAGACTGGCATTAAAGTCTTTTTGATCATTGGCTTCAAAGAAGACAAACGGGTCGTCAAACCCCTTCGCATACACGTTGATTTTGCCAATTGCTTCCAGTATTCGGAGGCAATAAACAAGATCTGTTTTATGATTTGACGGCATACTTTATATCCTTCAACGCCCGATGGAGAATGATAGGCTCGGCGTATTGTTTGAGCATAACATCAACGGGTAATTTCAAATCGTATTGAAGCTGCTCCCGCAGGGCGATGAGTTGCTGGTAAGGAACAGGTTCATCGATCAGGATGTCGATATCCCGATAGGCTTCACCACGGGCAAATGAGCCAAAAACACCAATCCGGTTAATGCCAAAACGGTCAAATATTTTTTCGTTTTGCAGGTAAGCCTGAAAAGACTGAAAGTTATTCACAGTCATACTACAGAATAGCTAACGTATTGTCAAAAATAGCCACCTTTCTTGCGATCTTCCATGGCGGCTTCGGAGAGTTGGTCGTCCATGCGGGTTTCGCCCCGTTCGGAGATGCGCGTGGCCTGAATTTCGTCAATGACCGCGTCGAGTGTATCGGCTTCGGATTCGGAGGCTGCCGTGCAGGAAATATCGCCAACGGTGCGGAAACGAACCCGGCGCATCACAATCTGATCATCGGCTTCGGGTTTGATCACCCCTCCGGCGGTCGCCATCAACTTGCCATCACGAATAAGCAGTTCGCGCTCATGGGCGAAATAAATGCTGGGGAGTTCGATTTTTTCGCGACGGATGTAGTTCCATACATCAAGTTCGGTCCAGTTCGAGATGGGAAACACCCGCACATTTTCGCCCTTGTGAATCCGACCATTGTAGAGGTTCCAGAGTTCGGGTCGCTGGCGTTTAGGGTCCCAGGAACCGAACTCATCCCGCACCGAAAAAACACGCTCTTTGGCCCGGGCTTTCTCTTCATCCCGACGGGCACCGCCAATGCAGGCATCAAACTCCCACTCTTCAATGGTATCTAACAACGTAAAGGTTTGCAGGCCGTTACGGGTCGCATTACGCCCGGTTGGCTCCTTTAGTTTCTTCTCCCGAATGGTGTCTTCTACGTAGCGAACAATGAGTTTTTCGCCAATTCGTTCGGCCAGATCATCGCGGAAATCAAGGGCTTCCTGAAAGTTATGGCCCGTGTCGATGTGAACAAGCGGGAAGGGAAATTTACCCGGACGAAAGGCTTTCAGGGCCAGATGCACGAGCGTAATGGAATCTTTACCGCCCGAAAACAGCAGGGCGGGGCGCTCAAATTGTCCGGCTACCTCCCGCATGATGTGGATGGCTTCGGATTCAAGCTGATCTAAATAATCGAGTTTCATTCTTTAATGAGTGAATAGTGAATGAGCGAATGAGTGAATGGTTTCGCGGCAGCTATTCACTCAATCACTCATTCATTATGGTTTAAAGGCTTCCTCGTGCGTGTGCAGTCCGCACTCTTTCTTTGAATTGTCTTCCCACCACCAGCGACCGGCCCGGAAGTCTTCGCCCTCCTGAATGGCACGAGTACAGGGCTGGCAACCAATGCTGACAAAGCCCCGGTCATGAAGCGGATTGTAGGGCACGTTATTTTCTTTCACGTATTGTTTTACCTGTTCAAACGTCCAGTCCAGCAAGGGGTGAAACTTGAACAGTTTGTGCGACTCATCCCATTCCAACTGCGTCATGGTCTGGCGGTTAGCCGACTGTTCGGCCCGGATGCCTGTAATCCAGATTTTGTTACCTTTCAAGGCCCGGTTTAATGGCTCCACTTTGCGGATGCCGCAGCATTCTTTCCGGTTCTCAACCGATTCGTACATGCTATATGGCCCTTTGCCCGTCATCAGTGATTCTTCGGCGATGCGTTCTGGAAAGTAAGCTTCTATTTTCGTGGCGTAGCGGTCGTTGGTTTTTTTCCAGACCGAATACGTTTCCGAAAACATCCGACCCGTATCGAGCGTGAAAATGCGAATGGGAATGTCGTTCGCCAGAATCAGGTCGGTAATCACCTGATCTTCGTAGCCCAGGCTGGTCGAGAAAACGACCTCGCCGGGAAATAGGTCGGCCAGTGTTCGGAGGGCGTCAACGTTGCTCAGGCCGCGCAATTGGTCGGCTAAGCTGTCGAGTGAGTATGAGGTAGGTTCGGCAATCATTTGTTTACTTATCATGCTGAAACGCCAGCCCGGTGCCGAAGGAAGCATCTTCGCTAACAGCAACTATTACTTCTGCTACCCGAAGATGCTTCCTTCGGCAGCATGACAAAAATCACTTTAAGTTCACCACTTTCCCAGTTTTGGCCGACTGGCGGGCAGCGTCCAGAATTTCCATAACGATGACATTGTTTTCTAATGACGTTAATTCGTCGGGTTTAGTTTCGCCGTGAAGTAGTCTCGCCAGATAGGCAAACGGGTCGGTAGCGGGGGCGTCGGTCTGTTTGGCCTCGGTTGTGCGTTCTATTTTGTCGTCCTTTAGCCGGACGCGCATTCGTGTACCGTCGAGTGTAAAGACATAGCCTGTCTGGCCGTACACTTCCATATCTTTTCGCGAAAAAGGCCAGTTCCACGAAGCCTGGATAATGGTTTGGGTTTTCATATAGGTCACAATGATAGTCGCTTCGTCGTCTACCTTCGGGTAAATGTCGGGTTTGATTTGCTGCGTTACGGCCAGTACCGACAGCGGACGCTGGTTATGCATGAGCCAGGTCGAGAGGTTGGCGCCGTAGCAGCCAAAGTCGAACAGCGCACCCGCCCCATTGGTAACCGGGTCGGTGAGCCAGTCTAAAAACTCCTTGTTTACATTGATTTCTTTCGGTCCCTGGTGGCCGTCGTGCACCACAATCTTGCGTAAATCGCCGATGGATTTTTCGGTATTGGCAATAGCGTAAGCTTTATGATTACTACCATACCAGGTTGTTTCGTAGTTCGTCAGCAGTTGAATGGTGTGTTTTTTTGCCAACGCTTCCATCTGCTTCGCATCGGCAAAACTGGTGGCTAATGGTTTCTCGACCATCACATGAATACCCCTTGGCGCACAGGCTTCGACCGTTTTCTTGTGATCGACAATCCGCCCAAAGTCCGTTACGGCTTCGGGTTTGGTTTTGTCGAGCATCTCGATCACAGTCGAATACACCAAGCTCATGGGATAGCCATGCTGTTTGGCAAACCGTTCGGCCAGTTCGCGATTCGGTTCGGCAATGCCTACAATTTCAATGTCGGTCTGTCCCGTCTGTTTAAACGCCTTATTCAGAATGCCATGTACGTGCGAATGCACCAGCCCCACCACGCCCACGCGAAGGGGCTTTTTGGGGGAGGTTTGAGCGTTCGCGAGGTGAGCGAGAAGCAATAGGAGGAGAGGTATAAAACGAGCGATTGGCATTACTTATAAAGATTAGGGTCTATCCAAATTACTTCTACAAACTGGCCGTGCAAATGGTCGAAGTCTTTATCTGTTGTAAGTAAATTCGCTTCCATATAGGGTGCTGTGGCCGCTATCCAAAGGTCATTTTTGCCCATATTGCGAGCTGACATTCCCAAATGCTTTTCCGGTAATTTATTCTGACTAAATGCGTCAATCTCAGCGTAAAGCTGAATTAAAGGAGAAATATTAATATCAACTATTGTAAAAAGCTCAAGTAAAGCGTTTAAATCCTCTATACGCTTCTTTCCCCAATTACTTTGAATAGATATGGACTTCAATTCGCCGATTGTAACAGCAGATATACATACTCTATTTTCGCTACTTAAAGGCTGGTATTGCAGATTGAGAAACTCAGAAATGGCAGACCTATTGAGATAAGCTAAAACTATATTTGTATCTAACAGATAAATCATTTAGTGAGCAATGCTAAAAGTTCATTCAGGGGTTCTTGAATATTCATCTGCTCCGTTAGTTCGTTAAACCGTTTCTGATCAAACGGTTTATCAAACAGGTGAGTGCCGCGTTCAAACAAGGGGTTGTCTTTGGTAACTGAAAAATGCCCTGACTCTATATCATCTAAACGTCTTTTGAAATAAGTAGGAGCTAATCCGGCCAACGATGCTGCTTGTTCAAGTGTAAGATCGTTCTTCTTATATAAAGAATAAGCTAAAGTCCAAAGTGCATAATCTGGATCAATTGTATCTGGAAGATTTGCAGTTAGCGTTTTCATGGTATCATCTGGATTTTGTTGTAATAAAACTTTTCGGACTGAATCAGTTCCTTATCCCATTGCTGGACAGATACTTCCGTTAGCAAGAATCGTTGTTTTGCTAAATCGGTAAACGCATAGATCCATTCACTGAACACCACCCCGGTTAGTTCATTGACAGCCTGGCGAACGAGCGTCGCTTTGAAGTCAGTTGTTTCCGATAGCATCCGACGTTCGTGGTCCAAACAGGCCACTTTGCCTACACGTGGCGGCTGCTCATTCTCCTGCATGGTTACACCGTCGGTGTAGAAGCGTTCCATAGCCTCCAGCGTTTGGCCGCTTTGAATTAAGCTGGTTAATGTTGCAACCCGTTCCGCCAGTTGGCTCATATCAGGCTACATTCTCGTTCAGCACTTCCGCCGATTTCGTAACGGCCTGTGTGAAGTCGTCAATCAAATCCTCTATGGCCTCCAGCCCTACTGAAATTCGAATCAGGCCGGGCGTGATGCCGAGTGCGGCTTTCTCGTCGGGTTTTAGTTTAGCGTGGGTGGTGGTATTCGGGTTAGTCACGATGGTGCGTGAGTCGCCGAGGTTGGAAGAAAGAGTAGGAATAGTTAGGGCGTCGAAAAAGGCTTTAACGCGCTCGAAACCGCCTTCAAGCTCAATCGTGATAATAGCACCGCCCGCGCTCATCTGCTTAGGCGCCAGGTCATACTGCGGGTGGGAGGGAAGAAACGGATACAATACCCGCTCCACGTCGGCATGAGCTTCTAACGCTTCGGCCAATTGCAACGCATTCCGGCAGTGGCGTTCCATGCGGAGGTCCAGTGTCTCTAAACTCTTCGACAGTACCCACGCATTGAACGGCGACAGCGATGGACCCGTATGCCGCGCAAAGAACCGAATCGGCTGAATCAGGTCGGCCCGGCCAACGACGATACCGCCCAGCACACGCCCCTGGCCGTCGATGTATTTTGTGGCCGAATGCACCGATAAATCCGCACCGTAATCGATGGGCGTTTGCAGAATGGGTGTGGCAAAACAATTGTCGACATTCAGGATGAAACCATATTTCGCTTTCAGGCGAGCCAGCATCTCCAGATCAACGAGTTCAAGGCCGGGATTGGATGGAGTTTCCAGGTACACCATGCGCGTGTTAGGCTGCATGGCGGCTTCCCATTCGGCTTCGGTGGCTGTGGCATCCACATAGGTGTGCGTGATGCCCCATTTACTCAGAATTTGCGTAATGATTTGGTGCGCTGACCCGAATAATGCCCGACAGGCAACAATATGATCGCCCGATTTAAGCAGGGCCGCCATGCTCGCAAACACAGCCGCCATCCCCGTTCCGGTAGCAATGCCATCCTCCGCATTTTCCAGCATACACACCTTCTCGACAAACTCCGATACGTTCGGGTTTGAGAAGCGCGAGTAAATATTGCCTTCTTCGGTTTCGTCGAATAATGCTTTGCCCTGCTCGGCGCTGTCGAAGGCGAAACTTGATGTCAGATAGAGTGGTACGGAATGTTCGCGATTAAGCGACTTCTCCGCCTGGATACGAATGGCTTTGGTTTGTTTTCTCATAGTCAGTAGTCGTCAGTCAATAGTCGATAGTCAACAGTAAAATTTCCATGGCAAATAATTACTCTCGACCAATGACTATTGACTCTCAACTTTAAAAGAACTTAATAATCTTCCGCAAACTTACGATGATAACCACAATTCCGACGAGTATCATCATGGTTTTGACCGGTAGTTTCTGCGATAGCCGGGCGGCAATAGGGGCGGCAATCATACCGCCCAGAATCAGGCCAATAATCACTAAACCGTAATTATCTAAACCGGCATAGAGCGCAAAGACAACGGAAGAAGCAAACGAAACAAAGAACTCGGCTAGGTTAACCGAGCCAATGGTATAACGTGGATGCCGCCCGGCCGCAATGAGGGTTGAGTTTACGATGGGTCCCCAACCGCCCCCGCCAATGGCATCCACAAACCCGCCAAACCAGGCCAGTAGCCCAATTTGCCGAACGGGTTTTTTCTTGATGCGCTTCACTAAGGCTTTTTTTAGAATCAGAATCCCCAGAATAGCTGTGTACACCGAGATGGCCGGTGATAAATAGTTGGCGACTATCTCTACGTCAGCCAGTTTCGTAATCAGGTACGCGCCCAAAGCGGCCCCGATAACGCCCGGAATCAGCACAATTTTGAACAGTCGGCTATTGACGTTGCCGAACTTTAGGTGCATGTAGCCCGACACGCCCGAGGTGAAAATTTCGGAGCTGTGAACGCTGGCCGTTGCAAATACCGGGCTGATGCCCACGCTCGTCAGGAAGGTGGTGGCCGTAACGCCATAAGCCATACCTAATGCGCCATCAATCATCTGAGCAATGAATCCGGCCAGTATAAAGTAGAAAATATCGGGGGTGATCTCAATGGTGCTGGCAATGAGCGTTAATCGGTCGAGCGTAAAATAGCCGAACAACAGATGCCCCACGATCATTAACGCCAACGCTGCAAACACATAGATGGCGATCTCGGTGCGGGTTCTACGCCGAAGCAGGGGTTGCTTCAAAATCGGCTGGGGCGGAGTGAGCTGGATAACGGCCGCCGGAAAAGCAGCTCGCAAGGCATCAATCTGCTCAGCCGCGTTGTCGCCCTGAATACTGATGGTCAGCCCATTAAGGTTGATCTCTGGCTGTATTGGCGTGAGGGTGGTACTGGCCGATTCAGTAACGGAGGCTATCTGTTTTTGCATACAGTATAATGCCTATCGAATTAATGGAGTATTATATTTATGAAAAACGGCACCGAAAACGTGCCGCCTGCTCAGGATAAGATTTCATGCCGAAGCGCAGCAAAGATACGATTGTAAGCGCGAAAGATGCAAGATGCACTGAAATTTACGGGTTAACCAGGGAACCGTACTGAAAAGGCGAGTATAAAATTAAAACGAAAGGATGGAGAGAGAAATGTCACTACCCGTGACTTTAATTGGCTGATTCTCCGTAAATTACAAATTTACATTGTCTCTGCCATATTTAAACCAAACCGAACAAATGATAAACATAAAGAGCAAAGTGTAAAATAACTAATGGTATTAAAACAAGTTGACGAAACAAATTATTACTTTGCGATTAACTTAGATGTAATTTTTAACTTAATTAACTACCAAATGAACAGAAAATTACTACTCATTGTATGGGTATTTCTTGGGACCATTGGCATTGCTATGGCCCAGGATCAGGCCGTTACAGGGCGTGTTACCGATGTAGCGGGAACGCCCATTCCGGGGGCCAGTGTGGTCCTGAAGGGAAGGTCAATTGGCACCAACACCGACGCCAGTGGAGACTTTAAACTCAACGCGCCCGCTAATGGAACGCTCGTGTTTAGTTTTATTGGCTTTGCTACGCAGGAAGTGGCCATCGGCAATCGCTCGGTTGTTAATGTGCAGTTGGCAGATGGCAATCAACAGCTTGAAGAGGTAGTTGTTACCGGGCTGGCCACGAGTGTAAAACGCTCGAATGCCGCCAATGCTGTGGCCAGTATTGGGGCCAGTCAGTTAACGGGTGTCACTAAACCGCAAACCGTTGATGGCGCGTTAAATGGTAAAATTGCCGGGGTGCAGATTACGGCTAACAGTGGAGCGCCCGGTGGTGGTTTTTCGGTAAAACTGCGGGGGATTTCCTCTGTAACGCAGGCTTCGGAACCGCTTTACATTATTGATGGGGTATACATTGATAACTCGCAGTTTGCCACAGGTGCCGGTACGGGCTCATTCAACCGGGCTACGTCGCAAACGGCCGGAACGCAGGACCAGGCTTCCAACCGTATTGCGGATATCAACCCCGAAGACATTGAAAACATTGAAGTGCTGAAAGGGCCATCAGCGGCTGCTATCTACGGGACACGGGCCAACGCCGGGGTTATCCTGATTACGACGAAAAAAGGGAAGAACGGTCAGACAACCGTAAACCTGGGCCAGGACATTGGCTTCGCCGAAGTGAACAAGTTTGCCGGTTTGGCCAGCTCTCCGTGGAACGCCGACAAGATTAACAATGGGGTTTTCCTCATTAGCAATAAGGACATGGCGGCATTATATGCAGCCGCTGGTGGTGACAATGCCAAACGGTATGACTATGAGCGTGAGATTTACGGGCAAAAAGGGTTGCTCCGCAATACTAAGCTTAATGTGTCCGGCGGTACGGATAAATTGCGTTATTATGTTAACGCCAGCGTGTTGAGTGAAGATGGCGTTCAGAAGTACACGGGTTTCAAGCGTAATTCATTCCGGGCCAACATCGATGCCAAGTTGTCGAACTTCGTGGACATCTCGGTGGGCTCCAATTATGTGAATTCATCGTCGTCGCGTTCTTTCAGTGGGAACGATAACAATGGGGTGTCGCTGGGGTATAACCTGGCCTATTTGCCACCCTGGCTCGATCTGCACCAGCGGGAAGATGGCACGTATCCATCCAATCCAATTACGGGACAGAATTTGTTTCAGGTGGTCGATAGAATGCAGAACACCGAACAGACGAACCGCTTCATTCAATCGCTCACGGCTAACTTTTATCTGCTCAATCAGAAAAATCACCAGTTAAAGTTCTCGGTACAGGGTGGGGTTGACTATATTCTGGGCGAAGCGCAGGCCTATGCACCCAGCGATATGCAGTATTTTGTGGGCGCTGGTCTGGGGTATTTCGGGGCGGTGCGGAACACAACCAACCGCAGTCTGAACACAAACGTACAGGGCTTCTTAGTAGATAACCTGCAGTTAGATAATGGACTAAACTTCACTACATCGCTTGGTACCGTTCGGCTAACCAACAGCCAGACACAATCGTATATCGAAGGACGTGGCCTGAAGCCCGGACCCAACAAGAACCCCAACACGGCCGATACACGGGTAACGGATACATACCTGATCGAGTCGCAGGATGTGGGCTTTGTGGGTCAGGAAGAAATCAACTGGAAAGACCGTATCATTGCCACGGGCGGTATTCGATTTGATAAATCAAGTCTCAATGGCGACAATGCCAAACTGTATGCCTTCCCGAAAGCATCGCTGGCCATTAACGTAGCGAATTTCGATTTCTGGAAATCAAAAGATGTTGTTTCGTCGCTGAAGTTCCGGGGGGCGTATGGGCAAACCGGGCGTTCACCAAATTTTGGGTTTACGTTCACCTCTCTGGATAACCGCGTTATTGACGGTAAGTCAGGCGTATCGGTGCCAACGATTCTGGGCAATGCCAACGCCCAACCCGAAACCGCCACCGAAATTGAGACGGGCGTTGATATTGGCTTTTTCAACAACCGCCTGACCTTGGAAGCAACGTACTACAATAAACAGGTGCTTAACTTCCTCTATCAGTATCAGTTAGCTCCCAGCACGGGCGCGACGCAAATTAATGCCTATCCGGTGGGTGATTTGAAAAACGAAGGGCTGGAGTTAAGTCTGAACGCACAGGTTATTAAAAAGCCGGGTTTGAGCTGGAACTCAACGCTGAACTACTGGTTAAACCGCACGGTGGTTACACGCCTGAGTGTTCCTGATTTCGCGGTGCCGTCGTCGGGCTTTGGCGGTTTCGGAACCAACCAGATTCTGGGGCCTAAAAACGGGGTGTATTACTCGCCAACGTCCTGGTATGGTTCGCCGTATATCAATGGGATTCCAACAGCCTATGATAACTTCCAGCCTAAGTTTAACCTGTCCACTTACAATACGGTTACGTTCCTGAACAACTTCACGTTCTCGTTCCTGTTGCACTGGAGTTATAAAAACTATAACTCTACACTCAATCAGGAACTCATGGACGAAGGGGGAACTTCGCCCGACTGGTTAAACAAGGATAATCTGTATCAGGCCGACCGGGCCGCTGCTGGTCTGAGCGATGCCAGCACATTCAACGGTGTAGCTCGTATCTATGGTTCGCCGGGTGTAACGACGCGCCAGTTTATACAGGATGCATCGTATGTTAAACTGCGTGAGGTTTCGCTGTATTACACAGTGCCGAAAGCATCGTATGACAAACTGTTTGGCAATGTCGTGAAGGGCATCAAACTGGGTGTATCGGGCAATAATGTCTTTGTCTGGAGTAAGTACGTGGGCTACGATCCTGAAGCCTCGCAGTTTGGCAACCGGCCTATTGGCGCAGGCGTCGACCTGTTGTCGTTCCCGTCGTCGCGCCGACTGTTTTTCCACCTGAACTTCACGTTTTAATTCACCCAACGAACGGATACCATCATGATACGTAATAGATTGTCAACCTACGTCATAGCGGCTGCCTTAGCGGGCGGGCTGTCGTCGTGCGGCTTTTTTAAGACCGATCAGATTATTGATCCCAATAACATTTCGGTCGCTTCATTCATTAATAATCCCACCCGCGATCAGGTTAATTTGCTGGCCGTAGGGGTACAGGCCGTTCCCCGTCAGGGTTATCTGGACATGATCCGAATCACGGCATCGGTGGGCCGCGAGGGATTCTACTCAGCCTCGACTGATAACCGCTACTTTACGGAACTGCTGGGTACGCAGGCTGCGGCTTATGGCGGGGCTACCGATCCGAATGGTATATTCAATACCTACTACACCAGTTTTTCGAGTGCACGCCGGGATGCCGAATTCTTCAATCTGGCCTGCCAGAGTTCATCGGCTCTGAGTGCTGCAGAAAAATCGGGAGCCAAAGGGTTTGCCCGAACCATTCAGGGCTGGGTGATGCTGACGTTGCTGAACATGCAATATAAAAACGGCATCCGGTCGGGCTTTACCGACCTGAACTCACCGAACGACTTGCTCAAGCCGCTTAAGTTTACGGACTATGCCAGTGGTTTGGACCTGGTTATTTCGACCCTGAACGAAGGAGCAACCTCATTGGATGCGGCTGGGTCGGCTTTCTCGTTTGCTTCGGCTTTCACCAGTGGATGGGCGGGGTTCACCACACCGGCTGCCATGAAGCAGGTAAACCGGGCGTTTGCGGCTCGTGCCTACATGTACAAACAGGATTGGGCCAGCATGAACACGGCGCTCAGTCAGTCGTTTCTGAGCCTGACGGGCAATCTGAACACAGGACCGCAACTTAATTTTGCCAACGCGCAGAATGACATAGCCAACAGTCTGTTCCAAAATCCTGACGGTAACGGTGCGCCCTATGTTCTGTTCGATGAAACGGTTACGAGCGCTGAGTCGGGTGATCTACGCATTGCCAACAAAACGCGCAAACGGACCAGCGCCCGTTCGTCTGGGGGGATCATTTCGAATTATGAAATCAAGCTCTATGCAACAAATGCTTCGCCTATTTCCATTATCCGAAATGAGGAACTGGTGCTGATGTCGGCTGAAGCCAAAGCCCAAACGGGTGATCTGGCCGGAGCCACAGCCGCTATCAATGTGGTTCGGACAGCAGCAGGCTTGAAGGCATATAGTGGAGCGGCAGCTAAAGATGCACTCATTGCAGAAGTGTTAAATCAGCGACGGTATTCGCTATTGTTTGAAGGCCACCGATGGTTCGACGCCCGTCGATACAGCTTATTCGGTACGCTGCCGTACAACACGGCTCCGTATAAAGTGTTCGACACAATGGTGCGCCCCAACGCCGAAACGCAGTGGGAACTGGCGAATCCATTATAAGTGAAGTTGAGCACAGCGTTTTCAAGGCCCTTTCCATTTCTGGAAAGGGCTTTTTTGCACATATTATTCTCCCGCCATTGGGTCAGCTTTCCCGTCGGGGTCGCCCGTGACGGTGCCGTGCGTGGGGAGGGCGTTGCCGCGAATAAACAGCAGTCCCGCTACGTGGGGCGTCGCCATGGAGGTGCCCGATAGAACGGCATACCTGCCATCTTTGTAGGTTGAGGTAATGCGAACGCCATAGGCGCATACGTCTACGCTACTGCCGTAGTTTGAAAAGGAAGCAAACTGGTTTTTGCTGTCCATCGCCGATACCGTAAATACATTGGCATGATTTACCCGGGCTGGTGAGTAACCGTCGGCGTTTTTACCTTCGTTACCGGCAGCGATGGCGAATAAAATTCCGGCATTGGCCGCCTGCGTAATGGCCCGGTCGAGGGATGACGATGCGCTGCTTCCTCCCAAACTCATGTTGACCACGTCGCCTGCTTTACCATTTTGGGTAACGTAATTTACGGCCTGGATGATACCCGACAGTCGGCCTTCGCCATCATCGTCCAACACCCGCAACGATACCAGCGTGGCCCCGGAGGCCACACCCGTTACGCCAATGCTGTTGTTTTTCGCGCCAATAATTCCCGCTACGTGGGTGCCATGTCCGTTCTCATCGTCGGCGGATGTGTTGCCGCTGATAAACGACCGGCTGCGCTGGGTGTCTACATTTAGATCAGGATGGTCGAGGTCGACGCCGGTATCAATAACCCAGACGGTTTTGCCCGTTTGTAAGTCGCCCCGGCCATAGCCCGTTTGTTTGATGTTCCACGATAGCGTCGTCGTGGTTGCTATATCGACGCAGCTACAGATCGACATAATCCGGTTGGGTTCAATATCGGCTACCAATGGCGATTGCCGCACCTGCTGCGCTTCAATGTCCGTCAGATGAGCCAGAAAGCTAATTTGTGAGCCTGATGCCAACAGTTGAGCCTGGGTATCAGCTACCTGGTAGTCTATCAGTAACTTCTCAAATCGATCCTGCACGGCGGCTAACCGAGCACCAGAAGTCGTTGGCAGGGGTTGGTTAGGTTGATAGGTGACAATGTATGCACCCGAGATGGCTACGCCACTATTGATTGAGGCTTTCACTAAGCAATCAGCCGAAAAGCTTGGCTCCACATCACGGTCGGCCTTACAAGCCCACAAACCAATACCAGCCAAAGCGACGTTGAACAGTGTCGCGAAAGGAAAAAAACGTCGCATAGCCTAACGAAATCAAAGTTGACAGAAACCGAATCGTAGAACGTTAGGCCATGCGCCGTTGGGAAGTTGTTTGTTAACAGCTATACGTTAAAAACGAAATGGCCGTTGCGTCTCTTGTAGTCTGTTCGTTATTTTTCGAGGTGAATTGGTAGAAATACCACTCGCCCGGCGGCTGGAAACTGAGTTTCGGCTATTGGCGAGCCGTATCGACGGTAGAATTGAGTTACCTGTTCAGGTGTGAGTAAATCGGGGTAGAGGTTGATTCCGGCAAATTGGTTCGTTCGCAGAAACGCATCTAAAAACTGCCAGTCGGCCTCCATGAACTGATAACCCGGTTTAAGCAGACGAGGCCAGCCGTCGCGCAGAAACGGCTGAATCTGGCTGGGATGAAGCCGCCCGAAATATTGCCCCACTCCACTTTTATCATAGAATCGACGAAACGTAAAAACGGCGTTTTGCTGGGTATAATAGGGACAAAGCCCTTCTTTGTCGCCTACGCCATCGGCCCCGACGGTGCAAAACGGCCAGTCGAGTACGGCCACGCCCGGTTGTTGCCGCACAATGGCGCAATACCGCAACAGACTATCAGAGGCTACATTGACTGGCACGGTTAGCCGCATGGAAAAGCCTATATACCATTCCGTTGCCATTAGTACCAACACTACTAAACCGATAATCTGAACAGGTCGTTGTCGGGGCCATTGAACCGATAGAGCGAGCAATGCCAGCAGGACCGGATAAATCAGACTGGCCCGACCACCGTGCCGGTTAAAGCTAAACCAGGGAAAGAGTTTGAGGGTTGGGAACAAAACGGGATGATAGAGGAGGCAGAGCACAAGCATCAGAACAAGGGGCAACCAAAGCGACACCCGTTGCCGAATTTGCCACCAACCTAACCCTGCTAAAATCACCAGATAAAGACCGGGACTTCCCTGTCCGTAACTCTCGAAGGTATCGCGCAGCCAGTACTGATAGGGCACCGCGTAGCTATGAATTTCGGGCAGATGTGGAATCAGCAAACGCGCCGGGTGCGACCAGGAGGGCAGTTCGGGTACGTCGCCAAAATCGAACTGCCAGGCCGTGAACGCAATTTGCAGGGTGAGTGGCAGATAGAGCCACAGGCTCAGGGCAATCAGCAATAAACCGCCGAAAATCCAAAGTCGCTGCGTGTCAAACTCGTTCAGTACATAGCGTTGAAAACGCATCGGCCATTGCCGAACGGCTGGAAACTGGTGGTATAAATTCACCGCCAGCACCGGCACTGTCAGCGTTGTGAACATCAGCGCGTAACCTGCTACATAGGCTAATTCCTGCCCCAGTACCTGAATATGCAGCCATGCCCAAAGCAGCAGAAACGAAAGCGAAACGGCTTTCCGCTCCGATACATCCAGCAACAGTCGATAAGTGGCTACGATGCATAAGACTGTCCAGTGTGCCACGCAGACGTTCATATGGATGGGGAATTTCCAAAGTGCATAGAAATTGAAAACCGACACAATCAGCCCCGCCACCGCCGATTTGCCATCGCCAAACCGGGAACGTAACAGCATAAACGTTCCGACGGAAGCCACTACTAAACTATACACATAATAGACTTGTAAATAAGGTCCGGGGCCACCCCGCAGCCAGTAGCAGAGAGCATACCAGTAATCGCGCTCGAAGCCCCAGTCTAAAAAAACCTGATTGGTGCCATACGGATAAAACGTTTGGCTATTGACTAAATTAAGTTGCGGGAACGGCCAGAGCGTCAGGTTCTTGCTAAAAAAATAACCAACATATTCGTACTGGTCGGTGTCGGTGCCATCGGATAAGGGATGCTGCAAATCGCCCACCACCCAAATGCCAAGCAGGGCTGTCAATAGCCCTACACCAACCACCCATAACCAGTGGGAGCGTTTTGTAGCAGTCGAAACGGTAGGTAGTTGAACAAAATTCATTCGGGAGTTTGTGCAGTCATTGACAGGCTCAATAGGCAAAAGTCTTTGTAAACGGCTATTTTTGCAAGAAAACAAGTAACGCGGCCGGAAAGCCGCCCGATTTGCTTACTTAACAGGCGGCTTTCCGGCCGCGTTACAATATGGCTGACTACAACCATTCTACCGTTGAAAAAAACTGGCAGGACTTTTGGAATAAGAACAACACATTTAAACCAGAGGAAAATAGCAACAAACCTAAGTATTACGTGCTCGATATGTTCCCCTATCCATCGGGGGCGGGCCTGCACGTGGGGCACCCGCTGGGCTATATTGCTTCCGATATCGTGTCGCGATATAAGCGGCTGAAAGGCTATAATGTGCTGCACCCAATGGGCTTCGATTCGTTCGGGCTTCCGGCTGAGCAGTATGCTATCCAGACGGGGCAGCATCCAGCCATCACGACGGAACAGAATATTGCCCGCTATATTGAGCAACTCAAAAACATTGGGTTCAGCTACGACTGGAACGGTCCGTCGCACGGCCGCGAAGTTCGCACCTCCGACCCATCGTATTATAAATGGACGCAGTGGATTTTCATGGAATTGTTCCGGTCGTGGTACAATAAAGATACCGACCGTGCCGAACCCATCGAAACGCTGCTGGACAAGTTCGCGACGAACGGCACGACAGATGTAAACGCCGTTTGCGACGAAGACCGCGACGGCGGACCGGTACCCACCTTCACAGCCGCTGAGTGGAACGCGATGTCGAAGCGGGAGTCTTACGAAATTACCCTGAAATATCGGTTGACATTTCTGGCCGATGCGGTCGTAAACTGGTGCCCGGCGCTGGGTACGGTGCTGGCTAACGATGAAGTGAAAGACGGCGTATCGGAGCGGGGCGGTTACCCCGTCGAGCAGAAACTCATGCGCCAGTGGATGATGCGAATTACCGCCTACGCCGACCGACTGCTAACGGGCTTAGACACCATCGACTGGACCGAATCGCTGAAAGAACAACAGCGCAACTGGATTGGCAAGAGTGTGGGAGCATCGGTTAAGTTTCCGTTGGTTTCTACCAATGCCATTACTTTGAGTAATGGCATTGGTAGAAACATCGAAGTTTTCACGACCCGCGTCGATACCATCTATGGCGTTACGTTTATGGTGCTGGCACCCGAGCACGAACTGGCGGCAGAACTAACCACGCCCGAACAGCGCGAAGCCGTCGAAGCCTATGTGAACGCGGCCAAAATGCGTTCCGAGCGCGACCGCATGGCCGATACAAAAGCGGTCTCGGGCGTGTTCACGGGCAGCTATTGCCTCAATCCGTTCAATAACGAGAAAGTGCCCATTTTCTTAGCTGACTACGTACTGGCCGGGTATGGCACGGGCGCGGTGATGGCCGTTCCCTCGGGCGACCAGCGCGACTGGAACTTTGCAACACATTTCGGTCTGCCCATTATCCCGATTCTGGACGCGCAACGCGACATTGACCAACAGGCTGATAACACCAAAGAAGGGCACTATATCAACTCCGGCATCATCAACGGGATGACCTACAAAGAGGCCACTGAAACGCTGATTACCTGGCTCGAAGAACGCGGTTTGGGACGCGGAAAAGTGAACTTCCGAATGCGTGACGCCGTATTCAGTCGCCAGCGCTATTGGGGCGAACCCGTGCCGGTGTATTTCAAGGATGGGCTTCCGTATTTGATTGACGAAAAAGACCTGCCATTAGAGCTACCCGCCATTGATAAATATCTGCCAACCGAAACCGGCGAACCTCCGCTGGGTAGGGCGGAAGGGTGGAAGTATAAGGGGGAATATGAGTACGAACTCTCTACCATGCCCGGCTGGGCGGGGTCGTCGTGGTACTGGTATCGTTACATGGACCCGCACAACGACAGTGTTTTTGCCAGCAAAGAAGCCATCAACTACTGGCAGAATGTGGACCTCTACATCGGCGGCACCGAACACGCAACGGGCCACCTGCTCTATAGCCGTTTCTGGAATAAATTCCTACGCGACAGGGGCTACGTGCCGCAGGAAGAGCCGTTCAAAAAGCTCATTAATCAGGGCATGATTCAGGGGGTAAGTATGTACGCTACTCTGCTTGTCGAAGTTCCAAGTCCTGATGAATTTGGTGATAATGAACCAACTGATGTTGAGTGGAGAAATTATTTCTTAGCCCCTTACGATCTTGAAGTTCGTAAATCTCGTGGCGGTAGAAGCAAGCGTCCAGAGCGCTACGGCCGTAGGCTATCTGAATTTGGAATTGCTTTATCAGGTTTGGCCCAGCCAATTCATATACCTATAGAGTTTATCACATTTGAAGATGGTAAATATTATTTAACAGAAGACTCATTAGAATATTTAAAGTTAAAGTATCCTAAGTTTAATGAATACTCTATTGCTTCACCTGAGTTGATTGAAGACGAGTATCTGGTCCCTGATACTTTGCAGCTTAGTCGGGATAAAATTGAGGTAACACCTGTTGTCGAAAAAATGTCGAAGTCGAAGTTCAACGTGGTCAACCCCGATATGATTGTTGAACGCTATGGGGCTGACGTTTTACGGCTTTACGAAATGTTCCTGGGGCCGCTGGAACAGGCTAAGCCCTGGAATACCAACGGCATTGATGGCGTGTATCGGTTCATTCGCAAGTTTTGGCGTCTGTTCTATAAAGATAATGCAACTGGCGAGAGTCAGTGGATTGTGACGGATGAGCAGCCGACCCCCGCTGAATTGAAAGTCCTGCACAAGACCATTCAGAAGGCTGAAAACGATATTGAAGGGTATTCGTTCAATACGTCGGTGAGTGCGTTTATGGTGTGCGTCAATGAATTAAGCACATTGAATTGCCACAAGCGGACTATTTTACAGGATTTGGTGCTGGTTCTGTCGCCTTATGCCCCCCATATCACCGAAGAACTCTGGGCGGCTTTGGGCAACGAACCGGGCACGATTTCAAAAGCTGAATTTCCGAAATTCAACCCGAACTACTTAGTTGAAGATGCCTTCGAGTACCCGATTCAGATTAACGGTAAGGTGCGAACTACCATCAGCTTCGCCATCGACCGTGCCCCCACCGACATCGAGCGCGAAGTGCTGGCCGACGAAATCGTACAGAAATGGCTCGAAGGAAAAGCTCCCAAGAAAGTTGTGGTGGTGCCAAAACGGATTGTGAACGTAGTGATTTAGCGGTTAAACTTATTTAACCTTTTAGTTGGTGGTGGATTTGTCATTCCGACGAAGGAGGAATGACAAATCCACCCTTTTTATTTATCAAGAACGAAAGTTTAAACAGGTTCGCTATCTAAAACCCCTAAACCAGTCATCGGTTCAGGGGCTTTTTAGTATTGGGAGGAAATAATTTTCAAATAGTTTCCTTACTTGCCTGCGGTTTCCCTCTTCTCCCATATGCCTCTAACCCGTACCCGGCTGGCTGTACTGTGCCTGTTTTTTCTATCTGGCTTTGCGGCCTTGCTGTATCAGATTGTCTGGCAACGGCTGCTGGTGTTCTACACCGGCTCCGATACCGTCAGCATCAGCCTGATTGTGTCGGCATTCATGACCGGCCTGGGGCTGGGTTATTTAGCCGGAGGGCGGCTGGCCGACCGCTCATCGCCGGGGCAGAATCTGCGCTGGTTCGTTGGGGCAGAGTTGGGTATTATGGGGTTTGCCGCTGTCAGTAAATGGGTACTCTACGATTTTCTGTATGGATCGGCCCCACCCGTCGGCGACACGCCCGTGGTACTCTACGTCGTTGTGTTTGGGGTGCTGTTGCTGCCAACGTTTCTAATGGGCGTGTCGCTTCCGGCTTTATCGCGGGCGTTTCGGTTTGGCGATATGGCGGAGCAATCCCGACACATCAGTTTGCTGTATTTTATCAATACCCTCGGTGCGTCGGTGGGGGCGTTGATAACGGGCTTTGTGCTCGTGCGTCGGCTTGGTTTCGACAATGCTATCTGGGTAGGAGTAGCCCTGAACGGGTTGTGTGCGCTTGGGGCACTGGCCTTAGGGAGCAGAGCAGGGAGAAAGAGGGATCAGGTTGACGGTTTTATGCAAGGTGGTTCGCCCTCAACCCGTAGCCTCAGACCCATTGCGCTAAGTCCTCAATTCATGGCCTGGTCAATGCAGTATTTTGTGTCGGGATTGGCTGCGCTCTCGCTCGAACTGCTCTGGTTTCGGGTACTCGAAACGCTCATCAAATCGGTGTCGCTGACGTTTGCGGTGCTGCTGGCTATTTACCTCGGCTCAATGGCTATCGGTACGGTCGTTGGGACGCGGTTCGGCGGCTGGTCAGCGCGTCGGCGGGAACAACTGTTTTTGGCCGCCCAGGTCGTGCTCTATGGCTATACGGCCTTGTCCATCAGTCTGTTTGTCAATAGCATTAGCCGAGTGCCATTTCTGCGCTTTCTCTGGGATTATTTCGGAAGTGGCGAACCAGTGCTCAGTCCGCGTTTCAGCTTGTTTACGTATGGAGCCATTCCGCTGTTTCTGCTGTTCGTGCCCACGTTTTTGATGGGCATCAGCTTCGCGCTCTCGCAGTCGCTCATACAGGACAATCCGGCTGAGGTAGGCCGACGAGTGGGCTGGCTGCAATTCGTTAACATTGCTGGCTCGGCGGTGGGGGCCTGGGCGGTAACGTGGCTGGGTTTTCCGCTACTCGGCACGGCTCCGTTGCTGCAACTTATCGGCGGTTTGGGATTGGTTTATGCAGCCCTGTTGCTGGCCCGGCGGCACTGGTCGGTGGTGCGTACTGCCGTAGTGGGTGGAGGTGTTCTGGTGGCGATGTTCACGATCCCGTCCAATGCTCGATTCTGGCAATTGCTGAATGGCGTTGAGGAAGCGAACCAATTTCTGTATGACGAAAACGAGTCGGCGGTGTCGGTTATTAAAGTACTGCCCGATCAGAAATCCGGGGTTGTTTACGTGAATGGGTTAAGCCAGAGTGGATTGCCGTTCTCCATCGACGAAGTGCATACGCTACTGGGTGCCCTGCCTGTGATGATGCACCCGAACCCGAAGCAGGTTGCCGTAATTGGGCTTGGCTCAGCGGGTACGGTCAATGGCGTGGGTGGACGGGCCGAAACCCGCCAAATCGACTGCTTTGAGATTGCTACCAATCAGGCTGTGGTACTGGCCAAATACGCCAACCAAACAAACGACACAGCGGTGCAGGCGGTGATGAATGACCCCCGGTTGCGGATGATTCTGCGCGATGGCCGCTACGCCCTTCGCAACGGCTCGGCCCGCTATGATGTCATCGAAGCCGATGCTTTGCGTCCCATTTCGGCGTATTCGGGTAATTTATATTCGCAGGAATATTTTGAGCTGATCCGGTCGCGGTTAAAGCCCGGCGGGTTTGCCGTAACCTGGTGCCCTACGGCGCGGGTGCTAAACACATTTCGGTCAGTATTCCCTTACGTTGTCTATTGTGAGCATTTAGTATTGATTGGCAGTAACCAGCCCATCCGGCTCGACTGGCCGATGGTGATGCAACAGTCCAACTCCGCCTTTAGTCGACAGCATTATGGTCGGTCGGGTATTGATATCAGCGGCTTATTGACCAAATACCAGACTCACAGCCAGGTTCTGCCCCGGCCGGAAACGGTTTCAACAGAAATCAACACCGACCTGTTTCCCAAAGACGAATACAGCATCCGCAACAGCGACAGAGTCTCGTTTTGATGGGAAATGCTGATAGCAACCTGCGACTATCAGCTTTTGCGTATCACCCCCAACCCCCTGAAGGGGGCTTTGGTCGAGAATAAGTGAGCTAAGCCCCCTTCAGGGGGTTGGGGGTGATACGCAAAAGCAAGTTAGAAATGGTATTATCCTGCAACCGGCTCATGCATACGAGCCGGTTTTTTTATGGCTTCAATCGTAAAGACCGGCGTTTCGGCGAAGCGGGAGGCCACAATGAACTGAGTACTGTCTAAATGAGGGCTGAATAAATCCTGAATAATCTGCGGATTGTTGTTCTGCTTCGACAGGTGTGATACCAGCACATGGCTCATGAATGAAGGCTTGTGGGCCCGAAAAAGCGCCAGCGCCTGCTGGTTTGAGAGGTGACCTTTGCCCCCGCGAATTCGCTGCTTCAAATAAAAGGGATACGGCCCATGCTCCAGCAGGTCTTCGTCGTAATTGGTCTCTAAAAAAGCCGCGTGGCACTGGCTGAAGTGCTGAATGACATGGTCGCAAACAACCCCAATGTCGGTGAATACGCCCACATTGATATCCTGACAAGTAATTAGAAAACTATGCGGATCGGAGGCATCGTGTTCTTTTGGGAAAGCGGTGATGGACAACTCGCCGATGCGAACGGGTTCATAGCCCCGCAACGGACGGATAGGAAAACGTTGTTCCGGCAGATTAGCCCGGCGTAGCGTACCGGACGTGATATAAACGGGCAGTTGATGCTTCCGGGCTAATTGTGGAATGCCGCTAATGTGATCGGAATGCTCGTGCGATACAAAGATGGCCTTGACTCGCTCAAGAGGCAGATTTAGCCGTTTCATCCGGGCCTCCGTCTGGCGGCAGGAGAGACCGGCATCTACCAAAACCGCTTCGTGTTCATTGCCCACATAATAGCAGTTTCCGTTGCTGCCGGAATTTAACGAGGTAATAAATAAAGGCATAGTACGACAAAGAAACGGCTTTTTGGGGATAATCGGGTTGGTTTGGTTCCCGGTTCTTATGAAAATAGAACGCGGATTAGGCAGATGTTCGCTGATCTTTTGAAAATCTGTGTGAATCTGCGTTGCGAAGCATCCGCCTAATCTGCGTTCCATTTTCCCCGATTATTCCTCTATAACCTCCGGTTGCCGGGCGGCCAGTGTGTCCCGTACCTGCATAGTGAGCGAAAGTGAATGTTTCCGGGCTTCGTGGTCGAAAATAGGGGCCGTGATAATGAGCTCATCGGCATGCGTCTGCTCAATAATTAGGGCTAATTTGCGCTCCACCGTCTTCGGCGAACCTATTGCCGAAAAGCCCAAAACCGGCTCGATACCCGCCAGTTCATACTCGGGCCAGAGGGCAGACAGGTCATCAACCGGGGGCTGCATCTGGCGGGCTTTGCCCCGGCGAATGTAGAGAAACTGCTGTTGCACGGATGTAAATAATCGCTCCGCTTCCCGGTCGGTATCGGCGGCTATGACGTTTACGGCGACCATCGCATAGGGCGCTTTCAGGTGTTCGGAGGGCGTAAACTGCGTTCGGTAAATGTCTAATGCCCGCATCAGTTGAGCCGGGGCGAAGTGCGACGCAAACGCATAAGGCAAGCCCAGCATGGCGGCTAACTGCGCCCCGAACAAACTGGAACCCAGGATGTAAATAGGTACGTTAAGGCCATTACCCGGCACGGCCTGCACAAACTGATTGGAATCGTCGGGCTGAAAATAATGCTGCAACTCAACCACATCCTGCGGAAAGGTATCCGGCCCAGTAGCATCCCGACGCAGCGCCCGTGCCGTTGCCTGGTCGGAGCCGGGCGCGCGGCCCAGCCCTAAATCAATGCGGCCCGGATAGAGCGATTCAAGTGTGCCGAACTGCTCAGCAATAACCAACGGCGAATGATTCGGCAGCATAATTCCGCCCGAACCCACTCGAATGGTTTTGGTGCCGCCCGCCACATAACCAATCACGACCGACGTGGCGGCACTGGCAATGCCCGGCATATTGTGGTGTTCGGCTAACCAGTAGCGATGATAGCCTAATGTCTCAGCATGTTGTGCCAGATGTAAGGTATTTTGCAACGCCTGCGTGGCCGAACTGCCCTGCACGATAGGCGATAAATCCAGAATTGAAAAGGGAATCATAATCTGTTGATGTAATAAGTTGCCTTATTTTTACGGCACGGTTGAGCGAAAAATCAACTACCCGCTCACTTCACTTTATCAACAACGTGGTTTATCAGAACGGTTCCTCATTTGGTAAACTATGCCAATTGTTAGCGGTACTAATGGGTAAAAATCAAATTCTGCTGCTCGGTCTGAGCATTTGCCTCGCGACCTGCTCGCCGAAAACCTATACGGAAATTTCGGCGGGTAAGGCGTATAATTTCTTCAGTTATAGTCCTAATCAACGGGCGAAGATTTCAGCGCACCGGGGTGGGGGCGACCTGAAAGGGTATCCCGAAAACTGCATCGAATCCTTTGATTATCTGGCGAAACGCCTGCCCGTTATCATCGAATGCGACATTGACCTCACCAAAGACAGTGTGATGGTGATGATGCACGATGCCACCCTCGACCGCACGACCACCGGCACGGGAAAACTCATCGACAGAACCTACTCCGAGCTGGACACGTATCGCCTGGAGGACAATATGGGGAACGTCACGCCCTATAAAATCCCGACGCTTGAACAGGTGCTACGCTGGGGGAAAAACAAAGTAGCGTTCACCCTCGACGTGAAGCGTACTGTATCGTTTGCGAAAGTCGTGGACATGATCCACAAAACCGGCGCGGGCGATTATGCCGCCGTGATTACCTACAACGCACAGGACGCGGCCAACCTCCACAAACTCGACCCGGCCCTAATGATTTCGGTCACGATTCGCAACCGTGCCGAGTATGACCGTCTGCACGACCTTGGTGTGCCTGACAACCGCATGGTGGCTTTCGTTGGCGTGAAAGAGCCCGATGCCGAACTCTATCAGTTTCTGCACGAAAAAGGCATCGCCTGTATTCTGGGTACGTTGGGTAACTTAGACAAACAGGCGGCTGCTAAAGGCGATCAGGTCTATAAAACGTTCGTTGAACACGGCGCGGATATCATGAGCACCGACCGACCGCTGGAAATGGCGCGGGTACTTTATAACGAATAAGGGTAGGTTGCGGCCTATGCCGACTTACGTTGTTTGGTTATCAAATGCACCAACTTGGTCTCTCCGAACGAAAACTACCGATGGCGAATTATTGCGCTGCTGTTTCTGGCAACCACCATTAATTATGTGGATCGGCAGGCCCTGTCGTTCGTCATGACGGACGAAGGGTTCAAAAAAACGCTGCTGGGGTTATCACCTGTGGCTTTATTGACCGATGAGCACCTGAAGCAGTTTCGGATTCAGATGGGCCTGGTTGACTCGGCTTTTAAAGCAACCTATGCCATTGGATTTCTGCTGATTGGCTGGCTGATTGACCGGGTCGGCACGAAAAAAGGATTTACTATCGGCATCGCTGTCTGGAGCGTGGCCAGCATCGCGTCGGGTTTTGTTTCGACGGTTGGGCAGTTTGCGGTTGTGCGGGCTGTGCTGGGACTGGGCGAAGCCGCCAACTTTCCGTCGGCCATGAAAGCGATTGCCGAGTGGTTCTCGAAGCGCGAACGCTCCACGGCCACCGGGATTTTGAATGCCGGTTCCAACATGGGTGTTATCACGACGGCCTTGCTGGTGCCGTTTCTGATGCAGCAATTTGGCTGGCGCGGTGCGTTTCTGATTTCGGCCGTGCTCGGCGTCCTGATGCTCGTGATCTGGTGGGTTAGCTACTCAAAACCAGCCGAAACGCCTTCGCTGTCTACCGCTGAATTCCAGTATATTGCCGAAAGTCGAGATACAGAAAATCCGGTTAATCCCCAAAACCGGTTGTCGTGGTCGCAACTCATTAGATACAGGCAAACCTGGGCGTTTTGTTTCGGTAAAATCTTCGCCGATCCGGTCTGGTTTTTCTACCTGACCTGGCTACCCGATTTTCTGCTGACCAATAACCAGCTCGACCGGAAATTAGACCTGAAAAACTTCGGGATTCCGTTTCTGATTATCTACGTCGTTTCCGACATCGGCAGTATTTTTTTCGGCTGGATAGCTACCCGATGGATGAAAAACGGCTGGACAGAAAACCGAGCACGCAAAGTGACCATGCTCATCTGTGCGCTGGCCGTTACGCCTATTTACCTGATTCCCTCCATCCATAGTTTCGTGGGGGTAGTAGCCCTGCTGGCGTTGGCAACGGCGGCTCATCAGGGCTGGTCAACGAACGTGTATGCGCTGGCTACCACGCTGTTTCCTGGCAGTTCGGTGGCAACCGCGACCGGCATTGGCGGATTCTTGGGCGGTATGGTGAGTATGGGCGTTGCGGCCGCTACGGGCTTTATTGTGGCTACGTTCGGTTATAAACCGATGTTTATTTTTGCCAGTTGTTCTACCTGATTGGCCTAATCGTTATTCACCTGGTTCTGCCCGCCCTGCGACCGATAAACGTGAAAAACGACCAACTCGCTGTAACAACTTAACCTATGCTGCCTGAGACGGAATTAATGGCAATATATAAGATGAGCAGAGAGCTTGAACAGATGCAGGCCGGTGTGCTAACGGCCCCCGGCGTTATCGAACTTCAACAACGACCCATTCCAGAACCCGGCCCCAACGAAATACGCATACGCATGAAAGCGGTGGGTATTTGCGGCTCCGATGTGTCGCTGTTTCAGGGCCACCGGCCTGCTACTGTGTTTCCGCTGATTATTGGGCACGAAGGGCTGGGTTATGTCGATAAGGTAGGCGAGGGGGTAAGCCAGCCGCGAATGGGTGACCGGGTGATTATTGAACCAAACTACCCCTGCGGTCACTGTGAGTATTGCTGGCAGGGGCGCGGCAACATCTGCCCCAACAAGCGCATCATCGGCGTATTGGAAACCGGCTGTTTTGCCGAGTATGCCGTAGTGCCCGCACGGTTTGCCTGGTCAATTCCTGACACGATTAGCGGTGAGGATGCAGTGGTCATTGAGCCAACGGCTGTAGCCCTGCACACGCTTTATTCGTCGCCAGCCCGTCCGGGCGATACCATTGCGGTTATTGGCTTAGGAGCCATTGGACTATTGGTTACCCATCTGGCGCAGCGCATGGGCTACCGCGTGCTTGGCTACGACCGGATACCCGAAAAAGTAAATCTGGCCGCAATGTTTGGCGCCATCCCAATTCTCGCCGACACGACTACGGCCCAGATAGCTACCATCTGGAAAGACGCCCGAGTACATACCGTTTTTGAATGTGCGGGTGCGGCCCAAGCTTTTACGATGGCAATAGAAGCCGCTCCCCGGGGCGCTCATGTGGTGGTGGCAGGTTTATCCGACAAACCCAGCGCCATAACCGAGTTTGGCATTACCCGGCAGGGCATCAACATCCTCACCTCCATCATCTACCAGCATCCCATCGACTTCCGCCGAACCATCAGCCTGATTGAAAGTGGTTTCCTGCAACCGGGGCGCATCATTTCCGCAAACGAGCCATTCACAAATCTGGCTATAGCAATGGAAACCGCCAGCACAGGACAACACGCCAAAATTGTGTTAAAGGTAACTGCCTGATTGCGAAAAGCGGCTATTTTTGTTCATACACCTCTCCCTGAAAACCTCTGCACCATGAGTGAGTTGGCTTTAGAATTAATCCGTGAGAATAAGAAAACGAAGAATCCTTTTCTGGATTTGGGAAATTGTGGACTTAGGAAATTGCCGGATGAATTGTTTAACTGTATTTGGTTGCAACATTTAAATTTAGGTGCTATCTACGTTGATCATGACATATTTGAATGGGCATACACTAAAAATATTGGACTTCGAAATACTGTTGTTAAGGTTAGAAATAATTTAGATAAGTTGAAGAAACTAACTCAGTTGCAGGGATTATACTTAGATGGTAATAATATTTTAGATATTAGTTTTCTGCAAGGCCTAACTCAATTACGGACATTAGTTCTAAGCGATAATAATATTTCAGATATTATTTTTCTAAAAGGCTTGATTCAGTTACGGACATTAGACTTGAGTAATAATAAGATTTCAGACGTTGCTTTCTTGAAAAGGCTAACTCAACTTCAAACTTTGAATTTGAGTAGAAATATTGTTTCTAAAATAGATTTCATAGGAAGGCTGACTCAATTACAAAATTTATCACTTAGCAATAATAATATTTCAGATTACAGCTTTCTGGTAGATCTGACTCAGCTACAGGCATTAGACCTAAGTAATAATAAGATTTTAGATCATAGTTTTCTAAAAGATTTCACTCAATTACAAACATTAAATCTGAGTAATAATAATATTTCAGATTATAATTTTCTTAAATATTTTACTCAACTACAGATTTTAGAGTTGAGTAATAATAAAATTTTGGATATTAATTTTCTCAAAAATTTGGAAGTTATACAAACACTTGATCTTAGTAGCAATCAAATTGTGAATATACAGGTTTTAGAAAATTTATCATTGTTGCGGAACCTAAATTTGGGCAATAATAAAATTTCAGATATAAGCCCTCTACTAACATTATTAAAAAGTAAAAACTCGCCTGCTATAAATTTAGATAGAGATTATTTCTTGACTGACTATAATGGTAAAAATAAAATAAATCTACACAATAACCCTTTAACCAATCCACCTATTGAAGTTGTACAACAAGGTAACAAAGCCGTACTCAATTATTTTTCTGAATTAGAAAAACAGGGTCAAGACTATCTATATGAAGCGAAAATGCTGATTGTGGGGCAGCCTCGTGCTGGTAAAACCTCTTTGCGTTATAAACTTTTCAATCAGGGGGCTGAGTTGCCCGAAGAAGAAAAAACCACGCGGGGGATTGATATAGAAAGTCTGGAATTTGATATAAAAGACCGCGATGGCAAGCCGCGAAAATTCAAATACAATGTCTGGGATTTTGGCGGGCAGCAGATTTATCAGTCAACGCACCAGTTTTTCCTAACACACAGATCGCTGTACGCACTGGTAATGGATACGGGCAAAGACAGCGTTGGCAATGACGATTCGACCATGAACTACTGGTTGCAGGCGGTTGAGTTATTGGGTGGCAACAGTCCTATGCTGCTATTGTTGAATCAGAAAAATGAGCGCTCCTTTACGGTCGATTTAGCCCCAAAACGGATACGTTTCGAGTTTCTGAAAAAAGCGTATAGCATTGACTTGAACGCGCTGATTCCCAAAACAATGTCATTCAAAACAGAGCAGGAAAAGGCGTTCAGAGAATTTAAAGAAGATATTGAGACGGAATTAAAACGATTGCCCTTAGTAGGTTTTCCCATGCCCAAAAACTGGGTGAAAATCCGGGAAGAGTTACAGCAACTGAGTCAGGAAAAATCCTATATTTACCGGCAGGATTACGTCAAAATCTGCGAAGCCCACGACGTAATCGACTATGAACTGCAACGGCAATTGAGTGGTATTTTTCATGATTTAGGCGTGTTTCTGCACTTTCAGGAGCACCCGGCGTTGGAGGAGTTTATTATTCTGCAAAACGTCTGGGCTACGGATGCCGTGTTTGCCGTACTGGACAACCCGGACGTTATCGCCAATCATGGCAAGTTTACGGATGCTGATTTGGCTTCTATCTGGCAAAAGAAGCAGTATGAAAGCAGCGTACACCGGAAATTGCTGGAGTTGATGAAGCAGTTTGAACTCTGCTATCAGGTCGAAAACAGTTCGCCCCGCGAATACATCATCCCCGAAATGCTGGCGAAGGAATCGCCCAAAAATTACGCCTGGCAACCGCAGGATGATTTACCGCTTCAATATCACTATGATTTCATGCCCAAAGGCATACTCACCCGGTTTATTGTGCGGCTGCACCGGCACATCGCCCGCGACCAAACCAACCAGCAGATTGTCTGGAAATCGGGCGTGAAAATCGATGGAACCACGCTGGATTGTCCGGGTACAGTTGCGGAAATTACCGAAGCTTGGGATAACAAACAGTTGTTGGTTCGGGTGCAGGGCAAGTTCCCGAAAGAGCTGATGAGTAAGCTAACCTACGAAATTGATGCCATCAACGCCGACTTTTTCAAGCAGGTTAGTCGTGATCCGGCTAGTCAGAAAAGCCGGTGGTACAAAATGATTCCCTGTATTTGTCGGACCTGTAAAGGCAGTATGAATAAGCATTTTTATGATTACAGCGAATTGCTGGATCGGAAAGAATTTGGGAAGAATACGATTGAATGCAAATTGAAGCCCTTTGAAGCCGTTTCAATCAGCGAATTGCTGGATGGAGTGTTTTCTAAACAATCAACCCGACAAGCAGAAAATAATCGCTCCAAAAACGGAGCGATTGGTTCAGAAAAGCAGGCAAAGAAAATTTTCATTTCTTATTCGCACAAGGACGAAACAGCCTGGAAAGATGAAGTCGTAAAGCATTTAGCAGCCTTACGAAATCAGGACTTAATTGAGGACTGGACGGACCGGCAAATTGAACCGGGTCAATGGAATGAACAGATTGAAAAAGCGATGGAAGAAGCTGACATTTTCCTGCTTTTAATCACCCATAATTTCTTGTCATCCAAGTACATCAGTTCGCGGGAAATCACTACGGCTTACCGACGATTTAAAGAAGGGAAAGCCAAAATCTTCCCAATCATTTGCGATTCCTGTGAATGGAATCTACAGCCCGTAACGAAAGAAGAGAAAGAATTTAATACCGATGAGAATCGGGAGATGTATGTCTGGTTAGGCAAGTTTCAGGCGTTTCCGAAAGATGCCCGCCCAATTAAAAACTGGCCTAATAGTCAGGATGGGTTTGTCGATGTCGTTAAACAATTGAGGAAGTATTTATAGGAGAATGATTTTGTCATTCCGACCGTAGGGAGGAATCTCAACTCTTTATTCAGCCGAGCTTGAGATTCCTCCCTACGGTCGGAATGACAAAATTTTACCGCTTCACACGCTTGTTTAGAGGACGGGGTTCAGACTATTTAATACCCAACCGTAAACCGTTTCTGAATGAACTGGGGTTGTTCAATTTCGTTCAGGATGGCTACGGCCATATCCGTTACTGAAATCTTACTTTCGCCGTTTTTATCGAAAACGGGCTGGTCGGTTCCAATGCGGAATGTACCGGTACGTTCGCCCGGTTCGAGCATGATGGCCGGGCTGAGGAACGTCCAGTCTAAGGTTGTATTCTGCCGCAACGCATTGAGGTAATCCCGAGCGGCTGAGGCCCCGGACTTCCACTCCGCCGGAAACTGGGGCGTATCGATCAACTGTACGCCCGGAGCCACTTCCAGACTCCCGGCTCCACCAACCACCAGCAGTCGCTTAATGCCAGCCTGTTGCGTACCTTTTTCAATAGCTTCTGAACCCTTCAGAAAATCTTCGTATAAATTTGGATTGGACCAGTCAGCATTGTACGCACTCAGAACGGCATCATGACCAGCTACGAGCTGCGCTACTACATCCGCATTCTGAGCATCGCCCTGCTTAATCGTCAGGTTGGGGTTCGTAATCGTGATTTTTTCTGGATGGCGAACAATCGCCGTTACGGCATGACCGCGTTCTAATGCTTCGCTAAGAAGTGCCGAGCCTACAAAACCCGAGGCTCCAATAATTGCCAGTTTCATAAAAGTGTACTTGGTTAATTTAAACGATTTATTGTAATGAAATTTATTACAGTTTTGAGCAAAAAAATTAATCAAACCGGCGGCTGAAATCGTCCAGCGTACTGTCGCCCAATTTCTGAATGAGTGCGTTCTCGGCTTCTTCATACAGACTATGCAAGTGTTGGTTAATCTGCTTTCCAACAGGGCAGTCTGGGTTGGGCGTATTGCGGGCTGTTCCAAGAAAAGCGCCCTGTCGTGTCGCCAGAAAAATATCCGACACGCGAATCTGACTGGCTGGTTTAGCCAACATACTGCCCCCATTCTTACCTTCCCGGCTGATAACCAGGCCTCTGTTACGCAGGTTGATGATTTCTTTGCGTACTAATACCGGATTAATATTAATGCTACCGGCAATCAGGTCAGACGTAATCCATTCACCGTTGGTTTTGGCCAGCAGCGTCAGAATATGCATCGATATGGCGAACCGTCCGTTCATTACTGTAGTATTTATTGTTACAGATTAGAAAGGTAAAAGATTCCAGAACCGTCGAAAAAAGTTAAATCTTGTCAAGGAAGCTGTTTAAACTTTTCTTTTTTGACTCAAAAAGGAGCGTATCTTTTGTCATTCCGACGAAGGGGGAATCTCAAGCTTCGGTCATAGTCAAGCTTGAGATTCCTACTTCGTCGGAATGACAAAAAACGGGTTAATTCTTCATCATTTTTAAAAGCTCAAAAAGCATCTTTAGGTCTGATTATCAAAAACTTAAAACGAGTATCGCAGCCCCAACTGCATTCGCCAGCGGGAAATCAGTTGCGAATCGTTGAAGAAAGTCGTTTTCTGGCTGGTGTCGAAGCTGTACGTTGGCACGCCTTTGCTATCGGTCGATACGCCCAGCGGTTGTGCCAGGCCGGTGTAGGACGCAAACTGCCGAACACCCCAGTTGCTGTTCAATAAATTACCGAAATTCAGAACGTCTAAACTTAACTGGATGGCGTGTTTATTGGGCAGTATATATTCCTGCAATACCCGGACGTCGAGCGTCGAGAACCAGGGCGTAAAGCTGACGAACTTCTCGGCCACCTGCCCTCGGTGCGAACTCAGGTATTTATCCTGCTGAATATAAGCTTCAAATCCGGCCCGCTGTGCCGTTTGCTGAACATCTGTTCCCGAAAACTTCATCTGACCGAGTTGTGCGCTGGTCGGGATAAACAGCAGGTCATTGTCGAATGCCCCGTCGTTATTGATGTCGCCTGCGTAGGTGAAACTAAACCGACTGCCTTCCGTATATTCGGTCACGGCGGATAGGGTAGTGGCCCAGCTTTTGCCATAGACGAATCGTTTAGAAGCCGACGCGACAATGCGCTGGCGGTTGCCGTAGGAAGCCTGCCCCAGCATCGCCATGTTCACGTTGCCGTAGGTTGGGTTGCGGTCGTAGGCATCCGACGAGATTTCGGCGCTAAGCGAAGAGGCTTCCTGAGCAGCTAAGAAATTATACCCTACACTCACATAGAACCCATTGAGCCAGGTACGCTGCACCTGTAAACTGGTGTTGAACGAGTGGCCCAGATTAGTATTCGTGAACACATAGGCATCATTCACTCTGTCGCTGGCCTGGTAATAGGGCCGGGTGTCGGGGCCTTGTAGCTTGCCCGTTGGCAAATTCAGGCCGTAATTCCGAACCAGCATCGCGTTGATGTCTTTGTTATAGAGCACATCAATGGAGGTGATCCAGCCGTTGCGGAACTTGTGATCGTAGCCAAGACTGCTTTTCCAGACCTGCGGAAATTTAAAATTCGGGTCCGTAGTGCAATAGAAATAAACGTTGGGGTTTGCCACCTGATTACCAATCCATACGAACGGGAAACGACCCGTAAACACGCCCGTTCCACCCCGAAGCTTCTGGGTTCCGTTGCCTTTGATGTCGTAGTTAAAGCCAATCCGGGGCGAAAATAGGGGCGTCTGCTTGGGCAGTTCCAGCGAGTTTAGCTTAATCGCTTCGCCGTTCTCGTTATGGTATGTCACGCTGGGCGTGTAGCAGCAGTTTCGGTCGATGTTCTCCTGAATTTTCTGTTTTGTGTCGAAATACATCGGCACGTCAACCTTCAGGCCATAGGTCAGGACGAGTTTCGGCGTAACGGCGAATTCGTCCTGAGCATACACGCCCAATTGCCCGACGCGCGTCTGGGCTAACTGCCAAACGTCGTTTTTGAAGGTTTGAATAGCGGCATCCACGTCTTTCTTGAAATCGGCGCCTTTAGCGGCTGTCACGAACGCATCGACCGAGGTAAAATCGCTGAAGGCACCGGCATACGCGCCAAGGTTAAACGAGTTATCGAAACTGAACTTCTCGAAACTTGCGCCCAGAGTAATCGTATGCTTGCCCGCGTAGATATTGAAATTATCCGTGACCTGAAAAACCTTCTGATCGAGCCGGTTATGAATTGAAAACGGTTCGTGACCCGTCACAATATACCGAACTCCGTCTTTGCCGATGTTGATCGTCGGGAAGGGCGACGAGAACGGGTCGCGGGTGTCGTTGAAGACCGTGTAGCCTACCTGCAACTTGTTGGCATACTGACCGTTGAAGTTCGAGTTGAGTTCGATAATGCCGCCGTTCAGTTTGTTGTTAATCCGGTAACCGGCGCTGTACGTTTGCAACGTCAGGAAGTCCGGCCCGCGCCGACCAATGGCCGACGGGTTCGCCGGTTTATCCTGAAATGCATCCAGGAAGTTGTAAATCACCGATAACTTATGCGTCTGATTGATGTTCCAGTCGAGCTTGGCAATGCCTTTCGAGTTCTGCGTTTTGTGCGTAAAATTCTCATAAGGGCCTGTGTCATAGTTATACAGCGTTTTCAGCGTACTCGACACCAAATCAAAATCGGAAGCGGTGACCCGGGCCACGTTTGCCCCCGACAAACCGGGACGGGCAGCTACCCAACCTGCCGTGCCGAGGTCCGACCGGCGGTCAAATTCGGCGTTGAGGAAGAAGAAAAGTTTGTTTTTAATGATCGGCCCGCCCAGGCTAAAACCATACTGTTTCTGGTCCGATTCGGGTACGATAATATCGGTTCCTTTCACTTTTTTACCGGTCAGGTTTTGGTTACGGTAAAACCCGAACGCAGTACCATGAAACTGGTTCGTTCCCGATTTGGTCACGGCATTCACACCCGCGCCCGTAAAACCCGACTGGGTTACGTCATAAGGCGATAGCGCCACCTGAATCTGCTCAATGGCATCGAGCGACACCGGCTGGGCATCCGACTGACCGCCGGGCGTGGAAGCGTCCAGCCCAAAGGGGTTGTTGAAAATCGCACCGTTCAGGGCAAAGTTGTTGAAACGGCTGTTGCGGCCTCCGAACGACCCATCGCCCCCAGCCATTGGATTTAGCCGGGTATAATCGAACACCGAGCGTTTGATGGTGGGTAAATTCCGCAGTTGTTCGCTGCTGATGTTGGTTTGCGGGCCGGTGCGGTTGTTGTTCAGCACGTCGTTGGCATTCGAGCGGACGACCACCTCAGTAAGCTCTTTGGAACTGCTTTTCAGCGTCTGGTTGAGCGGTAGTTTCTGACCTAAGCTCAGGAAGATGTTTTCAATGGTTTCGGTCTGATAACCGACATACGAAATCGTGATGCGGTAGGGGCCACCGATCCGCAGGTTAGGCAAGTTAAATTGCCCTTCAGCGCGGGTCGTTACGCCATAGGGTGTACCCGTTGGCAAGTGGATAGCCGCGACGGTAGCGCCGGGTAATCCGGCCCCGCTCTCATCCGTGATGACACCGGCAATAGAAGCCGTCGTAACCTGAGCATTGCTCGTGTAGCAACTAAGTGCAAACAGGAAGAAAAGTAGAAAACGCATAGCTGGATGGGATATAGTTTGTTATGAAATACGGTGAAAGCTAAGAATGATAAACATATAGTAAAAATTTCGCTTCCATTCATAATATTAAATTAATATTGCAACTACCTCGAATAGTACAATAGTATATTTTGGATAAATGCCATACGCCAGAAAGGCCACCGGTTCGAACTGGTGGCCTTTCTGATGTATGTGTAAAAACTATTAAGTTCTCCTTAGTTAATCCGCTACCACAATCAACGGAGCTACTTCCTCGGGGTCGTTATCCGCCGAAGCTTTCTTTTTCTTAAGTGCTTTGCGAGCAGCTTTTTTCAATGTCACATCGTATAAATCCGTTCGGCGGTCTTTCAATACCTGTACCGAGCCATGCTCATGTAGTTCTTTCAGCAGGCTCAAATCTACGTCGGCGATGAGCACCATTTCGGTGTTGGCGGTGGCTTCGGCTTTCACCGCGTTGGTCGGAAACTGAAAGTCGGAGGGCGTAAACACCGCCGATTGTGCATAGTTGATATCCATGTTCTGTACACGCGGCAGATTGCCGACGCAGCCCGAAATAGCCACATAGCATTCGTTTTCGATGGCTCGTGCCTGGGCGCAGTGGCGCACCCGCGAGTAGCCGTTCTGCGTATCGGTCAGGAAGGGCACGAACAAAATCTGCATCCCTTGCTGAGCCAGAATACGGCTTAATTCCGGGAATTCAACATCGTAACAAATCAGCATCCCAATTTTTCCACAGTCCGTATCGAACGCCCGAATTTCGTAACCACCCACCATGCCGTAATGCCGTACTTCGTTAGGTGTGATGTGAATTTTGCGGTATTCTTCATACGAACCGTCGCGCCGACAGAGATAGGCCACATTATAAAGCTTCCCGTCTTCGTCCACAAGCGGCATGGAGCCGCCCACGATGTTAACGTTGTAAGAAATAGCCAGTTCGCAGAGTTTTTCGCGGACGGGTTCGGTGAAGTCGGCTAATTTCCGAATGGCAACCGGCTCGGGTAGGTCGTTGAAATCGGCCATGAGGGGCGTATTGAAAAACTCGGGCAGCACCATAAAGTCGGCCCGGTAGTCGCTCACAGCATTTACGAAAAACTCAACCTGATCCAGAAAGGCGCTTAAATTTTTGAACAGGCGCATCTGCCACTGAATCACGCCCAGCCGGATAATGGAGTCAGTGTGCGGTTTCTTATCCTCCTCCTTAACGTAATAAATATTAATCCATTCCAGCAGCGTGGCATACTCTTTCGACTCTGTATCGCCGGGCAAATAACCGCGCAATACCTTTCTGACGTGGAAATCGTTCGACAATTGGAAGGTCAGCGTCGGGTCGTAAATTTCCTTCTGTTTCACCTTCGCGATGTACTCGCGGGGCGTTAGTTCATCAGCAAATTTCTGATAATTCGGAATACGGCCCCCGGCCAGAATACCTTTCAGGTTCAATTGCTCGCAGAGTTCCTTGCGGGCATCATACAGCCGTCGGCCCAAGCGCAAATCGCGATAGTCGGGGTGAACGAACACCTCAATGCCGTAGAGGTAATCGCCCTCGTCGTTGTGGGTTTTGAAGGTATAGCCGCCCGTAATTTCGTAATAGGTGTGGTTATCGCCAAAGTCGTCATACTTCACCCGAATCGCCAGCGCACTCGCCACGACCTTGCCATCGACTTCAACGCAGAACTGGCCTTCCGGGAAAATATTGAGCAGTTTGGTTATTGAACTTTTCGGCCAGTAATCCCCGCCAATACCACTATAGACCTCAATCATGGCCTCTTTCAGGTCATGGTAGTCTTCTTTCTGTAAGTTTCTAACTTGTATATGCATAATAAGTTTTGAACCAAGATTTTTTCAAGATTAAAAAGATTCACAGGATTGGCTGACGCTTGATAAATCTTGTAAAATCTTTTTAATCTTGAAAAAATCTTGGTTCAGATAATCGTTTTTCCATCTCCGCCACCATCTCGTCCGTAAAATCCAGATGCGTTACAAAACGCACTAAATGTTTACCGAACGTAATGCCGCGAATTCCTTTCGTTTCTAATTTCTGAACGTAATCGGCGGCCAAGAGGTTTGCCGATAGCCGGAAAATCACAATATTGGTGTCGATGGGCAGGATTTCCTCTACTTCAGGCAGGCGTTCCAGCATAACGCCGATTTTTCGGGCGCGGGCGTGGTCCTGTTTCAGTCGGTCAATGTGGTGATCGAGGGCGTAGATGCCTGCTGAGGCCAGGAATCCCGCCTGCCGCCAGCCTCCGCCCATGAGCTTGCGGTAACGTCGGGCCTGCCGGATGAAATCAGCTTTTCCAAGCAACAGTGACCCCACCGGGCAACCTAATCCTTTTGACAGGCAAATGCTGATGGAATCGAACAATTGCCCGTAGGCTTCGGTAGGCTCGCCTGTTTCAACCAGCGCATTGAATAGGCGGGCACCGTCTAAATGAAGTAGTAAGCCGTGTTCATCGCATACCTGCCGGATGGCCGCAATTTCGGGAATGGTATAATAACAGCCCCCGCCTTTGTTGACTGTGTTTTCGAGTATGACTAAGCGCGACAGCGGTTTGTGCGAATCGGCGGGGTTATAAATGTACTCACGGATAAGCTCGGGCGTAAGTTTACCGCGCTCTCCGTGGGCTAAACTGGCCGAGGCTAAAGCATTAACGGATATGCCTCCACCTTCGTACTGGTACACATGCGACAGATAATCGCAGATAACATCATCGCCGGGGCGCGTATGAGTGCGAATAGCAAGCTGATTGGTCATCGTGCCCGACGCGCAGAACAGGGTTGCTTCCATGCCAAACAGCGTAGCCGCTTTGGCTTCCAGTGCGTTTACGGTGGGGTCGTCGCCCAGCACATCGTCGCCCAGGGGAGCCGAGAACATGGCCTCGCGCATGGCGGGCGTGGGCTGCGTGACAGTATCGCTGCGAAGGTCAATAATCATACGTTAACTCAGGTTGTATAAACGCGCAAGTTAGCGACTTTATGGTTTGAGGTTCGTAGTTTGAGATTAGCTGACGCGAGTATTGCTGATACGTCACTTCAGCCTTTTAACCATAAAATGCATTCAATATTGATAATCTTGCATTTATAGGACTTACCCTTATTTTTGAGCAACCTTTTTCCACTCATTTCGTCTTAACCCGAAATGCGAAACAGAACCCTGAACTAATCTCCTGCTCTTTATGCTGACAAACAAAACTCCCTGGATCATCCTGCTTGTTTTATGGATGATTGGTTCTACCTGGTGGCATGTCTGCAAAATCAAGCAGCTATGCGCCGACGATGCGCCACCCGCTGCCGTCTCGACCGAAACGGAAACGTTGCCTGCGCGGATGAATCCCGATGGGCTCACCATTGCCGATGGGAACCGCTTCCGGCTTCAGCTTCCGGGCGATTTCAGCTTTGCCAGGTCAGGTGCTAACGCCAACATGAATACGTTAGGTGGTTCGCTGGAGTCAATGATTACGTATTTGAAAGCCAACCCCGGCCGAACACTTGAGGTAAGTGGCTATTATTCTCCGACCGAAACCAACACCACTACCTTTCCTAATCTGGGGTTGGCTCGTGCGGAAGGCGTGAAGCAGTATTTAGTACAACAGGGGATTCCAGCCGCTTCTATAACCACGAAAGGCGTTGAACGAGAGCTGGCCTTTGCAACGACCAAAGGTGACTCGCTCTATGGGGGTATCGACTTTGGTTTCGCCGGTGCTGATGCGCTTACGGCCACACCTACACCCCCGGCTCCCGTCACGATTAGTGAACCAACTACTGAAAAAGAGTTGGCTGAGAAAGAGAAATTCACTTCGGTGTTTAAACCCATCGACCTGTATTTCCCGCTGGGCGAGGCTAACTACATCAGAACGTCCGAAACGAAGAAGTTCTTCGACGAAGCCGTTAAGTTCCTGCGCGAACACAAAGACAAAAAACTCCTGCTCACGGGCCATACAGACAATTCAGGATCCGATGCTACGAACATGCGGCTCTCCCTCGACCGGGCCAATGATGTAAAGACGAAACTGCGTCGCTCGGGCATTGATGGATCGCAGATTGAGGTTAAGGCAAAAGGCGAGACTGAACCGAAGGCCGATAATAGCACAATGTCGGGGCGTAAGGCCAACCGGCGCGTAACGGTCGTTGTTGTTCAATAAAAACAGCAAACTAAATCTTAACCCAGAGAAATTATGTTTGAATTAAACCCCCTCAACTTACCCGATGCCCAGGTGCAGCATATCATCATGCTGGTGGTGGCTGGTCTGTTGGGCTTTATCATCGGGTATGTATCCCGGCAACGTATGATTCGGCAACTTGAAGGCGATTTAGCCAGCACGGCGCGCGAAGTCGATGACTGTTATCGCACAAAAACCGTTGTTGGGCAGGGCGATGATGAAGAGACCATTGTTTTGAATCGCATTCGTGCCCGGGCAGGCGAACTTAACTTCAACCGCATTGGGCTGGCATCGGCTGCCACCGCCGATGACCTGAAAGTTATTGTGGGTGTAGGGCCGTTTCTGGAGAAAAAACTCCACGCCATTGGCATTTATACGTTCCGGCAAATCGCCAGTTTCACGCCCGAAGACATCGAGAAAGTAAACGACATTATCGAGTTCTTTCCCGGACGTATCGAACGCGACAACTGGGTGGGTCAGGCGGCTGAATTGGCAAAAAAGAAATAAAACCCCGGCACATCTAACCTTCTTAAAACAACAATCCCGTCATGTTTGGATTAGATCCCTTTAACCCTTCGGTAGCCGTTAGCGAAATACTACTTTTGCTCGGTCTGGCTGCGTTTATTGGCTGGCTGCTGGGGCGCTTAGTGCTGGCCGGGCGAATCAGTGCGCTGCAAACCTCTATTGCCGATAAAGAAGCTGAATTAGCCGACTGTCGGCGCGCAAAAGCAACGGGTCGGCCGGTAACCGTGCGTTCTGAAACCGTTGTGGAGACGCCCCCGGCTTTTGTTCATGCCGATCCACTGTTACCCATTCTTACTAATGACGATACGCCCGAGTTCATCGATGAGGACGTGACCGTGCCAACGGTGAGCTCATCGCTCGATGTGCCGCCCATTGTGGAGATTCCGCCGGTTGGTGCTCCCATTCCTGAAGTACCCGCTTTTATTCCACCCGTTCCTGCCCAGGCACAACCCGTGACTGACAAAGCCGATAATTCAGAAGCGGCAGTGTTAAACCGAATTGCGGCTCGGGCCAACGAAGTAAACTTCGACCGGATTGGACGGGCGACCGCGACCGAAGCCGATGACCTGAAAGACATTGTAGGCGTGGGGCCGTTCTTAGAGCGAAAACTACATAGCTTAGGTATTTACACCTTCCGGCAGGTGGCTAACTTCACAAAAGAGGACATCGACAAGGTAAACGAACTAATCGAGTTTTTCCCCGGACGAATCGAGCGCGATAACTGGGTAGAGCAGGCAAACGATTTTTATAATCGGAAGTACGGCAAAAAGGCTGACGGCTGATGCCCAGAATAGACAAGCAGACCCGGTTCTCGCAGGAGAACCGGGTCTGCTTGCGTTGTAGCGTGGGCTTCCAGCCCGCGTAGCCGTAGGCTAACAACTTTTCAGCTACAACTTAGCCTACGGCTACGCGGGCTGGAAGCCCACGCTACATTCCGAATTAATTAGTTGGTTTTTTCTTCCGAACGGGTGTACTGCTTAGCTGGGTAATGCTGCCTGATTGATAAAAATCGCAGATGTCATTCAATACACAGGCGGTGCATTTGGGTGAATACCAGGTGCATATCCGTTGTCCGTGCCAGTAGAAATGCTTGTGAAAATTAAATAGCACGAACGCATCCTGCGGTAGGTGGGCCGGGAGTAAACTGTGTGCTTTTTCGGCGCTTATTTTTGGCCCAATCAGCCCCAGCCGTTGCGTAACGCGATGAACGTGTGTATCGACGGGCAATACCGGTCTATGAAACTTGAATAGCAATAGAATCGTAGCGGTTTTCAGGCCAATTCCGGGCAGGGCTGTGAGCCAGTTCATGGCCTCTTTGGTCGATAAATCATTCAGAAAATCAATAGTAGCCGCGCCCGTTTCCCGAAAGAGATGCGCCAGCAGATTCTGGATATACGGCGCTTTCACTTCCGGGTAATTAGCGGTTTGGATCGCGTCGATCAGGTCGGGGAGAGGGGCGTCACGAACCTGCTCCCAAGTTGGAAATCGTTCGCGCATGGTTCGGTAGGCAGTCGCTTCATTGGCATGTGTGGTGCGGTGCGATAAAATAGTGCCGATCAGTTCATGCATTGGATCGCTGTACCCCTGAATAGTCTGCATCCCGTAAGCTTCGTTAAGTCGCTCGTGGGCGGTGAGTGTTTTGGCCGTTAATCGGACATCAGGTTGCATAGGCGGACAGGGCGAAAGGTTGACTTTGCCAATTCAACCCGCCCTGTATGGGAATGTTTGCCGAATGCCAAAAGCGTATAAACTTAAGCCGTTATTGGAGAGCCCTGGCACGGCTCGCTACCGTAATTTGGTTAATTCGGTTGGCGAGATGGTAAGAACGGTGCCATGCCGAGTGCCGTTGGGAAAGCTTACCTGATCAGAAATATCAGTCCACGTTTTCAGGTCTTTTGACGATACAGCTCCGTATTTGTGTTCTGTGTATTTGTCGAAATAGACAACCCACTGATAGCCTACTTTCGCGAGGGTCGGTCCCTCGGCCCAGTAGTTGCCTGTGATGGGTGGCCCTGCTGCGCTGTACGGGCCGGTCAGCGCCTTACTGAACGCCAGACGCAGGTTTTTCCGGGGCGGAGTGCGGGTTTCATCTTTCAGCACCATAACATATTGCTGCCCCTCTTTCTGAATGGTTGCATCAATTACGTTGAAGCCTGGTTCATACAGGAGTTTAGTGGACGAATAGGTTTTGAAATCAGATGTTGTTGTGTAGTAAATGCGGTGATTATAAGCGTTTTCGGCAGCCTCCTGGGTTTCTGGAAACTTGCCTTTGATCGTAGTGGCCCAGTAGATCATGTACTGCTTTGACAAGGCATCATACGTGATTTCGGGTGCCCAGCAGTTTCGGGCGTCCGGTTCGTTCGCCATGACGTGCAGACTCTGCTGCTCTGACCAGTGAACCAAATCGGTGGAAGAAGCATAGCCAATACTCCTCTCTTTCCAACTCACCGTCCAGACCATGTGGAATCGGCCATCGTGCCCCCGAATGATGCATGGGTCGCGCATGAGTTTGTCCTGGCCCACCGCTGGTTTTAGAAACGAACTGTCTCTCTTAAGTGCTTGGAAGTGAAGGCCATCTTGGCTGTAGGCTAAATGAAGACCATCTTCGCCGTTGCCCTTGAAATACGAAAACAGGTAGATTGGTTTCTGCTGCCCCATCACCGAACCAGACAGGAGCAGAAGCAATTGTACGCAGATAAAAAAGTTTCGGGTAAATTGATTCATAAGCAGCAAAGCTGATCTGACTGTCTATTCTACCGGTCAATACCCTGAATGGGATTGTTGCACTTCAACGCTGGTAAACCCGCACGGAATCTACTTCAAACCGGCTGGGAAATTTGGTTTTAGATGGGTTGCCCCCGTTATCGCCCCCGATGGCGAGGTTAAGCAATAGGTAGTGCGGCTTGCGAAAAGGATTGACGCCGGTTCCATCCTGATTGACGGTTTCTTTGAGCGAAACACTGTTTAGTAGCTGATTATCGACGTAGAGTTTAATGGCGGATTCGTCCCAGTTCATACGCCAGATATGAAACTTCTTTGCCCATTCGGGGTCGTTGAAGGAGTCGATAGGTTTTTTGGTACTGCGCCATTCAGCGGTGTAGCGTTTGGCGGTTCCCCAGGCCACGTTTGCCAACAGCATATTTCGGTAATATTCCATGATACGGTCCGCCGTTGCGGTCAATTTCACCGTTGGCTGGCCATTCGCCATTTGACCCCAATGTCCAGAAGGCAGGCCATAAACCGGGACGGACGTCAATGCGCCCTCGCATTTCAAACCGGCCATACTGCCAACTGTGGAGCCCCTGCGTGTGCAGGCTGGAGGCCGTGTAGATTATGTGCGACCGATTGGTTTTCCAATCCGTGCTATTAGCCTGATAATCGGGGTTGGGTCGATGTTCCTGACGGCCTTCAATGATGAGGAATCCGTTTTCGGAGTAAGCATTTTCCGGCTGATACCACTGGAGCTCATGATTACGGACAAAGCCCTTTTTAAAATTCCAGTTTTTCGGGTCATGGCGGCCGGCCTGCTGCTGCAAACTCGTCCGCCCAAACCAATCTCCAACTTGTGTCAGCCCGGGCCTGATCCTGCCTGATTGTAACCTGAGAAGGTGGGAGGGATGGTGATATCCCAATACATACACACAGCGACGTAACGATGGCGAGTAAGGCAGCAATGTGCATCATGGTGTTCTGAGCTTACATCCAATGTTGGACTGCAACTTTCCTCCGGGGGCGAGCAGTCTCTCACAGGAGGGTTGTTCACAGGGCAAACTAAAGTTGCCTTTTATTAGTCCCCTCAGTCTGAGCGAGATTCTTCTGGCGTTTTCGTAAGCCCTTTGTATTCTTGTCGGATTGCTTTTTCTTGTCTGTAGCAATCCATTGGCTAATCAACGCAAAATCCTCATTCGACAATTGTCTGCCTGACGTATAGAAATCAATATTCTTCGGCTCCTTTATCATAGTCGTAAATTACGAATTTTCTGGGAAATATTGATTGACAAGTTTGTGGGCAGCCTTCGTATCAATCGCCATTACGTTACCAAACAGTACGTGTGCCCCCAATGATTTCTGATAATGCTCCTTTAATCTTGTCTTGCTTTCAAAAGATACGTAACCAGCATAACCTTTATCAAAAGAAAGCTTACAGGCGAAGGCAACCAGGTTTCCTGGCACACCTAAATAAAGTTTGTCAGTACCCCGGTTGAATTTGCTGCTCTCGATAAGAGCCATAAAAATATGGTCACCTCTGTCTTGAATACTTATAAGCCCTTGAGTGATATGGTGATTTGCCTCTATAACAAGTTTGTAAACGGTTTTGTCTGCTTGTTTCGCTTCGTATTTCCAGTCAAACAGCCACTCGGATTTCTTGATACGTTTGAGGTCATCCGAGGTCAACTCAAGAATTTCTGTTTTAAAACTATCACCTGAAATGACGTTTTCAATCGAGCGGGTAAGCTTATCGATTTCAATGTCAAATGTTTGTAGGTTTGCCATTTGACAAAATTAGCTTTTTTCGTGTCAGGACACCGTTGCTACCAATACGCAGCCTGTCGAACGCAACCCGCCCTAATGGTCAAAGTTCACCAACCGGGGCGTTTTCTATGACCCATGAGAGCCCGCTAATAAACTAAAAGCTTATTTGTACACAGCGAGAGGTTCAACGAACCTCATCTGCTTTATGTCGAGGCTGAGTTGCGAGGGTTAAAGCCAGCCTTTCCGGTTACTGCTAAAGTTGTTCATACGTAATCGCGAATAACTTCTTTTTTTCGTTGCTACTTAATTGAATTTCTTTTTTTGATAGTATAAATTTTATTTTTCCGTTGTTCCAACTCTGCTCGTTTGTCAATTCATATACACGTTCATTCCCTACAAAGCTAGATTTTAGAGTTGGTTTCATGGGTACATTGTATCGTTTTGCCAAAGACTGGAGATTGGCAAAATATTGTAAGTCTAAAATAACATCTGAAACCCGCTTTAGCTTATCGTTCTCGAATTCATAATAGGTAATACAGCCATCAAGTACACTTATATTAGTATTAAAATCTGAGATAGCTGTTGAGGGCGTAGGTTCAAGCCACGCAGTGGGAAAATTTGGTATACGAGCTACTTCATTAGCTTTTACCTGTGCTCGGCTCATACCAAAATTCACTTCATACAGATCATAATAGTAGTCTTTGGAGGTCACCTCGTAAGAAACTTCACAAACAGCTACCTTGTTGCTTTTGATAAAATGGAATGTGCTCTTCAAGGTAACCCGTGCAGGTTCACGATTTAGTGTATACGCGCCATAGTTACACTTCATCCATTTTTTTTCTTCTTGAACCCAAACTTTTTTCTGCTGGTAATCGGGAATGGATTTCCCGGCCAGTTGCCAACTAACACGTAAGCTATCGCTCTCGTCTAAAAGAGCGCAAAAACTTTTGGAAAAAACAACCGGATCATTAAGATCAAGGGTATCTGTGCTTGTATAGTACTTATTGAGGGCAAATGGTTTTGACCCATAATCAACAGAAACATTATCCTCAGCAAAGGTAACTCCATTGACAACTCGTACTTTGCCAGTATTATTATTAGGCTCAGTGGCTGGCACTTTGCAAGAAAACAAAAGGACTACAGCGAAATAGATTGTAAATACTCTCATGGCATATGAATAATGCAGCAAATTAATGAATATAGTATCTTCATTCTCAAATTAAGACTTACCAAATTTCGAATCTTGTTCTGTCGACTATAACCGACTAACGAGCCAAAAATCTACCATAGTCGGGGCGGTTGGCTTGTCAACCAGAACTGCCCAACGAGCCAAAAAGATTGCCTGTTCAAGTTATGCGGCTTGTCGCACAGACGACCGCAAACACGCTTTTACGCACCACCCAACATGGCTAACTTATTTACCTTTCTTAGCACTTTCTTTCTTCCTGACAGGCACTGACTCGGGCACGTCATACACCTTTTCATAATATTCAGCCGCCATCCGGTTGGCGCCAAAATAGTTGTTGACATCGTTCATGCTGCGAAGTACCAACGCCTGCCAGTCGGCGGGACGGTCGTAATAGAGCGGCATAATTTCGTTCTCGATGAGATCGAATAGATGGTCTCGGTCGTGTTCGTCGCGGGCGTGGTCGGGCAGGAGCGGGTCGGCGGTGGGCACGAGGAACGAGTTCTCGCCCGGTTTAGTAAATTCCCGAACCCATCCGTCATTGGTCGAGATGTTCACGGCTCCATTCATGGCCGCTGTCATCCCGCTGGTGCCCGAGGCTTCGCGGTTGACGATGGGCGTATTGAGCCAGCCATCGGCTCCGTCTTTCAGCAACTTAGACAGACCCAGTTCATGTCCCGTCAGCACAGCCATATTCGGATAAAGATGGCTCAGGTAATACAGGTGGTTAAACACCTCCGTAGCGCCCCCGTCCATTGGGTAGGGTTTGCCCGCCCAGATAATCTGCACCGGGTATTTTGTCTGTCTAAGCAAACGATTGAACCGTTCCATATCCTGGGTTAACAAATCAGGACGTTTATAGGTCGCAAACCGACGCGCCCACACCAGCGTAAGCACCTTTGGGTCGAAGAGCTTGCCTACCTGATCAGCCACTACCCGGAAAAGCGGTTCTTTCATGGCCAGTTTACGGGTTGCCACAGCCGCTGCATCGCCCGCCAACCGGGCGGCTTCAATGCCTGAGTCAGTCCAGTACCGCTGATTCTGGGCATTCGTAATGTGAGTAATCGGGCAAATACCGTCATAACGCCCCCACATTTGCCGGGAAACCTCGCCATGCAGTCTCGATACGCCATTGGCTAATCGGCTCAGACGGAGGGCCACCAAAGAGTGATTGAACACCTGGTCCTGAATTCCCGTCAACTCCCGGACCCGATCTAAGGACAGGCCACCAAAGAAACCCAGTTCGTTCAGTAAATAGATATCGTGTTTTTCATTTCCTGCTTCTTCGGGTGTATGCGTAGTAAAAACCAATCGACGACGTAATTCCTCAACGGAACCCAGGGTTTGATACAACTGGAAAGCGGCCGACAAGGCATGGGCTTCGTTGAGGTGATATACGTCCGGGGCATACCCCAATGCGTCGATCAGTTTGGCACCACCCGTGCCCAGCAGGATGCATTGAGCAATTTTCAGACGCACGTCGTTGTCATATAATCGATACGAAATCAAGCGCGCTGCCCTGTCGTTGCCGTCCACATCGGTAGTAAGAAAAAACAGGGGTACGGTCTGGAAATGAGTTGGGTCTAAGTAATAAGCCCGAACCCGAACGGGCTGCTGGGCAATGTCGATGGTAAATTCAAGGCCAGTATCCTGCAGGAACGAATAGATTTTCTCCCGAAACTGCACGTCCATGGAATTGTCGGTCTTACGCACCTGGTCATAATAGCCATATTTCCATAGAATACTGATGCCAATCAGGTTCTGGTTTAGTTCAAAAGCACTTTTCATGTGCGAACCCGCCAGAAATCCCAAGCCCCCCGAATAGGTTTTGAGGGCCTGATCAACGGCAATTTCCATAGAAAAGTAAGCTACTGATTTTTTAAAACGGTCGTCAATAGAATAAGGTGGACGAAAGGCTACTGGAAGAGTTGGATTCATAAACGATTAGATAAATGATAGGGTTGAGCGAATCGATAGGTTAATTCATTACCAAAGACAATAAATTCTGTAATGATTACAAGAGGGGGCGTAAATTTTTGGGAGAAATAGTCTGCTTTTAGCAAAAAACTATCTTTATGAAACGCCAATAGCCATGTCACGGTTTCAAACCATGAGATGGCTATTGGCAAACGGCGCATGAGTAAAAGACGCGCTTACAGTGACTCTGTCAGACTGTTGACTGGCCCATACAAAAACTATCTTAGACAAGCCCGGTGTGGGGAGCTTGTCTAAGACGCAACAGGAATAGAGTAGAAGCGAAAAGAGTTATTAATTCAGGTAGGCACGATTGTTCGCTAACTGCCGCCGAACTAAGCTCCACCGCCGACGCGACACGGGCAAAACTTCACCCGTTGTGAGATGCACCAGCCCGCCTGTGTCGGTGCGTTCGAGCCGCTCGACAAAACGCCGGTTAACCACACAATTGCGATGCAGACGAATGAAAAGTTCGGTGGGTAATTGAGGAGAATAATATTTGAGGGTTCGCGGCATAAGCATGCGCCGACCGTCGGCCCAGTTTAGCCAACTATAGTTGGCAACTGCCTGTAGATACACTAAATCAGTTACGGAAAAAAACTGACGACCCGATTCGCGAAGGTATAGCTTTAAGGGTGGCCACTCTACTGGGGTTGTCCGATTAGAAAACGAAAAAACAGACATAAGCGGGCGTAGTACGTATCAGTTGCTGGATAATGATGTAACTGATGCAATACTAAGTCCGATCCGCACGCTGGTCTTGCTGTTTCGTAACAACGACTATGAAATTTGTAACATGCAGATCAAATCCTGAGTTTACGTTATCATATGTCGTGAATATAGATATGAAATAGTATATTTGGTTTCATTTTGTTGTTTATATTATTAATTTGGCAACCTTAATGCCTTTACCGTGTAAGCTCCTGGCGATGCTGCTCTACATGCTCAGAGGGGGTCTGGTGATAATGATCCTTAAAGACTTTGGAGAAATAAGCGGGCGTGTCGAAGCCAACTCGGTCGGCTACTTCCGACACGGAGGCTCCCGTCAGGAGTAGTTCGGCTGCGCGTTTTAGCCGTACCACCCGAATCAGTTCGTTTGGGGTTAGGCCGGTCATGGCTTTCACCTTACGGTTCAGGTGCATACGGCTCATGCCGATGGCCGTAGCCAAGGGTTCCACACCAAATGTTGAGTCATCTAAGTGTTCCTCCAGCAATGCGTAGATACGATTCATGAAGTCGTCTTCGGGGGCCTGGCTGGCTGATGGCAGGTAGCCTTCGCGCAGTAATTGACTGCGGTAATACTGACGGGTTTGCTGTTGGTGAACCAACCGGTTTCTGACCCGCGCCCGCAGTTCATCGACCTGAAACGGTTTGGCTAAGTAATCGTCGGCACCAGCAGTTAGCCCTTCCATGCGACTATCGGCCGATACTTTCGCCGTTAGCAATAAAATGGGAATATGGCTCGTAATGGGGTTCGCTTTGAGTTCACGGCAGAGTTCATACCCATTAAGTTCGGGCATTAGCACATCGCTGATAATCAGGTCTGGTCCGCTGGCAATGGCCGTATCAACCCCATCCTGCCCGTTGTTTTCCCGGTGTACCCGCCACTCGGTGCTTAGAGTACTTACGATCAGTTCGGCCATATCGTCGTCATCCTCAATAAGTAAAATTTGCGGGGCTTTATCGGCCATACCTGGGCTGCTGGCAGATGGTCGGCCAACCGGCAGAGTTTGATTACCGGCCATTTCGGAAACAAGTTCGGGCCTGGCTTGTCGGCAGGGGAGCGTAACGGTGAAGGTAGTTCCCTGTATGGGCGCACTCTCTACGGAGATAGTGCCCTGCATCATTTCAACTAATTCTTTAACCAGCGCCAGACCAATGCCGGAGCCACCCACCGACCGTTCTGTTAAGGGGTCGGCCTGGTAAAACCGATTGAAAATATGCGGAAGCTGATGGGCTGGGATAGCGGCTCCGGTATTGTGAACAGTTATCCGAATAAGATCGGTGTTGGCGGAAGTAGTAAGCGACGGGTCGATGGCTTGAACCGAGGTTGAAACAGTGATAATGCCGTAGTCGCCCGTAAATTTCAGTGCGTTCGATAAAAGATTCGTCAGGACTTTTTCAATTTTGTCCGGGTCGAACCAGTAGTAAGGCTGATTAAATTGATGGATTTGCTGCAATTGAATGTGTTTGCGGGCAGCTTCTTCGCTAAATACGATAGTGGTACGACGAATAAATTCGTGTAGATCAGCGGGGGTTGGCGTAATAGTGAGGTTGCCGGCATCGAGTTTAGCCAGATCGAGCAATTCATTAATCAGCCGCAGGAGCCGGTTCGCATTTCGGTAAATGAGCGAGAGTCGGTTATGGTAAGGCGAGCCGGAGGCATCGTTCAACACCTGTTCTAACGGTGTTAAAATCAAGGTGAGTGGGGTTCGAAATTCGTGCGTAATATTGGCGAAAAAGCGCGTTTTAACTTCATCCAGGTGTTTTAACTGCATAGATTCCTGTTCGCGTAGTTCCATCCGGCTCTTCAGACGCACCCGGTTGATACGCACCCGCACGAACAGCGCCAGCGCTCCGATGGCCAATAAGGCATAGGCGGTATAAGCCCACCAGGTTGCCCATAAGGGCGGTTCGATGACAATACGCAGTGCGTGCGTATGCGTACTCCAGACGCCCGACGTGTTTGAGGCATTGACAACAAATGTATACGTCCTGGGCGGGAGATTGGTGTAAGTAGCGGTTGCCTGATTTCCGCTATATATCCAGTCATTGTTTAACCCAATGAGTTTATAGCGGTATTGATTCTTGTGACTTTGGTTAAATTCAAGAGCAGCAAAATCAATAGACAGGAAGTTCTGCCGATGATCTAAAACAATCATAGGGCTTTCATTAATGTCGCGCTGAAGGGGCGAATCGAGCGTATTGGCATTGACAATCTGGTTGTTGATCCGCAGGGCCGTTAGAGCAACGGTTGGCTTTACGGGGTCTTCGCTTACCCGACGAGGATCGAAGGTCGTATAACCGCCAATACCACCAAAAATGAGTCGGCCATCGGGCAGAGCTACATCATGAAATTGCTTAAACTCCTCGCCCGGCAGTCCATCATCGGCCATATAATTACGGGCTTCAAACGTGCGGGTATCAAACCGGCACAGCCCCCGGTTCGTACTAAGCCACAAGTGACCATTTTTATCCGTCCGAATGGCATAAATGACGTTGTTGGATATGCCCTGCCCAACGGTAAACCGCCGGATAGTGCCCGTCATTTTATCGAGTCGGCACAGACCTTCGCCAAAAGTGCCAATCCAGAGAAAATTATACTGAGTGGGGTCCTGCGCTAAACACAGCAACGCATCGCCGGGCAGGGTTCGGGCGTCGTTGCCGCCACTATGCCAGCGAATAAGCCGTTTCAACGACAGGTCGGCCCGTAGTAGGCCGTGATCTTTGGTGGCCATATACACCCGGCCCCCATCGACCACCATGGCCATAATAACGTATGGATGATTAGGCGGCAAAGGCAGCGGGAAGGCCGTAAAGGTTTCCTGATCGGGATTGTGGCGCACTACTGCCTGATTGTGGGGGCCTAACAATCCCCAAAGTTCCCCCTGAGCGCCCGTAGCAAGAGCGGTTAATCGAAACGCTCCGCTGGGAATCCACCGGGCTTCGATTCCTTTAGGCTGCACAGCGGTAAACGTGCGGCTAAACGTATTGTAACGGTAAGGCGTTATTTGTGGGCTGGTGATCCACAGATTTTTACGCCGGTCAAACTGATATTGCATTCCCACCGATGACTGCTGCCGAATCGCCGACGGGATAGCGTCTATTGGTACGCTTAACTGTTGAGTGAGCCAGTCGGTCTGGAAATTATTAACGTAGGGCCAGGTTTGAAACGGGCGTTTGTTGAGGTCGTATTTAATGACGCCATCGCCGTTGAGACCAATCCAGAGCACATTCGTTCGGTCAACCAGTATCGACAGCGCTGAAAACCGGTTTAATTTGGTAGGCTGATAGGTTTCGGTCGGCGTAGTCAGTAGAGAAACCAGTCCCGTTTGGTCGGTGTAGCGGCTTTGGTTGATGTAGTCTGTGCCGCGATAATCGCTGGTAAAGAGCGGAATTGTAGCTGGCGGGCCGGGCAGTGAAAGGACCTGCCGAACGCGCCCATTGGCCGGATCGAAAATGGCAAACTGGCCCGGAAACCCAAGCATCAGTTCGCCATTGGCGCGTTCGTGCAGCGCATACACATCATTTCGGGGCAACCCCTGCGCGATGCGAAAGCCCACAAAGCGTCCTGACGACGGATCGTATCGAAACAAGCCATCCTGTGCGGCCAGCCACAATTGGTCGTAGCGGTCAATGAGCAGCGCATGAAGGGTCCGCTGGACAGTATCGCCCCGAACGGCCCAGTATTGATGGGAAACGGTCCCGTTTTTATTGAGCCGAAAAAAACCGTTGGTCTGTGTGGCTACCCAAACATTACCGGCGCGGTCGGGTTGAATACCCACAAGCTGGTCGCGGCCCAGCGCTTTTCGGAAATCGGGTGAGTTGGAAATTCGGTTAGTCTGCTCCGTAACCGGGTTGAACTGGTCAACGTTGTTGTTTTCCGTCCGAACCCAGAGTTTGTTTTCCTGATCGGCCTTAATTTCGTAAATGCTGCTAAAAGAAAGCGACCGGGCTTGCTGAGGATCGTGCGTATAAATACGAAAATGAATACCATCGTAGCGGCAGAGACCATCGCGGGTGGCTAACCAGATAAACCCGCGCTGGTCCTGAATCAGCGATTTAACGAACCCCTGCGGCAACCCATTCCGAACGGTAAGATATTCTGGTTCGGGCGTAGCGGCTCTTACCTGCATAGCGAAGCCGATCAGCCAAAGTAAGAGTCTGCTGAAATACCAGCGCTGACGCATGCCTAAATCCGTATATTGCCCTATCAACCCCGAATGTTGTCGAAAATAGGGGAGCAAATTTGCCCATTTCGTCAGTTCTACCAACGGTAAGGCCATCTTATTTAAAGAAAAACGCAGATTTTTCACTATATATCGTTTCTCCATTCGCTCACATTCCATGCGTTTGATACTTAAAACTCCGGTTGAACAAGCGCTGCCTGTTGTTTGGGCAGGCTTCAATCGCGCATTATTTAAGCAACTCAGTCCGGCCTTTCCGCCCGTAAAGGTGGTTCGCTTTGATGGTTGCCTGCAGGGCGATGTGGTTCACCTACAGTTAAATTTCCTGCTGTTTCGGCAGGAATGGATTAGCCTGATTGTTGATCAGAAAACCAGCCCCGACGAAATTTTTTTTGTGGATGAAGGTACCAGGCTCCCTTTTTTTCTGTCCTACTGGCACCACCGTCATCGTCTTCTGCGTTCGTCTGATGATAGTGGCAAGCAAACAATCATTATAGACGATATAACGTTCAAAACCCCATTCCGAGTAAGCGATTATCTCTTGTATCCACTACTTTGGTTACAATTTGCGTACCGAAAACCTATCTACAGACGGATATTCCGAAGTTAATTATTAACTGGGTTTAATTCATTTAGTCCAGTAGTTAAGTCGCATAATACATGGTTTGTGCTGAATTTGCAAAAAGAACGCTGTTTTTACATGTATTCATACGAGAAGAGGCAACGTTTATTTGCTAATGGGGTTTGCCTGAATACATACGAACTTTCTCGAATGACCAGATTCCGTTACATTTGCCTTATCTGGTTTTTTATTCTCACTGCATGAAGCTCCCTAACTTAACCACTCGAATTTTTCTGGGCATGGTGCTCGGGATTGCCATCGGATACTTCTTTCCCGATACCGGCTCTGGTTTTTCGGGTACCGACCTGAACATCCTGTCCAAGATTTTCCTGCGGCTCATTAAAATGATTATTGGGCCGCTTGTCTTTGCCACCTTAGTTGTCGGCATTGCCAAATTGGGCGATTTTGGCACGGTTGGCCGCATTGGCCTGAAAACGCTGGCCTATTTTTATTTCGCTACGATCCTGTCGCTGGTGGTTGGGCTGCTGGTCGTTAACATCATGAGACCGGGCGAAGTAATGAATATCCCTCAGTTACCCGCCAAAGGCACAGATGTAGGCGTACAGGTACAGAAAATGTCGTTCAATACGTTTATCGAGCACATTGTACCGACCAGTTTCATTGAGGCATTAGCCACCAACGAAATTCTTCAAATTGTGGTGTTCAGTATCTTCTTCGGGATTGCCGTTGGTGCTGTTGGGGCGCAGGGTAAAATCATGATCAAAGCCTTAGACGCGCTCTCGCACATTATGTTTAAAATTACCAGTTACGTCATGGCCTTTGCGCCGTTTGGTGTGTTGGGAGCCATTGCGGCTATCGTAGCCCAACAGGGACTGGGTATTTTGGGGGGCTATGTCTATCTGATTCTGTGTTTTTTCGGCGGGTTGCTCTTCTTTATTTTCGTGGTGCTGGCCGCCATTTGTTTGGTGGTGGGTATTCCGTATATAGCATTGCTGAAAGAAATTCGGTCAGCCGTTATTCTGTCGTTTAGTACAGCCAGTTCGGAGGCTTCGTTTCCGCAAACTATCGAAGCCCTGCGCCGGTTTGGATGCTCGGAGCGGATCATCTCGTTTGTGCTCCCGCTCGGGTATTCCTTCAACCTCGATGGTTCGATGCTCTACATGACCTTTGCTACGGCCTTTATCGCCCAGGCTTACCATGTGCCGCTCAGTATTGAGCAGCAGATTACGATGATGCTGACGCTGATGATTACCTCCAAAGGCATTGCGGGTGTACCCCGAGCCTCATTAGTGGTTATTGCCGGAACGATGTCGCTGTTCAACCTGCCCATTGAGGGGCTGGCGTTGCTGCTGGGAATCGACCAGGTACTCGATATGGGCCGTTCGGCGACGAGTGTGGCCGGGAATGCCGTAGCTACCTGTGTAATCTCCAAGTGGGAGGGCGAGTTCCGAACGCAGCCGGTTGAGACTGACGAGGTTACCGCTTAATAAATCATTGGGTGTTTGTTCGGCAGGGCCGCAGGAAGGTGTAATTTTAGGCAGTTGAAATCCTTCGTTTCTTTACGTATCCTAAACTCATTCTTTTATGGCCCAACCTGCCGTTTTGGAGACCGAACTGGCTCCTTATTTTACGACCAAAGCGCCGTTTCAGTTTCCTATTAATTTTCGGGAAGGATTTGTGAAATGGTGGCCCATTGTTTCGCTTATTCTCCTGATTCTGGCCCTGCCTGCTATTCTGGCCTTCCTGGGTATTGGGACCGCGCTTATGCCTGCCTCGTTTATGGGCGGGATTAGTGTTGGCTTTACGTACACGATTGTTATGGTCCTTTCGCTCATTCGCCTGGTATTGGGTGGGTTAGCGCTACCTGGCCTGTTTAATCGGAAGCGGCAGGGGTGGGTGCTCAGTTATTATTCAGAACTGGTCGCAATTGTGCTCAGTGTTTTCTCGTTCAGTCTTATTGGAATTTTATTAGGCTTGTTGTTTTTGATGTTGCTGTTTCAGGTGCGGGAGTATTATAATTGATACGAATTGTTTCTGCAAGAAAGCCGCATCAGAATTACTGATGCGGCTTTTTGATGATAGAATACTTTATGTGGTCATTGCTTCACAAAACGTCCTTTGGCGGTCTGTAACGAACTCGTAACGAGTTTGACAATATAGCTGCCCGGAGGAAGGTGCGCTATACCGAGCGTTATTTTGCCGACTTGTTCACGTCCATTCAACTGGTTAATTACCTTTTGCCCCAACGCATTATATACAGAAACCCGGTTGATTGATTGCTCCTGAGGTAGTTGCAGCGTCACTTGGTCCTGAGCGGGTATGGGATAAAGGGTTAGAACAACTGGCGTTTCAATAAGCGAGCCGGGCAAACTGATCTCCGGGAATGCGCCGTATCCTGCCCGTGCCTGTGTCGAATGTACCGCGTTTGTTCCCGAACTGCCGGGGAGGTATTTGTAAGCCCCTATGTCGTAACCGTTATCCCGTGTGTTTCCCGGAAGGTCAGTCACCACGCCCAAGTTTGCTACGTTGGTACCGATATTGATTAACGGTGATGTGTCTTTAAGCCGAAAATCCGTTGAATCATTTATAAAATTGGCCATTGTCGGACTGCTTGCCGTATAATTGGTTGCCATGCTGGCCGTTGCCCCCTGCTCGAAAACAAACGGTCGTCCATTCAGCGATGCGTTCGCGTTGGGTTGGGTAATTACGTTGTTGGCGATGGTGTTGGAATTAATCTCATTATAGAGTCGCATACCGTCGCGCCCGGTTTTGGTGATGGTGTTGTGCAGAAATCGTATGTACGTATTGGGAAGCGAACCCGGCCGGTCGTCGCAGAAGATACCGTCCATCCCCACGTCGTAGATGACATTGTTATAAATGTTGTTATTGCCCAACGCGCCCAGCACGGCTAAGCCCGTTCCGGCCACGTGCCGGATGGTGTTGCTGTAGCAACTGCCCCCCGACCCACTGCTGATTTGCAGGCCGTTGTTCTGGTAATTGGCAAAGGGGTTAATTCCCGTGTATTCCAGCCGGTTGTGATGGACCTGGGCATCGGGCGCACAGCCATATTGCAACCCTTCGGCCCCGGTTCGCTCGATGCGGTTATTGTACACCTCCAGCCCCTGAATTAAATGCGGATAAACGGTTTTGGAAGTCCCATCGCAGGTAACAGTGAAGCCGCTATAAAACGAGTTGCCTAAGTAAAGTCCTTCACCGCTTGTATCGTGAATGTAATTGTCGTGAATCTTCACATTATACATGGTAAAGTTCTCCTGCCAGGTGGCCGGGTCGCAGGTGGGGTCTGTTTTGACCATCATCCCGGCAAAACCGGCGGCTCCTACCTCAATATGATCAAGCTCGCAGTCGGAACTTAGTCCACTTACGCTCACGCCCATCGCGTTGCCGCTGGAACTGTTGCTTTGCGTAAGTTTAATCCCATAAAATGAATTCGGGTCGCCCGACCCGCTCAGTACGAAATATCGGCTGCCCGATACTACAATACCCGTTGTTCCGCTCGATGCGCCCCCCGTCACCTGCCCGCCACAGTTGACAAAGCGGATCGCTTGACCCGGCGCTCCCACGAAGTTGTTCAGTCGCAGGTAATTATACTGCCCTGCCTGAATGCAGACCGTTTGCCCGGGTCTAACGCCCAGCCGGACATTGTTATACGTATCGGCTTTCGTAATGGTATAGTCGCACCCGCAATCGGCCGAGCCGCCCGTTTTCCAGCCCGGCGGTACGGGGCCGAGGTTGGTGTTGACGAGGGTATTGTTATAGACATTGGCATTGGGCGCGTTGTTGATATTCAGCCCCACGCCGGTTGTCATTTCGATGCGGTTGTTATACACTTGTAACCCGGTCATCTGAACGGGGTAAACGGTTCTTGATGTACCATTGCAGGTGATGGTAGCCCCGGTCGTGGCCGAATAGCCGCTGCCGATAAACATACCCGGTCCGCCCGTGTTGTGGATGAAATTATCATGAAGCCGAACATTGCGGATGGTGTAGTTGTCCCGCCAGGTAGTTGAATCGCAGCCGGGATCGAGCTTCATAAAAAAGCCTGTATAACTCGCCACGGCCACTTCGACCCGCTCGACTTCATAATCGGTGCTCAGGCCCCCAACCGACACGCCCGAACTGCCTGAACTATAGGATTTGTCGATTAAAAATCCATACGGAATAGCCGAATCGCCGGAACCGCTCAGCAGAAAATAGCTGCTGGTGTTGAATTGAATCCCCGAATTGGATGCATTGGCCCCCACGCCTACCTGCCCCCCGCAGTTAACAAAGCGGATAGGCTGAGTGGCTGTCCCGGTAAAGTTATTGAAGCGAAGAAAATCGTAGTGCCCCGCCTGAATGCAGACCGTCTGCCCCGGCTGGATGTGTAAACTGCTATTGTTGTACGTGCCTGCCTGGGTGATTGTGTAGGCGCAGTTGCAGGCTGAAGTCTGCGCGAGGCTATTGCCAATAGGGAACAGTAAGCCCAAAAAGAGGATAACGTGCTTCATAGAAAAGAAAAAAGAATGATTTGTCCGAAACCAATATAACAACTCGATTATACCGGAAACTGCCTGTTCATGCTCCTTGCGGACAGCATAAACAGGCAGTTTATTAATCGGAGCAAATACTATTCCTTTTTTCTATAATAGGCACATTAAATTAGTAACCGGAGCGATATAGGAACGCGAAGCATTTATTACGTGCGTTACCCTATCGCTCCGGTTACAGCTTTTGACGGGTTTTGTAAAGCTCTGTTTAACATAGTTTTATACTAATATTGGGGCTATTTCTTGCCCGAAGCCAGAGCTTCGGCATTACTTGTAACGCCGAAGCTCTGGCTTCGGGCGTATTGCTCATAATTTACATTGATTATAAAATGAGTTCATGTATTACGCCTGCGTCGCCACCACCGGCGGTTTTTCCGCCACTATGGTTCGCTTTTTGGTTCGGAGGAAACGGCTTTCAAACCATTCGTAGGAGGCTGCCGAGATGCCGATGGACAGTACAACACTTAGACCGTATAACAACACATTATTGCCCGGCGCAATCTGCTGCGTCAGGTAGTGGGCGATGGCAATGGCGGCTAAGTGATACATATACAGGCCATACGAAATCTTGCCTAAGTAATGAAGCGGTTTAGATTCCAACCGAACAAGGCTGTTTGGATTGGCGGCTAAGTTCAGAATGATGATCGCGAACAGAACGGCGTAGCACTCGAAATTGACGTAGGGAATTACCACGCCATAGCCAATCATGACAGCACTGATAACATAGGCCAGCAACTGAACAGGGATACTAAATAACCAGCGTAGGATTCGCTCCTGCTTCCGGTGGAGGGCAATGGCCGTTAGTCCGCCGATAGCCATGCAATCCACGCTGAACTTTCCCCAGATGCGGATGGCCGTTCGTACCCAGGAGGGGTCGTGGGTTAGCAGGCTCAGAACAGGGAGGGCGACGAATTTTATGAGCAAATAACCCGCCAGCACTAAGCAGCAAATCAGCACTGGGTTGCGTATTTTCTTAAATAAAACGGGCCAGATTAAGTAGAACTGTTCTTCAACGCCAATGGACCAGGTCTGGTAAATGCCCGGAATGGGCACTACAATCAGATTCGGCAGAATCAGGAGCAATAGAATTAATTTCCCCGCAAAGCCGGACGCGATTTCGCCGGTGAAGCCGGGCAGGTAAAAGATGGGGATGGCCGGAAACACAAATAGGCCCAGAAAAACCAGCAGGTAATAGACGGGCCAGATGCGCCGAACCCGGCGGAGGTAAAACGCCCCGATGGAAATCTTGCCCGTAGTTCGTTCTTCGTCGAGGAGCAGATACGTAATCAAAAAACCACTCAACACAAAGAACAGAATTACGGCCACTTTCCCGACCACGTCGAAGAATGGGACGTGCCAGAGATTCGGTTCGTTCAGCAAAAATTTATACTGTTCGATGTGGTGGATGATCACGCTGAAAGCCGCCACAAACCGCAGGCCGTTCAGGTTGGGGAAGTACACTTTTGCCATAACAGGTGTTCTTATATAGGTGAATACGGATAAAACTTATTGGAAAACAGGCATAGCCCACCAACTCACGTTAGCTTGCGGTTAGGTGGTTCGGCAGGTTCAATCTCTTTGGCGAAATGGTCGGCCTGTACGAAAAAGAGGATGCTGGTGTAAATGATAAAACAGGTGGGCTTTTGCCCCATAATCTGATTTCCGTAATTCGCGACCAGGATGCCAAAGTAGCCGCAAAGCAGGCCCGACATCACCGAGCGGAGCTTCGGGTCGCGCAGGACGAATACCTTCCGAAAGCCAATGGCCCCGAACGTCAATATCCCGATGGCGTGGATAAACAGGCCAATTACGCCCGTTTCGACCCAGATTTTAACGTACCAGCTATCGATGCCCTGCTGCGTGACGACAATCGACCAATATTTCTTGCCCGAATCGCCGGCCAGCCCCAACCCAATGCCGAAAGGGCGAGTCGCTAAAAAATCGGCGAACAGGCGTTGGTTGGAAAGCCGCAACTGGAGCGATGGGTCTTCCGGGTCGAGGGCGCTCCGAAGTCGCCGAATCTGGTCGTTATCCTGACCAATGGTGGTGTATTTGAGCATCCCAAACGCCAGTCCGGCTACTGTTCCCCCAATAACGAGCACCACGATGTTGCGCTTGAGCACAAGGTATACCGCAAAACCGGCTCCGATAATGGCCAGTGGCCCCCGACTACCCGCCAGAGCAAAGCCCCAGAAGAACATGGCCGTCATGACTCCGTACCCTATTTTTCGGAGTTTTGACGGCTCATCCATTAGTCGAATGAGCGCATACAACGTGGCCTGCGCCATTACAGCTCCAAATTGACCCGCATCGGGACATAACGAAAACGTGCGGAGAACCCCATTGATGATATGCGTCGATGCCGCTACGGTATCAATCCAAAATTGCTCTTCGGTCGACAGGCCGATGTAATGCTGCTTGAAGGACCACAACGCCAGCACCACGCAGCCCGTCATCCAGATATTCACGAAGCGGTTCAGATCGGCGGGTTTTCTCAGGCAGATGTACCCGATAATTGTTACCTCGAACCAATACACGGAAAAGCCCCGCACCGTTGGAAACCAGGGTTCTTTGCTGATGGCTTCGGGATTGATTAACTCAAAAATGGTATAGAGCAGCCACAGCAGTAATAGATAGACGACCGGGTTGTTCAGCCGCGCCCAGTCCTCCTGTTTGGCCCGGATGAGTACACCCAGCAGTGATACCAGCAGACAACCATCTAAGAGTAGCCCTAATTGAAGCGACGGTCCAACGATGTGAGCGATAATATCGCCGATGCTGTGGCTGAATAAAAAAAAGCTGAGAATCAGGCAGGTATAAATACCCACATGAGGTCGATTAAAGAGAATCCCGACAAATAGCAGGGCGGGTGGACCGGCTATCAGCAACCCTGCCACCGCAATGCCCCCTTTTGCAATGCAAAACCCGACCACCAGAGCCGCCACTAAGCACCCCAGCCCAGCAAGAAGCACCTGACCGGTCCGGTTTTCGGTGAAAAAGGTAGTGTTTACGGCCATACATAAATAAAGCTGAAGCCTGCGGAAGGGCTTTAGGCAAGATCAAGTGACTTGGGTTGTTCAGATTGTTTTTTTCGTCGGTCTTTCTTCTTTTTTACCTGCGGTATTTTGCCCATCAGTGGCTCCATCAGGTCAGCTTCAACCGCATTCAGCACACTCATGAGTTTATGTTGACTGGCCGTTTCGTATAAGGTGGTCAGGGATTGATCGGCTTTTGTCCAGGTCGATTTGGCGTGCAGCACCAGCAGTGATAAATGGCTTTGGCTGACCAACTGAACAGGCATAGCATTGACCAACAAACCCGGCAATTCGAGAAAAATGTAATCGAATTCGGGTGGTTCGGGCGTGTCAACCCGTTGCAGTAAGGCTTCAATGTCGGGCGTATCGGCGAAGTCGGGGGTAATGGGGTAAGCAACCGTCAGGGCATCCGTTTCGGGTTTTTCGGCGGAGTCGTCGGGATACAGGTAACAGACCCGATGACTGGCTTTGATTAGTTGCTGACTGATGCGCTCGCCGACCCAGGTTTTCCCCTGCCGGGGCTGGGTTGACCAAAGTGTAATCAGCCGGTAAGCAGGTGATTGATCAACGTTGGGTGCTGCGGTTTCGATCAGGATTCGGGTGCGAAGTTTTTCGACCATGCACTGCTCAATAAATGGCAGGTTATAGGTAGAAAACCGTTTGTCAATCAGCGGAAAAGCTGCTGCTAAGGGCATACTCGACAGTTGCTCGGCCCGTTCGGGTGTCTGGATGCTGCCATTCAGGACGGCTCTGCCCACCAGCACTGAAAGCAACAGCACCAGTGAGCCAATGTACGACACGGCCACCAGCATGGCGCGAATCGAAGGTTGTGCTTTCATGGGCAGCACCGGCGCGTCGATGATGCCCATCGCGCCGGTCATTTCAAGGTCTTTTTGACGGAGTCGGGCCATATTCAACCCGTGCAGTACGAACAAATACTCCTGCTCGGCCAGCCCTATTTTTCGCTCCAGCCGATGAATGGCCGAACCCTGTGGAGCCAGGTCGTTGTAGATGCCGGAATATTCCTGAACGCGTGTCTTCAAGACATTCAGCCGGGCGTTCGACCCCTGAAGTTTGAGCGTCTGTTCGACGTAGTCATTCAATAAATCCTGTTTTGGAATCGACTCAACCGTATTCATGGAGTTATACAACCGCCTGACAGCCACCTTCAACTCGCCCGACAACTGGTCGGTAAGGGTTTGCAACTGAGCAATTTCGGCGGGCGGGTGTTCATATACCATCGCATTGGCGAGCTTCGTCTGCACTTTCGCCAACTCATTCCGCTTTGCCGATACCTCGTTGTTCGCCAGTAGAACCGACGCATTTTCGTCTAACTTCCGTTCGAGCGCGGCTAAGGAAGCCTGGGCCGCCTGCTGCTGCATTTTTTCGTGGACGTACTCCGTCGAGGTATTTTCCTTGGCCTCGGCTGTGTATTTTGATTGCTCAGCATAGTTGATAATCTTGTTCTGAACGCCATAGGCTGTTAGTTGGTCTTCGGCCACTTTAAGGCCCTGTTGAATGGAATGAGCCTGATTTTCAAAATACTTGACAACCGCTCCATTCTCCGACGACCGGAACGCCTGATAGCGTTTTCGGAACGTGTCGATCAGAAACACAAGCGTTTGCTGGCAAATGGCCGGGTCGTCGGCTTTGCAGGATAGTTCCAGCATGTCGCTGCTGCTCTTGCGGCTGACGGTAATGCGGCCCAGAATGGTTTCAACGGCATAGGGCGAGGTTGACTGATACAAAATCTTTTTAACCGCGTTGCCCCCCTGCGCTTCGGCCAGATGCTGCAGGTTTTTCAGCGTGGCTAACTCGTTATGACCAACGGCAACTCCTTTCAACTCGCCATGACGCAGGGTCTGCACCGCTTCAAATGCCTTCGGCCCCAGTTTATCAGGGCTGGAGCGTTTCAGACTCAAGTGGAAGGCCAGCATATGCAGGCTCACTTCGGTGAGCGTTTCGCGGGATTTGATCGTGGTAATCAGGTTGTCGAAGGCGTTGCTGACTTCCTGGCTGGAAACCTTTGTGTTTTCGTTAGAGACCGATAAGCCGGAAGCAAAACCAGTATAGACTGTAGCCGTTGATACATAGGAGCGGGGTAAATCGTTGGTTAAATACGCGACCGTAGCGGTTACCATCAATGGAAATAACAGTAGCCAGATCAGGTTCTTTCGAAGAATACGGAGGATAGTGGCCAGTGTCATACTTATCGGGATAAGCGTTGCAGTTGTCCCATTGGAACACCAATCAGGGTAATCAAATCGAACAAATTGGTCGAAACAGCGACCCGCTCCTGTTCAACTTTCGTTCTGGATTCGGTGTAGAGCCGTGCGGCTGCCGAGTACGAAGCGGCTGTCAGCCGGTTTTCTTTCCAGCCAATCTCCGCTGTCTGAAAAGCGACCAAGGCAATCTGTTCTTCCTCCACATAGAAGTGGAGCGTTCGCTGCGAGAGTAGTGTGGCCTGATAGAGCCGGTATAAATCCCGGCGAAGCTCCTGAACCACCATATCACGTTTCGCGATGGCTGCCTTATGGTCGGATTGCGCCTGACGCACCACCGGACGGCGGTTGATTAATTCGCCTAAGGAGAGGTTAGCCACAAGACCTATCCGGTAGCCATTCGATAGGCTCAGCAATGGGGAGTTACCATCTGTAATGAGGGCCTGATTCCCACGGGTAACGCTTGATGCTAATCCAATTCCACGCAGGAACGTCCATTTTACGTATTCTATGTTTTCTATTTTGCTCTCAATAACCGCATTTTCCTGTTTGATGGCCGGAGAATGGGACAGTGCGAGTTCATACAGACTCTCGAACGGCAACAGTTGAGAAGCCAAGTCTTTTTCTACGTTAAGAAATACAGTATCTGCTGGCAGTGGCGACTGCCCAAAGGTGGGCGTATATAAACTTGTGAGAAGTATGAGCGCATTAACAACCCAAAGCCCTTTGATGACAGGTACTGAATAGCAGTAAATAACTTGCATCAATTAGTATTGGTTTTAACAATAAAGATGCAATTTAAGAATTAAATAACTATTTTTAAATACAAAAGATTTATATAAATATTATTTCGGTAACATAACTAAAAGTTAGTTCTGACGCTGACAGCGTCAGAAAAGTGTTGCGTATGTGTTGTACTCCATCCCTCCCCCTCCTGTTTCAGGAGGGGGAGGGGTAAATTGCCTCAGGTCCAATATAAAATTGGGGCATTAGAAAAGCGAGTACGCCATTCGGTGTAAAAAAATGTACGGAGCATGTTCATTTGCTTGGAATCGTACACATACTTGACCCCTCCGAATTTATTCCACTTCTGGGAGCGACTGGCTTCATCCATGTCTAAACTCGTGTTTGGATACCATTCTGTCAGCACCTGCTTGCTGCCCGGCGTGAAACGGTGCGTAATAAATTCAACCGTGAGGTCGCAGGGGAAGTCGAGCGTGGCAGCTAAGCGGTCGAGCAAATAGGTGTACTGCTCCTGCCAGTTTTCAACAGGCATAATGGGCGCTATGACTACGCCTACCGGGTAGCCACCCCCGCCCTGTTGAACGGGCAACGCCAGCTTGCGTAACGCCTGTAGTCGCGTTTCCAGCGAAGCCGTACCGCCCTCTAAACGGCGGGCAATAAGGTCGGTGTTGACGCTCACGCGGGCACGGGTACAGTCGTTATGAGGCAAACCAAGCAGCGAATCGACCTGATCATACTTCGTTACGAACCGCAACTGAGCACCGGGTCGGGTGCCGAAGTAAGTAATGCATTCGGCTAAACTGCCCGTCAGGTGCTCGATGCCGATTACGTCTGTATAGCAACTGACTTCAAACGTAGTCAACCTACCGGGCTGTTCATAGGTAGCAGTGTTCGCAAGCATCTGTGGCAGGTTGGCATACACACGGGTAACGGGCGGCCCCTGTAAACTACCCGCTAAATAGCAATACTGGCAGTGGGCCGGGCAGCCTTCGGCTATATTCATCTGCCAGTCGGCAGAGGGGGGAATTGGTTGCAGCCGGAAGGCGCTGGGTGGAGCTTTAACAACCGCCAGCGTATTTTTCGCGTTGCGATACGTTTCGCGCTCATTGGCTCCGCGAAGTCCCGTCAGTCGATTGCTTTTCAGTAGTTTAATAGGTATATCTAATTGGCTGATGCGCTCGTGAATCTGCTGACCAAAGGGTTCATCCAGCGCATCGGGCGTAAATAATACTCGTTTCGGCATCCACAAACGAGTCGGAGAAACAGAAGGTTGGGTAAAAACAGGTGAATTTGAGGTGACGGGCTGCATAGGTATGAAGAAGCGAAAAAGTCGTTTTAGCGCCTTCAAAACGAAGCTGACTTCTTCATATAAAGAACATATATTGGTAGATTATAATTCGGGGAAATTTGATATTGTTTAGGTGTTAAATAGCTAATAATCAAAATGTTATAATATTTTTTCAACTGATATTTTACGCCTTGTAGAGTTCACCACCCCCAACCGAAGCGTCGGCCCGGCCCCTCCTAAAACAGGAGGGGGCTACGCAGCCGGAGGTTTTAAGCCCCCTCCTGTTTTAGGAGGGGCCGGGCCGACGCTTCGGTTGGGGGTGGTGAACTCTAATACAAACTAACCCAAACAACGTCTAAGAAATCCTAACACATCAGGCAAAATAGCCCACTTTTGGCAATGTATCGACCTTTTTTATTGCCGCCTGTATAGTCCATTGGCTGTTCATCCGTAAATTGGTTGCCGTTGCCAGCCCGAACATCGTAGTTTAGCTTCGCAACCGATGCTTTTACCTGAACTACATGAAGAATATTCTCGAAACCCATCACATCGTTAAGCAATATGCCGAACACCGGGCTTTATACGATGTGAGTCTGTCCGTACCGCAGGGCAGTATTTTTGGATTACTTGGCCCCAATGGTGCGGGCAAAACCTCGCTGATTCGCATCATCAATCAGATAACAGCCCCCGACGAAGGCGAAGTGATCTTAGACGGTGAGCGACTAAAACCCGATCATATCAAGCGCATTGGCTACCTGCCCGAAGAGCGGGGCCTGTACAAGAAAATGAAGGTGGGCGAACAACTGCTTTATCTGGCTCAGTTGAAAGGGCTAACTGAAAAGCAGGCGATGGAGAAACTGAAAATCTGGTTTGTGAAATTCGACATCAAAACCTGGTGGAACAAGCAAGTCGAAGACCTCTCCAAAGGCATGCAGCAGAAGGTGCAGTTTGTGGCAACCGTCATGCACGAACCCGATCTGGTAATCTTAGACGAGCCTTTTTCGGGATTCGACCCCATCAACGCCAATCTCATCAAAGACGAAATTCTGGAATTGCGCGACAAAGGCAAGACTATTATTTTCTCGACCCACCGCATGGAGTCCGTTGAGGAACTTTGCGACCACATTGCGCTCATCAATCGCTCACACAAGGTACTCGACGGGTCGAAGAGGGCGATTAAGGAGCGCTTTAAAACGCACACCTATCACGTTGAATACCAGGGAGCACTTGATACCTTACCGACCGCTTTCGAGGTGCTGAACACCCAAATTACTGACGACGGATTTACGCGGGCTGACATCAAAATACCGCCCGATGCGGCTGTCAACGACCTCATCCGGCATCTGCTCGACGGCGTAGCCGTCCGGTCGTTCGGTGAAAATATTCCCAGCATGAACGACATTTTTATCAAGACAGTAGGCGAAAATAATGAGTGAATGAGTGATTGATCGAATGAGTGAATAGCTGGCGCATACTCCTATTCACTCATTCGATCACCGCAACGGCGGCCCGGTCACTCATTTACTCATTGAAATCATTTAAAACATGCACACAATATTCCTCATTATCAAGCGCGAATACCTGGTTCGGGTACGCAAAAAGTCGTTCATTATCATGACGATTCTGGGGCCGGTGCTGATTTTTGGCTTTTATGCCATCATCGGCTGGGCGGCTGTCAGTTCAATTAACCAGAAAAAAATTGCCGTTGTCGATGAGAGCGGTCGCTTTGTCAATCAGTTTAAGAACGATGATGAAACGGTTTTCTCTTACCCGAAGCAGTCATTGCCTGAAGCTAAAAAGACGTTTGTGGAGAAGGGGTATAACGCGCTGGTGTTTATCCCGAAAAACGTAATTGAAGAACCGAAAACGGTAAAGATTTTTGCCGAGAAAAGCGTCAGTCTCGCCCTGCAAAGTAACATTGAGCGGGCCATCTCGAAAGAAATCGAGACCATTAAGTTAGAGGAAGCTGGCATCACACAGAAAATTATTCAGGATGCGAAGGTCAACGTGGATGCCGAGACTATTAGCCTGAGCGATGCGGGCGAAAAGAGCAATAATGGCATTGCTACGACCATTATTAGCGGGTTCTGCGCCCTGCTGATTTACATCTCCGTGCTCATCTACGGAACGCAGGTAATGCGGGGCGTAATGGAAGAAAAAACCAACCGTATTGTCGAGGTCATCATCTCGTCGGTAAAGCCGTTTCAGTTGATGCTGGGTAAGATTATCGGGGTAGCCTTAGTAGGCCTGACGCAATTCTTACTCTGGATTGTGCTGACTGTCGGGTTGATTACCGTTGGATCACGCATTATTGGTCAGCCGCAGGAGTCGGCGCAAACGGCCGTGAGCGCCCGTATGAATGGGATGCCTGGTCAGCAGGAAGTGCAGCGCAAGATGGCTACCAATAGCAGTCCCGTTACGGAGGTGATGAAGGCCATCGAAACGCTGAATATCCCCTTAATTATTGCCTGTTTTCTGTTCTATTTCTTGGGCGGTTACCTGCTCTACAGTGCCCTGTTTGGAGCGGTAGGGGCGGCTGTCGATAACGAGACCGAGACCCAGCAGTTTATGTTTCCCATCATGATGCCCATTATTGCGGCCATTGCCTTCGCCCAGATCGCCGTTCGCGACCCCGACGGCCCGCTGGCGTTCTGGACATCCATGATTCCGTTTACCTCGCCAGTGGTGATGATGGTTCGCATTCCGTTTGGCGTACCGGGCTGGGAACTGGCCCTGTCAATGCTGCTGCTGGTGCTGGGTTTTATGGGAACAACCTGGATTGCCGCCCGGATTTACCGTGTCGGCATCCTCATGTACGGCAAGAAAACGTCCTTCCGCGAACTGTCGAAGTGGGTGTTTTATAAAGGGTAAGTCGAGAGTCAATAGTCGTCAGTCGAGAGTGGCTGACGCAAACTATCATCCTGCGTCAGCCACTCTCGACTGACGACTATTGACTCTCGACTAAAGTCCTACATCGATCACTAATGGCTGCACAAGCCACTGGCCTGTGGTGCGGTTGTAGATGGTTCGAACACCGACCTCGAAAGATGTTCGTAAACGAAGGACGTTGAACACAAACGATAGGTCGAAGCCCGTTGTCTGATAGTTGTGCTTACGAGTTTCGTAGCCGCGTAATCGATCATACACGTCGCGCACTTCGAGACTGCTTTGGCCGATAGCCATATCGTAAAAACTAGCCGCTTTGATGCGTTGCACATACAGCCACCGCCCCAGCGACCAATGGGTTTCGGCAATAGGTAAGCGGTATTCGACACTTCCCGCTTTAATCTGGTCGTCGCTCACGTAAGCCTGCCCGCGTGGATAAAACACGACGGCCCCAAATTGGTAAGTACCCTGCGCCTGCTGCTGATAGCCCGCCCGCAGTCGCAGAGAATGGTGTTTGCCGAAACCCGGAAAAAACAGATTAGCCTGAGCACCTAATTGTTCAGCGGTGAGCCTGCCGCCAAAGGGTGTTGTCCGGTAATTGACCGTCAGGGTTTGTCCCCAGCGTGGCGCCACATCGCGCTTACTTTGCCGGAGCAGGTGGGTGTAGCTGAAACCATAAGTTAGCGCATTAAGTGACCCCGCCGAACCGATTTCTGAAATATATCGGACGGGCAGATCGTAACCTGTCACATGGAGGTAGTTATAATAAGCCGACAGACTAACCGTTTGACTGTATTTAGACTGGGTGAGTTGCAGAGGAATCCGAAAACCGGCGGTCAACTGATTGTACTGCCAGCGGTCGGTGCGAAGGCTGTCGGCGGGTTCAATCCGGTCAATATAAAGCGAGGTCCTGCGGGTGCCGTGCTGGAAACTCAAATCCAGAATTGGGAACAACCCCTGATAACTCAGCAGAGCATAGGCGTTTCCGGCACGCTCGGTCTGGTTATAGGTGTAGCCAGCGCCAATCTGCGTAGTGCTAAGCAAATCCTGCGAGCTTAAACCCACCGATAAGGCCTGACCCGTGCTGCCGATGGTTGGCCCCCAGCTATACACATTGATGGCATTGGCCAATCGCCGGAAGCGAGTAGGGGAGTAAGGCGTTGAAACCCGGGCTGAATCACTGCTCAGAATGGCCCGTCCCTGAGCCGCGCCCGGTTCCAGTTTTGCCAAAGAACCTTTAGGACCAGTACCAAAATACCGTAGGCCTAACTCCTGAACCGGCTCAACGACGGGTTTCCAGTCGGCGGTCGAGAGCGGCAAATCAGCAATGCGGAAGCCAGTAGCCGCAAAATCGGCAAACGCCACCCGATTTCCCGATGGCGACACGGCCGCGTGGTAAGCCGCCAGCGGGCGAGACGTGACTTCAAATACCTGCTTCGTTCGGGTGTCTACAGCATACACATTGTCGATACCTGACCGAGGGGAATTATAGAAAACGTAGTGCTGCCAGGGCTGAGGGTGGCTTATGTTTTCGTTTACGCGGGGTAGCAGGTTGATGGTTATACCAGACTCTGTATCAATCTGTTGAATCGTCTTTTTGCCTTCTTTGAGTACTACCGTAACAACGGTCCGACTATCGGGCTGCCAGCGTGGATGCTGATAAAATTCATTGGTTGGGTTCGGTAGTGTTTGCAGCACTTTGCCCGTTCGGGCGTCGAGCACACGGAGGAAAGCTTTGTAGCGGTCGGTATTGTCAACGGCAATTAATTTTGTGTTATCGGGCGAGAGCGCAACGGCGGTGTAGCGGGCGCGGTGCGTCAGGCGGGTGAGTTTGCCAGTCGATAGGTCGAGTAGGCGAATGTTCGAGAAAATGCGTTGCCCCCAGCGCGGATCGTAGCCAAATTCAATCCAGCAGACTTTGGTCGGGGTGGCCGAGAGATAGTCCGGGTCGTTCGGAAAGCCCTGAACGTGGAGGAGTTTCTCCCGCCCGCTTTTCGATAGTATGACTAAACGGGGTGTGTCGCCCAGCCCGCTTTTTACGCAAAGTACTGTCGAGTCAGTTAGCCATTGGGGATGCCGGTAATTGGTGAATATCGGCCTGCTGCTTTGTTGCTTCTCCGCCCTGACTGCAAAGCCTGTTGTGGGGGTGAGCGATAAACTCTGTTGCTGTTTTTGCCAGATTTCAGTCAAATCATCCATCGTCTGCCGATACAATTCTTCTGTCTGCAGACCCGTTTCCTGTTTGATGCTGGCCGAAAACGCAAACGGCCAGGGAAACCGGCGATAGTTACGATTCAGCACCCGGCTCCACACATCAGGGCCGTAGGTGCGCTTGAGGTACGTGGTCAGAAAATAGCCCAGTACATAATGATTCGGCACATTATCGCGGTAGGAACCACACACCGCTTTGGGGTAATCGAAGCGATGGCCTGCCAATAGATTAGCCCGCATGCCGAGGTCGAAATTGGGAATACGCCCGCGCCCACTTGCGCTGAGCAGGGTTTCATTACTGACAGCGTCGCCTTCGGCAAACCAGTCGGGAACGGTGAGCAGGGGGAAGCCTAAGCCCGTATTTCCCAACAGCGAATAAAGCACGCGCCCATACCCCTGCAATGCTTTATCGTTCTGAACGACATGCCGGTATTCATGCACCGCCAGCAGGTCGAGCCAGTCAAACGTACCGAGCAATCCCGGGTCCTGCGGAGTGACGGCAAAAAATTCTGACCGGCGCGGGTATAGGGTTACGAAGCCATTGCTGTTGGTCGTCTGATTCTGAAGCAATACCGAAATGGACCGGGGGCGTCTCTCCAGCGAGGCACTGGCGGGTTCATAGAGGCTTTCGAGCCGATGAGCAGTTCGCTGAGCCGTTGAATCGAACCCAGCCGGATACAGTACCCGAAAATGGGGGGTCGTGAGCCGATACCAGCGCAAACTGGCTGGGTTCTGGTCGAGAACAGGCAGCGTTTGAGCTGTGGTCAAGCGTACCGCGAGCACAAACACGGCTACAGAAAAACATCGTTGAAACATCAGTATCAATGATACGGAGTTTTAACGAAAAAACGCGCCTGCTTAGTTAAGGGCTTTGGTTAAAAGTTCACACCAATAAGACTTTCGCTCGCCGGGTTAAAACCCGGTGAGCGAAAGTCTTAACCAATCGTAATGACAAAATTCTCAAACTTCATCATAGGATTCACCCATACGAAATATTTATCGGGGAATGTGTAGCCACTCATAAAGCGTTCATACCACTTAGTAGCACATAGTGGTGTCAGCGGTCATTGTAGCTGACGAGCCAACTAATCCTAACAGTCTATTCAACTTCTGAATTTGTAAATCGGTTTGACAAGACAAGAGCATTCATTATTTCAGTTTATTTCTAAAAAAGTAAATTTTTATTATTTATCAATAATTATTTATTATTTTTGTGGCATGGCTTAACATTTACGTAATCATTATGAAAAGAATTTCAACACTATTTCTTCAGGCAGTTATCGTGCTTATCAGCATTGTAGTGCTTACTATTTTGATCCGGGTTCCCTTAACCGAGGGACGAGCCACAAATTTAGACTTGTTCAGTGTTTACGCTGACCCGTTCATCTTGTATGGATACGCAGCATCAATTGCTTTTTTTATGGCCCTTTACAAAGCATTCAAATTACTTGGATATATCGGACAAAATAAAGTATTCTCAGCAGACTCTGTTGGAGCTTTAAAGAGCATAAAGTACTGTGCCATCGTATTCAGTATTTTAATTGCGGCAGCAGGACTATACATAAAGATATACCATCATAAAGACGACGACCCTGCGGGTTTTCTGGCCATTTGTATCGTGACTATTTTCGCTTCTATCGTAGTTGCAACCGCTGCGGCAATAGTTGAAAAAATATTGCAAAATGCTTTAGACATGAAATCTGAAAATGACTTAACAATTTAAGCTATGCCAATTATTGTAAATGTAGACGTGATGATGGCAAAGCGAAAGATTTCTCTAAATGAACTTTCTGACAGAGTTGATTTGACATTATCCAACCTTTCTATCTTAAAGACAGGAAAGGCGAAAGCAATTCGTTTTAGCACGTTAGACGCCATTTGTAAAGCGTTGGACTGCCAACCGGGTGACATTTTGGAATATGTAAATGACGAAAAAAGAACAGCGAACCGCTAACCGTGAGTTTGGTACCACCCATTCAAGGATATACCACCAACAATTGAAACCTTCTTATTTGGTTAGCCTTATCTCAATTGATGAACGCTGACCCGTAGTAACAGCAATGGGAATCGTAGCCGTGGCAAAACCATCGGCTGTGCAGCCCAATTTATACTTACCCGGTTTAGGAACAGCGAAGGAGAAGTTACCGCTCATGTCGGTTAAGGCCGCAATGTCGGGTAGGGGAGCGGGGCCATCCGTAAAATAAATACGAGCCAGGGCCACAGGTTGGTGGTTCGGGTCGGTAACCGTGCCGGAAACGATAAGTGGGGCTGTGTTCATGTTGAGTACTATCCAGATACCCACGCAGGCGGCTGCCAACAGGCAACCGCCCACGAGGTAAACCCGCCAGTGTTTATTGGAAGCTGTTTGAGTTCGTGATTTGCGATGCAAAGCGGTTAGCTCAAACAGCTTCTTAAGCTTTCCAGGCAACCAGATTGTTGAAAACATCCTGATTTATACGCGTTCCTGAATTGGTAGTTGCCCCGCCATAGGCATGAACGGCAATTCCCATCCGGCTTCCGTTAATTGTCCGATATACTCCGCTGCCGCTCTGACCACCCGCCGTATCAATATCATAAAATACCTTCCGGCTATTTACCGACGCAATCCGGCGGGCGTCGTACCATTGGGTTCCCGAAGGTTTATCGCCGGGATAGCCGGAAATATTCCCCACCGAACTGAGCAGGTCAGCATCTGAATAGGCGGCAAACCCAAACCAGCCCGTTGTGTTGCCTAAGTTAGTGGGAATAATGATAGCGCCGTAATCGAAATTCTCGTCGCCACTGTTAGTCCAGGCCGTAACGGACCGAAAATTGGAACTGGTTACGGAACCAAAGGGTAGCGAGTTACTATTACGGCCCGGCATCACCTGAATTTTTTTGACCCAGCCATCCCGGCCCGGTACTCCGCTGTTTTTTATAAACACAACGTGACCAGCCGTTGCGAGGGTGTGTGGGCCAATAAACCAGCCCGTGCCGATCCACATCGAATTGTCGGCGGCAGTGATGAGTAACGACGCAATGGCTCGCCACGGATAAACCGTTGTGTTGGTGATCTGAACGCGGTCGTCGGGGCCATGAACCGTTTCCAGCAATACATCATTGGCGGGCCCAAAGGAGGCCTCGCCAATGTCGCGCAGGTGGCTGGTGTCGGGAACGCTGAACAATTCAGCCATGGTTGCTTCGGTTAAGGCCCGAAGTTTGAACCCTTCGACCTGCTCGGCGCCATCGGCGCCCGGCTGAACCGTTTGGGGGTTGGTTCCTTCGGATGGCGGCTGTGAGAGCACGGGCTTCTTCCCGGCTTGTGTGGTTTCTTCCGGCAAATTCGAGACGGGCGTATCGCCACCTGTTGACTTACTGACTGTTTTTGCTGCCGTAGCAGGCTGTTGTTTTGACATGATTTTAGTTGGTTAAAAGGTGAGACTATGAATAGAAAAGTGAAAGCAAGGCGTAACAGTAGCCCGTTGACAACCGGTTCAGCAGAGGATATTTTGAACCCGAGGAGAGTTAATTTAATGATTACCTGGAAACGATGTTCGTGAGCAACATCCAGTTCTGAATGTTCTCGCTGCGATAAATCAGGGTAAGGCTCGCGGCATTGGGCGGGAAAGAAGCCTCAATTGTTTCTGCGCCATTCTGTTCTGGATGAAGCAACAGGTAACGGCAGGGATGTCCCCAATTGGCCCCGGGGCGCAGGTCGATAAAAGCCAGAACGGTCGGCTCTGTAATTGAGCGGGCCTGTCGATTTATGCGGATCGTTGAACCGTGCGGATACAGGTTTGTATCCAGATAAACCACACTCTGTTGCCGTTCGGTTTCTGTCAGGGTTGCCAGTATGCGCTGGGTCAGTTCGTTCCCGTCAATGTCCATGCGATAGTGGAATAAGAGTCCGTGTTTATCGCTGTTTTGACCGGCGATAAACACGGACTTGCTGTGGTTTTTAATCCATTAACGGACGCTTTTGATGATCTCCGTTAAGCGGGCATCAAATTCTTTTTGCAGACCCTCACTGCGGGCGCCAAGTTCGGTTTCGAGCTGTTCTATCAGTGGTAAAATGCGCTCTAATCGTCTGTCAAACTGGATAGGGTCGGGTTCCGGCCAGAATTTTTTAATGGGCGTTTCCCACACAAAGTTAGGGAGCTTTACGTAGTACGGACTGCGGCCTAAATAGCAGCTTCCACCCCCGTTGACCTGTCCAAAAACAGGCGTGTCGTACCAATCATGAATACTGTTGGCATAATTGAATGCTTCGGCTGCCGAAACCCGGCCACTGCCATTCGTATCGGCAGGCGATACCAGATCATTGCCATACGGATCATAGCCATTCATGGCGGCAATCCAGTCGCGGGCGAATGGGTCGAAATCGGGACCACCGTTTGAACTTTTGAATTCATCGCAGGCCGATGCAATACTGGTGTGCTGAGCGGTGCTTTTCGCCAGCACAGACGCATTAAATCCACCGGAGTGGCATTGTTCCATCATGACCATCAGGCACCGGTAGGGAGGTAACTCCGCCAGTTTATCGGTAAAGGCTTTGACGCCTAAACTGTCCCAGTCTGGAAAGCAGCATAAATCGGATTCAACCCCGGTATGTCCGCCGTGGTTGTTGGTATGAATAAACAAGCGGTCATTGGGCTTTAGTCGGGTTTTTAAGTCATCAAGAACGCCCAGCAGATCGGCTTTGCTACCCTTCCCGTTTACAGGCATCTGGTAGGGCGTATTGTCGCCGGGCCAGTTGACAATGGGTTTGGGCCCGTCATTATAATTAAGTGTGCCGTCATGGTTTAGTACATAAATATTGGCTTTAGGAACCCTGTAAACATGGCGTAGTGTGCGGTAGAAAAACTCCAGATCATTGGTGTGGCGGTTGTCGGCCATGCCCGCAAATAAAATAGCATACCGGTTGCCATCGAATAAGGGTCGAACCACCAGATCGGGCCGAAAGCGCGTTACAATGGGCTGCGTATAATCAATGACTTTGTGAAAAGGGCGGAACGTTTTTGGGGTCATGCGCTCACCGCCAAACGGTGGAAACTGAGCCGAGATTTCCTGATATAATTCACCCGTTTCGGCATCATGGAGCAGATAGCGGCAGGGATGCGCCCAGTTCAGCAACGGCGCATCATCGGCAAAAGCCAGCACCGTTGGACGTTTTATCACTACACGCTGACGAGGAATGATCGACTGCGTGTCGGCTGGAATTACTTCTTCCAGCATAAAGAAATTTGACGTTTTGGTGCGGGTGTTTTCGCGCTGGAGCACGGCTTTTCGGATGGTGTCCAGCACCCGGCGACTCGGTTTGATAGGATCAGGCATACCTGGTAATGGTTAGAGAATAAAGGAAAGATTACTGACACCATCAGTCGTAGAAACACGGCAAGTGGGTAACAAGTCCTATCCGTAAAACTCTGAAATTACCGCAACGCACAAATTGATACTGTTGACTCGCCCGTCGTGGACGATACGACAATAGAACCTAAAGAATCAATAGAATCACCCTACAAATACTTCATAATCCACTTTATCAGTTTTTTTACCTTGTCGGTATAGGGCGGATAAATAAACTTCATCGTACCAAAATCGCGCTGCATAACCCCGCGCTGATTGGAGAATTCCTGAAACCCGAAAAAGCCGTTCGACTTGCCGACCCCGCTGTTGTTGACTCCGCCAAAAGGCAACTCGATGTTCGCAAACTGAAGCATCGTATCGTTAATAATCGTGTCGCCTGCCGAGGTGCGCTCCAGTATGTAATCTGTGTTCCGGCGATTACGACTATGGATGTATAGAGCTAATGGTTTCTCGCGCTGATTTACAATCTGTAAGGCTTCATCCAGTGTGTTATAGGTCAGTACGGGCAGGATAGGGCCAAAAATTTCGTCCTGCATCACGCGCATGTCGTTGGTTACACCTTCCAGCACAGTAGGCTCCATAAAATTCTGATTGGCATTCATCTGACCACCCAGCGTAAGCGAAGCACCTTTCTCAAGAGCATCGTCGAGCAGGGCGCGTATCCGCTCAAAATGGCGGCTGTTCACAATCCGGGCGTAGCTATCGGACGCTTCAACGGGCTTCCCATCGGGGCTGTACATGGCGGTCAGGCTCGCTTGTAGGGCCTGCATGAATGGCTGCTTAATGGATTGATGTACAAGCAGATAATCGGGTGCAATGCAGGTTTGGCCATTGTTCAGGCATTTGCCCCAGGCCAACTGACTGGCCGCCTGTTTTACATTGGCCGACTCATCCACAATAGCGGGCGATTTACCCCCGAGTTCGAGCGTTACAGACGCTAAATGCTTCGCGGCTGCGGCCATCACCAATCGCCCCACGGCCGGGCTTCCGGTAAAATAAATGTGGTTGAAAGGCAAATCGAGCAGGGCCTGTGACACTTCCGGGCCGCCTTCAAAAACGATGGCTTCTTCGAGCGGAAACAATTCGGCAATCATTTGTTTCAAAAGCCCCGTAGTATGCGGTGTCATTTCCGAAGGCTTCAGGATGGCGACGTTACCAGCCGCGATAGCCAGCACCAACGGCCGTAGCGTCAGCGCAATGGGATAATTCCAGGGCGCAATAATCAGCACGTTGCCTTTTGGTTCTTGATACACATAGCTACGGGTTCCGGCCAGCGCCAGCGACGTAGGTACCCGCTGGGGTTTCATCCAGCGGTTCAGATGCCGTAGCGTATGATTGATTTCGGCATGGAGCGCCATCAGTTCACCCACCATCACCTCGGCGGCTGGCTTCCGAAAATCGTCGTACATCACCCGTTGCAGGTCGGCTTCGTGAACGGTAATCCACGTTTGAATACGCCGGATGCGTTCCAGCCGTTGGTCGGCCGTGGTGAGGGCCATCTGGGGCGCATACCGACGTTGCCGCTCGAAGGCCGTTTGCAGTTCGGTACGAAAATCGGTTTCGGGGGAGAGCGTAGTCATGCGGATGAAACTTGAAACTTTTTAATTAAGTACGCTAAAAATACAAAAAACTGCGTAATATGGATTTAAAACATGAATCGTTTAACTTAGCTGAAACTTTAGCAACCCAAACCGGATGACGCTCGTTAGTGACAACATCCGCTACCTGCGTAAACTGAACGGTTTGACGCAGGAGCAATTCTCCCGAAAAATCAATATAAAGCGTTCGCTGTTAGGGGCTTATGAGGAAGGCCGCGCTAACCCGAATCAGCAGAACATACAAGCCATTGCCAAAGCGTTTAATACGACGGTCGAACTCCTGACCCGGCAGGACCTTCGCAAAATTCGCGAAACGCCTAACCTGAGCATTCCGCTCGGGCAGAGTGCGAGGTCTGCTGATTCTCGCCCTACGGCCATACGAACAGATGGAAAACTTGACGCCGACGAAGACGACCCATTTCAACATCCCGATTTTCCTGACATATTCGCGGCTCCTGCTCAACCGGCATCCTCAACGCCTAAACCACAGCCGCTGTCGTCGGTACTGAATAAATACTACCGGCCCCAGGAAGAGTCCCGGCCTGTGCCGCCGGTTATTACTTCGCCAGTTCGGCCTGAGCAGGAGCGACCCCAACCCGCAAGTTTTCTGCCCGATACATCTACAACCGGTTCGCCCAATCGAAGTGGCCGGTCGGCGATGGATGATTTGTTCGCTCCCTCGCCTGAGCCTCGCTCGGTGTCGCCAGCCCCGCAGTCGTTTAACAACGTATATGAAAGTCCGTCGTCGGCGACCCGCCCCGATACTCATGCGTCGACCGTGGCTCCGGCTATTCCGGTGGTCATGCAGCGTCAGTTTGCGGAGTATGGACAACGCTATCAACAGGCCGATTTTTTACATCGGCTGTCGGCCATGAGCCTGCCTACTTTACCCGACGGTCATTATCGTGCGTTTGAAGCTGGCGACGACTTCACCTTTCCGGGGGCGTTATTAGTTGGCAAGTTTATTAAAAACTGGTTCGATATTGCTGATGGCAAACTGTATGTCCTGTTAACGCATCAATCGCCTTCTGGGTCCGGCGTTTCCTGTCGGCGGGTGTATAACCAGGTAAAAGTCAAAGGATTATTGTTGCTCACTGCCGACCAGGCCGATATTCCAAATCGCGAAGTAGCCTTGAAAGACGTGCTGGAAGTATGGGAAATCTGTGCGTTTGTCAGTCAGCAATTGCCCCCGCCCGCTCCCAATATCGACCGCCTGCAGCAATTAGTCGAAGAACTGCGGTTTGAAGTGGGTCGCTTATAGAAGTTGTTTGATTTTACCACCCCCAACCGAGCGTCGGCCCGGCCCCTCCTAAAACAGGAGGGGGCTTAAAAACCTCCGGCTGGATAGCCCCCTCCTGTTTTAGGAGGGGCCGGGCCGACGCTCGGTTGGGGGTGGTAAAACAAACGACTTCTTAAAGATTAAACAAAACAGGCAGACCATTACCTTATTTTTAAGGATCAGGTTTTGAAAAGCAAATCGCCTGTATCGATAAACTGTTAGCCACAAACGAAACAATTTTTGCGAGGCCGGGTTAATAGACGCTACGCTTTTGGCGGGTTCCGCCTTTTCGTCTCTTCCTCTTTTTAAATAGGGGCTTTTGTTTCAGAAACGATTTTCTGAGCGAAAGTCCCTTGCCATTCTCAGGCTGGCAAATCGTATTTTTGCCATAACTATGCGTTATTTTCTTCAATTAGCTTACCGGGGCACTCACTATCATGGCTGGCAGCGACAACCCAATGGACTAAGCGTTCAGGAAGTACTCGAAACAGCTCTGACAACCGTGTTGCGCCAGCCAATTGCCATTGTGGGCAGTGGTCGGACAGATGCCGGGGTTCATGCCCGAGAGCAATTTGCTCACTTTGAGGTCGATACACCCCTGCCTACTCACCTGCTGCGTTCAGTTAACAGCCTGACTCCTTCCGATATAGCGGTATATAACTGTTTTCCCGTTCGTTCCGACGATCACGCCCGTTACACAGCCACGTTTCGCTATTACCAATATCACATCAGCCGCCGGAAAGACCCATTTCAGGATGGACTGGCTTACGTATTTACGCCACCGTTAGCGATAGATACTATGAATAAGGCTGCTGAAATTCTACATAATCATACTGATTTCGAGAGTTTTAGTAAAGTGAAAACTGATGTTAAGACCTTCGAATGCCGGATTGATCGGGCCGAATGGGAACAAAAACCAACTGGTGATTTAGTGTTTCACATTCAGGCCAATCGGTTTCTGCACGGGATGGTGCGAGCCATCGTTGGAACCTTGCTGGAAGTAGGGCAGGGCCGGTTAAGTATCGCCGATTTTGAGCAGATCATCCTGGCTCGCGACCGCCGACGCGCCGGACGAGCCGCCCCAGCCGAAGGGTTGTCATTAGTGAAAGTGGGTTACCCGATGGAGGTGTTTAAAAATAGAATGATGAATGATGAATGATGAATTATTTTTTACACAAGCATTCATCATTCATCATTCATCATTTCTTTTCTTAACTTTCCTCAAAAAAGATTTCGCTTGAAAATTGGAACAATCATATTAGCGGCTGGCGACTCGTCGCGAATGGGCGGAGAGCCTAAACAGTTGTTAATTTACAAAGGACAGTCGCTCATGCGTCGGGTAACAGAAAGTGCCCTGGCCATCCAGCGCGGTCCGGTGGTGGTAGTATTGGGTGCTCATCGGGAGCGGATTGTGCCTGAACTAACCGGGCTGCCCGTTACCTTGGTCGATAACCCAAGCTGGCCAACCGGGCAGGCGTCTTCACTGAAAACGGGGTTGGCTGCCTTGTACCTGATCCATAAGGACATCGACGCAGTGCTGGTGCTGCATATCGACCAGCCATTGGTCTCAGTAGGTTTATTACTCTACATGTTTGAAGTAGGAAATGAGGACGGAAAAGGAATCGTAGCGTGCCGTTATGACACCCAAATCAGCGTTCCTGCTATTTTTGATCGCACTTATTTTACAGAACTACTTCAGTTAGAAGGCGATAAAGGTGTACAATGGGTGATTGTTCGTCACCGCGACGACTGCTCCGAAGTGCCCTTCGAAGCGGGTGCTATCGACCTTAATTCCAAGCGCGATGTTGAATTATTTCAGCAGGCACAACAAATTCAGGCATAAATTTCAAACGTAAAGAGCGCAAAGTAATTCCTTTGCGAAACCTTAGCGCCCTTTGCGTTTGAAAGAAATAAACCATGCAAAAACTCATTGCTGCCCAAGACTTGCAAAGCCGCCTTACTGTCATTCTGGAAACGGTTGAACGGGAATTTGCGCCCCTGACCGACGAACAACTTCGCTGGAAACCGGCCTCAGACCGATGGAGCATCGTGGAATGTTTGCAGCACCTGAATCTGGCCGAACGGTTCTACATCCGCAACATTCAGCATAAGGTTGATAAACTTGGCTTAGTCCAAACTAATCCTGCTGACCAGTCGCTGGAAAGCGATTGGGTAGGTAAGGCTATGCTCTATATCGTTGATCCACAAGTAAAAATCAAAGTGCCTGCTCCGGGTATAATTCGCCCCCGACCAGCCGCCGACCTGGTCCCGGCAGAGGTGATGGGGCAATTTCTTGACCTGCAAACCCTGCTGCAATCACTGCTGAATAAGGCCGTTTACCTCGACTGGAACCAGGAAAAAGTAATGACCCTATTTGGAAACTGGCTAAAAATCCGGCTGGGCGATGCGCTCCGAATGCTGGTGGCCCATACCGAACGGCACCTGAAGCAGGCCATGCGCGTGAAATCGGAAATGGCTACTTTTGCGGTAAAGAATTAATTTCGCCGATTCAATAGAACGCGGGTTTTTAAGATGGGTATGATTTTGTAAGTAAATCTTAAAGGATCATACCCATCATAAAAATCCGCGTTCTATTGATATTTAAATTCTGAATAGCGAGACAACCTATGAGTTAGCATGAAACACTACATTACACAAGACCCCTGGACTATTGTTGAAAACGGATTTCACCGTGACTATAATGAAATTACGGAAAGCTTGATGTCGCTCGGGAATGGCCGAATGGGCGGACGCGGCTCGTTTGAAGAGAAATTTTCCGGTAAAACCCTACAGGGTAACTACGTGGCTGGCGTTTATTACCCGGATAAAACCCGCGTAGGCTGGTGGAAAAACGGCTACCCTGAGTATTTTGCCAAAGTGCTCAATGCCGCCAACTGGATAGGCATCGACATCGACATTGAGTACGAAACGTTAGACCTGGCCCAATGCGAAGTTCGGGATTTTCGGCGGGTGCTGAACATGCAGGAGGGCTATCTGGAGCGCTCATTTGTGGCCGTGCTGAAAAGTGGCAAAGAGCTTCAGGTGAATGCAAAGCGGTTCTGCTCCATCGTTGATGACGAAGCCGGGGCCATCCGCTACGCCATCAAACCTCTCAACTTCGACGCGAAAATTACGATTACGCCCTACATCGACGGAGCTATCCGCAACCGCGATGCCAACTACGACGAAACGTTCTGGGATGAAGTTCGCAAAGAAACCGGTTACGGCGAAGCGTACATCGAACTGCGAACCCGCAAAACGGGCTTCCATGTGGCTACGGGCATGTGCGTGGAAATTGAGCAGAATGGGGTGAAAGTGGACTATCAGTCGCAGCCCATCAAGTACGAAAAATACGTAGCTAATCGCATCACGCTCGATTGCCAGCGAAATCAGGAGACAGTCATTTACAAGTATGGCGTAAACCTGTCGTCGCTGAATTATGATTCTGACGCCATTATTAAAGAAGCTCACCAGTACATCCAGCGGATTACGCGGAAGGGCTTCGACAAGATGCTGTTCGAGCAGAAGCAGGCCTGGGCCGATAAATGGAAAATGAACGATATTACCATTGATGGCGATGTGGCCGCTCAGCAGGGTATTCGGTTCAATATCTTTCAGTTAAATCAGACCTATACCGGCGAAGACGAACGGTTAAACATTGGTCCCAAAGGCTTCACGGGTGAGAAATACGGTGGCTCAACCTACTGGGATACCGAAGCGTACTGCCTGCCGTTCTACCTCTCCACCGCCGACCAGAAAGTAGCGAAAAACCTGCTGGTTTATCGCTATAAACAACTCGGTAAAGCCATCGAAAACGCGCAGAAACTTGGTTTCCGGGCCGGGGCTGCCCTTTACCCGATGGTAACGATGAACGGCGAAGAGTGCCATAACGAGTGGGAAATCACCTTCGAGGAAATTCACCGAAACGGCGCCATTGCCTATGCCATTTACGACTATGTGCGCTATACCGGCGACGAACAATATTTAGTTGATTACGGGCTGGAAGTCCTCATTGCCATCAGCCGGTTCTGGAGCCAGCGCGTGAACTGGTCGAGCGCGAAGGGACAGTATGTGATGCTGGGCGTGACGGGGCCGAACGAGTACGAGAACAATGTCAACAACAACTGGTACACCAACTACATTGCTGCCTGGACCCTGCGCTACACCATCGAAGCCGTTGGAAAAGTGAAAGCCCTCGATGCCTCAACATACGAGGAACTGTGCCGACGCATTCGGTTTCAGGAGCAGAAGGAGATTGAAAAAGCCACCCATATTGTTGACAATATGCACTTCCCGTTTGACCCTGAACGGCAGGTGTATTTACAGCAGGAAGGCTTTTTAGATAAAGACCTGATGCCCGTGTCGGACATTCCGAAGGGGCAACGGCCCATCAATCAGAACTGGTCGTGGGACCGGATTCTGCGGTCGTGCTTCATTAAGCAGGCCGATGTGTTGCAGGGGCTGTATTTCTTTGAAGATGAGTTCGATACCGACACGCTTCGGCGGAATTATGAATTCTACGAACCCATGACCGTGCATGAATCGTCGCTCTCGCCCTGCGTCCACAGCATTCAGGCGTCGAAATTAGGCATGAAAGAGAAAGCCTACGAGATGTATCTCCGCACGGCACGGCTCGACCTCGACGACTACAACAACGATACCGAAGACGGCTGCCACATTACAAGCATGGCCGGAACCTGGCTGGCCGTTGTGAAAGGTTTTGGTGGCTTACGAGTTGAAAAAGATGCCCTTGTTTTAAATCCCTACTGCCCGGATAACTGGCAGTCGCTGGCGTTCAAGATTCGGTTCCGGGGGGCGCTGTTGCAGGTAACGACTACCCAGCAGGACGTGACCGTGCAGAACTTTTCGGCCCAGCCGATTACGATTAACGTACACGGGAAAGAGGTAACGGTGAAAGCAGAAAGTCAGAAGACGGTAGGGGTAAAGGTTTCGGTCTAAGGGGCTAATTACTCACAGCATCTGTAAAGAAGAAAGCCCCATGCCACGGTTCCAAACCGTGGCATGGGGCTTTCTCCATGCTTATCGAGTCGTAGTCGGTTGGGTTTGTTTGCCCAGCACAACCCCCACCGTAACCAGCAAAGAGGGATACCAACCCTGACGGAAATTGGTAACCACATTGCGTTTGAACTGCCAGTCCTGTTGGTCGTTTGTCCAATAAAAATCAGCCCAATAGTCTCTGTTTTGAGTAATCTGGTTGGTCGAAAATAGTTTAAACAGGTGCTGCATCCCAATCGCTCGCGACACCGTGACACGCTTACTGATGGTCACTTTGCCGCCCGCCAGCAACTCAGGCCCCAGCGAAAAACCAGCCGCCCGCAACGAATCGGCGGGAATGGCGTACCGGGCGTCGCGTTCAAGTTGCAGGGCTGAGTAATCAACAATGGCCTGAACCGATCCGAACAACATCAGTCCACCGTTGTCGAAAACCGAATGGAAGTAATACCGATAGCCAATGGCTCCGCGTGTCGCTGAAAAACGTTCGGTGCGGGGTGGATCAAAAAAACGGGAAAGGCGGCCGTCGCCATTGTAACTCAGCGATGCGGTTAGACTGTGCCGCAAGCCGACGTAGCGTTCATATTGTACCAACTGATTTTTGGGATAAATTAAACCAACCGGCGAAACAGATAACTCCTGCCGTTGGCCAAACGAAGCTATACTGGATAGCGAAAACAAACTGGTGAGAAGTGCAAAAAGACGTTTGTTCATGGAGTAAGCATGTACCTATGTTGCGTAGCAAAAGTATAAAATATAGCCTGATTCGTATATCTTTGTTAATCAGCGCTTTCGTTAAATTTCCTCACTATGCAGGTCAGATTACTTTCGGTACTGCTCATTGCCCTGATTCTATATACCCTGAATAGCCTGGGCCAGTCGGTTCCCAACCCGACCGATACGAGCTATGTAATGGCTTTGTTAAAAAAAGGAGAGGCTATTGAAACGAGTCAGCCGACAGCCGCTCTGCATAACTACCAGAGGGCCTTCACCTTCTCGAAAAAAATAAACTACACGAAAGGCTATTTTGAGTGTATGCGTCTTATGGCCTATCAATTAAACAACATGGGTCGGCACGACGAAGCGCGTAAACTCGCGCAGGATGCGTTGATAAAAGCAAAACAGGATACATCGAGACGCAACCTGGGTCTAAGCTACTTTGCGCTGGCCAATACAGCCCTGTTTATGGGCCGGTTCCAGGAGGCCATTCCCAACTACCAGCAGGCGGCACATTACATGCAACAAATCGGGAGCCTGCGGAATGTGGCAGTTGTTAATCAGAACTTAGGGTATATTTATAGTAAGCAAAAAATGTATCCTCAGGCGCTCGATTACTACCGAAGAGCGTTAGCCATCGACACGACGTGGACGCAGGAGAAAGCCGACCGCCGATCCATTGCTTCCGACTACTTCAACATGGGCGTTGTTTTCAGTTCTCAGGGAAAAGAGGCCGAAACGATGACCTATTATCGGAAAGCGAAGCAGTGGATTGACCCAAAAAATGACCTCGATTTCATGGTTAATCTGTACAATAATATCGGGTATGAACATGGGCTGAAGCAACGGTATGATTCGGCTCTACATTACCGACAGGAAGCCCTGCGTTTCAGTCGCCAGTTGGGTAATGCCCGGCACGAACTCCATATACTGATGACGCTGGCACAGGTTCGAAGCCAGATGAAACAGTATGCACAGGCTAAAAAACTTTTGGATGAGTCCTATGCAATTGCCGAGAAAAACAAAGTTGGCTTAGATGAATTCCGAAGTATATACCGGGAATACGCCATTGCTACCGAGGGATTACGGGAGTATAAAGCCACAGCCGAATGGCTCGATAAGTACATTGGTATGAATGATTCGCTGAATAATCAGCAAACGAAAGAATTGCTTGAAAACTATGAACTCCAGCTCAAAAAAGCGGATTCGCGCCAGAAAGTTGCCGAAAAACAGCGACAAATTATCCAGCTCGAAGATGAACGGAAACGACAAAATCTGTGGCTGCTCATTGCGGCCCTGGTAGTAATCGTTGTTATTGGTGGTTTGGTGTTTGGTTCGCTTTACTACCGACAGCGACAACGAACGGCAGCCAACGCCCTGCTTGCCGCCGAGCGCGAACGTGAACTGGCCGTGGTGCAGTCCGAATTGCAGGGGCAGCAAAAGGAACGGCTTCGGATTTCCAAAGAAATGCACGACGATTTGGGGGCTTCGCTCACGGCCATTGGTTTACTGAGCGAGGTGGTCAAAACCCGTATGGGACCCAGCACCACCCCCGAAGTAGAAAAAATTTCGAGTATTTCGGCCGATATGGTCACGGCCATGAACGAGATTATCTGGTCGTTGAACACCAAAAACGACAGCCTCAACGGGTTGATTGCCTATACCCGCGCCTACGCCAGTGAGTTCATCGATAATACATCCCTTCGTCTGCGAACCGAAGTCGAGGAGTCGCCCCTGGAGATTCCCATGCGGGGCGTTGACCGCCGAAATGTGTTTCTGACGGTCAAAGAAGCCCTGAATAACGTAGTCAAACACGCGCAGGCAACGGAAGTTAGGCTTACGATTCGGCCCGAAACGGATAAACTATGGATAACCGTATGCGACAATGGACGTGGATTTTTACCCACTGAAAAGGCCAAACTTCGCAATGGACTGACGAATATGCAGAACCGCATGGCCGAATCGGGCGGAACTTGCGAAATTTCTTCAGCTTCAACGGGCACCTGCGTAGAAATTACGTATCCATATGCACCTGTGCCTGTGGGGAAAATAATGCAAATGTAGTATGGCATTCCAGTAAAAAAACGGTCAATATTGCCGGATGAAAACCCCCATTACCGTTGCCATCGTTGAAGACAAAGAACCCATCCGGCAATCGCTGGCTATTCTGGTCGACGGGGCCGATGGATTTGTCTGTCAATCTACCTTCGAGACCGCCGAAGCAGCCCTCGGTTATTTGCCCGGTCACTGCGTTGATGTGGTACTGATGGACATCGACCTGCCGGGTATGAACGGCATCGACTGCGTGCGGCATCTGAAAACGCTCTGCCCCAACACGCAGTTTATGATGTGTACGATGTATGACGAAGATGAAACCGTTTTCGAGGCCCTCAAAGCGGGCGCTAACTCGTATATTCTCAAACGCAGCCCCCCCCATAAACTCCTCGAAGCCATTACCGAGCTTCACGAAGGCGGAGCGCCCATGAGCAGTACCATTGCCCGGAAAATTGCCGGTTCCTTCCATGTCAACACGTCCATTCCCAACGAACTCGACGTGCTGACCCCCCGCGAGCGCGAGATTCTGGATCGACTGGCGAAGGGCTATAGCCACAAAGAAGTGGCCGAAGAGCTATTCGTTAGCCCCACTACGGTGCGTAAGCACATCTTCAATATCTACGAAAAACTCCAGGTTCACTCGAAGGTAGAAGCGGTGAACAAGTATCTGGGGAGAAAATGAATGTTGAATGAGCGAATGATAGAATGACCGGGCCGCCGGTGCGGTGAATAGCTGCCGCAAAAATTATTCACCGCACCGGCGGCCCGGTCATTCTATCATTCGCTCATTCAACATTCAACTCGAAAATCATACAAATGCGGTATTGTAGGGCCTGAATCGGGCCGATAGTTTTGCCTCGGTGATTGACGGTAATCACTGACGCAAACCAAGCAATGCCATGAAAAAGCTCATTCTTTTTGTTCTCGTTGCGCTGACCTTTAGCGCTTGTAAAAAAGGAGAAAACGAGGTTAATCCCCAAAATCCAGCCGACGCTGTGGCTGGTCGTTACAAACTCTCATCATTTAGCCTCCAGCAAGGTTCTCAACGGATAAGTCTGCCTGGAAATGGTCAATCGTTGAATGGGACTGCAGAACTAACCAAGGCATCGCAGGAAGGCTACGTAAAACTCACGCTTACCGTCAATAACAATCAGGTAATTGACGACTCCGACAATTTTGAACTGGAGGTACGGAAAACCAGTGAAGCCTACGGACTTTTCGACGGCAGTGATCAATACGCCGATGTTGACGGAAACAACATCATCTTCAGCCTATCGGGCACTGACAACAATAATCAGCAAGTCGCTTTATCCTTTGTTGGTAAAAAATAATCAGCCATGACCCGCTCTATTCATATCATTATCCTATTGCTATGCCTCACTGCGTCGACCGAGGTTTGGGCGCAGGGCCGCAATCAGATTCTGTTCATCGGTACGCCGATAGCCGTTGGGGTAGGCCGCTATAACGGAACGGGCTTCCAGACGGGCCTTGACATTCGCTACCAGCATCCGTTGGGATCTAACTTCACCATCACGGGCAAAACGGGCCTGGAATTTTTCTTAGTCAAGGGGCGCTACAAGGAATATTACCGGTATTACTATGGCACCTCATCGGGTATCTCGATTCCCATCACCATTGGCCCGCGTTTTTATATCATAGATGGATTACACGCAGGTTTAAATTTGGGGGTCGATATTGGCGTGAGTCGGTTGGCGGCTACTTCCTTTCGGTTTGAACCCGCCGTTGGCTATGCCATTCGATTACCCAACCGGAATTATGTTGACGTTGGCACCAGTTTTATTACCAGCTTTAGTGAAGGTAGTGGCGCTTTCTCCTTCAATTTCGCTTACGGCCTGAATTTTGGCCGGTAATAGTTGAATAACCGGCGAATCCCGGGCGAGCAGCATAGTATCGTTCGGGATTTCCGGCTTTTATAGCGGGAAACAACATAAATCTGCTGGCAATGAAGCCGCAACCGAAGGCCGGAGGAGACTTCAACAGGATTGCACCTATCTACGATGCACTGGCCTTTGCCGTGTTTGGGCGAGGGTTGCAACGCGCACAGGCTGTCTTTCTGAACAAGATTTCGGTGGATGCGTCGGTGCTGATTGTGGGGGGAGGAACCGGCTGGCTGCTCGAAGAAGTGCTGCGAACATGCCAGCCGAAACGGGTTCTTTACCTGGAAGCGTCCGCGCAAATGCTGGCCCGTGCCAGTCGGCGGATGGTTCGGCATTCGGTATTGGGTTCGGTTGAGTTCAGGGTCGGAACGGAAACCAGCCTGAAGCCTGCCGAACGCTTCGATGTCATTCTCACGCCCTTTGTGCTGGATTTGTTCACTGAAAAAACGCTGCGGGCGCGGTTTATTCCACAAGTATTAAACACATTGAATCCGGGCGGATTATGGCTCGTTACGGATTTCGTTCAGCCCCGACGTAGCTGGCAAAAACTCCTGTTGTGGATAATGATCCGCTTCTTTCGACTCACGGCGGGTATAGAAACGCAGACGTTGGCCAACTGGCAACAACTGCTTGCCGAAGCTGGATTAGTTCGCACAGAACAGAAAACACAGGTAGGTGATATGGTGTTGGCAGAGGTGTGGAGGGTGCAGAGCCATAAAACTGTTTGAGTTAGTTCTGACCACCCCCAACCCCCTCCTAAAACAGGAGGGGGTTGGGGGTGGTCAGAACTAACTCAAATAGACCAATAGAATTTTATAAAACGCCCGGCTTTTAGGTCTATTTATAGCCCTTCCAATTTCTTCGTCAACGCCCGGAACCGGCTCACGTCATACCATTCGTCGGTACCTAAGTTGAGCCATTGACCACTGCGATTTGGGCGTTTATAGACGGTGTTTTCGGGGTCGAAATCGTGTTCGTAAACCTGACTCATTACTTTTTGCAGCGTTGGCCAGGGGAGCGTTCGGCTCTGTTCGCGACGATCTTCACGGGTAAGCACGGTAACTGTTCTGTCGGCGAATGAAGCGGTCAGGCGCAATTCGGCCTCACCCTGGCGGCTGTCGAGGTGCAGATACGTGAGTTCAAACGGGCGCTCCCGACCAACGGATTCATAAGCTGCCTGCATCAATTCCTGAACGGTATAATGCCACTCATCGGCATTTTGGGGTGTGCCGCGTTTCATGCCCGCAGGCTGCATGTCGAGCGTTAGGTCCCAGAAATCATCATCTTCATCCAGGTTTTCTTCGTCGAGTGGTTGCAATCGGGTTTTACTCACCAGATTAGCTACGGTTTCCAGCCAAGCTTTAGGTAGCTTCCCCGACCAGGCAAAGTCGTCATCGCGGGTAAAGCCTTCGGCAATGAGTTCATCGTCGTCAATGTCGTCGCGGTCGGGATAGGTAATGGCGAGGTCAACCTGGAGACCATTGCCCGCAACGGGTCGGGCGGTTAGGGTGTAGAAGTAAGCGTAGGGCGCGGGCAGCGACCGGGCCGTTTGATACCGAATCTGGAGACTTTTGAAAGACATAAGAGGTTGTTTGACTTAAAATTTGGCCCTCGCCGACCACCCCCAACCCCCTCCTAAAACAGGATGGGGCTTACCCATCCTGATACTTCTTAGCCCCCTCCTGTTTTAGGAGGGGGTTGGGGGTGGTCGGCGAGGGCCAGTGGTCGAATGACGATATGCGTAACGATTTTCGCTAACTCAAACAGCTTCTAAACCGTCGTTTAGCAAGTCCGGCAAAGTTAGTGTATTTGCGCTACTGTCGCTTTCTGGTCGATTTTGCCCGTTGGCGTTTCGACAAACTTAGAAACGGTAATTATCTCTTTAGGCACCGCATACGGCCCCAGTTGTTGCCGAATTGACTCCTGAAGGTCACTCCGCAATGGACTTATCAAATCCCGCTGCTCAACCACCAGAACAAGCCGCTGCCCTAAGCGTTCGTCCGGCAGGCCCACCACAAATAATCGGGGGAGGGGATGCACGCCCAATTCGGCCAGCGTGGTTTGAATAAGCTGCTCAATGGGTTCGGGCTGTAGTTTAACGCCCCCGCTATTGATAATTCGGTCGGCCCGGCCCAGCAGCCGAAAGTGGATTGGGCTGCTATGCTCAGCATCAATAAGCTCTACAACATCATTGGTTTGCACGCGCTCAAAATTAGTAGCAGCCGCCGTAATGTGCAGACAGCCGCGCTCGTCGGTTCCGAGTGTAACACCGTCAAGCGCGGTGAACAGTTCCGTTGGATTGGGGCCGTTGAGTCGGCGGAGGGCAATGTGTGAGACGGTTTCGGTCATGCCGTAGGTGGCATAAACCGGGGCCGTAATGACTTGCAACGCTTGCTCTAAGGCCGGGCTTGTGGCGGCACCGCCCACCAGAATCGCTTTCATTCCGTTCAGAATGGCCAAATACGCAGAACGTTTAACCGAATCATTTGTCTCCAGAATGGTCTGAAGTTGCAGCGGTACGAAGGCAGTAAAGGCAAAAGAATGCAGCACGGAATTAAGTTTGGCCAATGGATTGCCGCTTGGCTCAATAATCGTCATGGGTAAGCCAAGCTCCAGCCCGCGTACCAGCATCATGATCCCTGCCACATAGCGGATGTTCAGGCAAACCAACGCTTCATCACCTGTCCGTAAGCCCAATGTCTGCCCGGTCAGCAGGGCGCTGGCCTGCATTTGCGCCCGGGTAAGCCGAATGGGCTTAGGTGCTCCTGTAGAGCCTGACGTGTGTAAGGTAAATTCAGCCTGCCCCTGCTGCCAGGCCCGGCAGAACGCCAGCGCGTCGGCCTCGTAGGGGGTTTGGGGGATGGGCCAATTGTCGGGAGACGGGATAAACATGGAGAAAGCAGGGCGAATACTTATTGGGTCGGATGCAGGGACTTCGGTCTATGCTGCCAACGGGCGGGCAACAGGAATTTGTCGATAACCACACCTACCGCAATGCCTACTGTATAACAAACTAAGTCGCTCCAAACGAACGTAAATCCCAGAATTAACCCGCCAGCACGGGTAGCCCGCAGGCTGTCGAGCCAGGGGGCATGATATAATTGACTGATTTCTATGCCAAACGAAAAAATAAATGCTGCAAGAGCAACCGTTTGGGTGGGCCAGCGAGTGAAGGTGAATCCAAAACCAAAAAACACCATTAATGCCCAAAGCGCGTCGCCTACATAGGTTTTTACAAATAAACTGTCGGCAAAAAACTGCCTGGAGGCCATACCTGCCCCTATGGTAACTATGGTCAGTACCCCATAGATGATTCGGTTTCGGTTCACAAACGATGGCCTGTTAATTGTGGACCCGCACGGTTCCTGCCGCAACATTGGCCTCGACGGTGTATTGGGTGAGGGGTTGTGTTGCCGGGCCAACGATTACTTCGCCCGCCGTGTTGAAGCGTGAGAGGTGAAGCGGGCAATAGAACTGATTCTCGGTCGATTTATAAACTAATTCAGTGCCCTGGTGCGTACATTTAGCCGAAACCGCCACAAACTGCCCGTCTTTGGTTTGGGCTACAATCACATGATTGGCGATCACATATCCCCCTTTTATGGTCAGGTTTTCGTTAAGCTTATCATCTAATCGGAGCGTAAAATCAACCTTCTGGCTGGGGTCGGGCGTTGGATCGCCACCTGCCTGGCCCGCGCAACCACCCAAACATCGCGTAAGCAGAATAGCGCCAATGCTGGTGCCGACTAATCGAAAAAACTCCTGTCGGGGCATTGTTGCATGGCTGGAGGGCAGAAAGGTGGTTTCCATGATGGTTTTGGCGTACTTTTGTGGCATTATGCCGATTCTGGTGTAAATATGCGTTATTTTTTGTCATTCAACGACAGCGAACAAAGATGTTCGCAGGGCGGTTACCCGAGTAGAAACTATGGAAGAAGCGAAAGTAATTATCAATCCGATTTCGCCGGATAAAGTGGCCGAATCGCCGGGTTTGCTGGCTTACGCACACACGGCGGGCGGGGCCGTCATTCGCCCCGAAGACAAGGGAAAGATTACGGGCCGGGCCGTTGCCGCCATGCGCGAACAGACCGATATGCAGCTCAGTCAACTGTATAAACAAATGCAGTTGCTGGCCGAACAGGCGACGGCCATTCGGAATCGGGTCGAAATATCGGAACGAATTTATTCGGCCCACATGAGCTTTGAGCCGGTCGTAGGACACACCTATTATTTTTACCAGCGCAAAAACGGTACCGACCTGCTGTCGATGGTAGCTCCCAACGAATGGGGCCGCAAATTTCCGTTTGAACGCTGCCTTGCCACCGTCCGCATGATGGCTGACCACACGTGGGATGTGGCGTATCACGAAAGCGAATTTTCAATGAGCGAATGAGTGAATGAGTGAATAGCTGGCGCAACTACACTGGCTGACTGACCTATTCACTCATTCGCTCATTCGCTAATTCACTCATTAAACATGCAAAGCAACTACCCCTGGCAACCGATTAAAGAATATCAGGAGATTCTATTTAGTTATTATAACGGAATCGCCAAAATCAGCATCAACCGCCCACACAAGCGCAACGCCTTTACCCCCCAAACGGTAAAGGAAATGTCGGAAGCCATGGAACTGGCCCGGCAGGACGAGCGCGTTGGCGTGATTATCCTGACCGGCGAAGGGGGCGAAGCCTTTTGCTCCGGGGGCGATCAATCCGTTCGGGGACATGGCGGCTATGTGGGTGAAGACAAAGTGCCCCGTCTGAACGTGCTGGACCTGCAAATGCAGATTCGGCGGATTCCGAAGCCTGTTATTGCGATGGTGGCTGGTTATGCTATTGGTGGCGGTCATGTGCTGCATGTGGTCTGCGACCTGAGCATTGCCGCCGATAACGCTCGTTTTGGACAGACCGGCCCTAAAGTCGGTTCGTTCGATGGCGGGTTTGGGGCATCCTATCTGGCGCGGATCGTGGGCCAGAAAAAAGCCCGCGAAATCTGGTTCCTCTGCGACCAGTACGACGCACAGGAAGCCTTAGATATGGGCTTAGTGAACAAAGTGGTGCCACTCGACCAGTTGGAAGAAGTAACCATTAGCTGGTGCCGCAAAATTCTCGAAAAAAGCCCCATTGCGCTCCGTATGCTGAAAGCCTCGTTCAATGCCGAATTAGACGGGCAGGCTGGTATTCAGCAACTGGCGGGCGATGCTACGCTGCTGTATTATCTGTCGGAAGAAGCGAAGGAAGGAAAAGATGCGTTCATGGAGAAGCGCAAACCCGATTTCAGCAAGTTTCCGAAGTTTCCGTAGAGATAAAGCTGTCTGGCTGTTCTGTGGAAATTCAGGAAATGGACACGAGATTCTATAGCTGATAGTCAACTGTTAAAACCTCCGATTGATGGAATTGCCGTTAGCAGTCAATACGATGGTTCGCCAGGTTTTTCTATTGATTGCCCTGTTGCGGATGCCAAAGCTGACGATACGATCCGCGAAGCCGTAATCGCTAAGATGGCACGGGCTGTGTGGGATTATTGGCATTGATGGAGGAGATTTCAGCAGGTAGCTATACATCAAAAAGTCCGGTCAAACTTGCCGGACTTTTTGTATAGAACTGCTTGATAGAGTTTACTTCTGTTCCGGCACATAACAGAGTATAACAATCCCCGAATGGCTCACAGTGGTTTTCACCAGTTTCAATGGAAGACGTTTGGTAAGTTGCTGCCAGATGGGTAGCCCATTTCCGAGAACGACCGGGTTGATAAACAGATGGTATTCATCAATCAGGTTTTGCTGAATTAAACTGGACACAAACCGACTGCCACCATACACCATGATATCGTTACCGGGTTGCTGCTTCAGGGCTGTAATTTCCTCGACAATATCACTGGCGACGCGCGTGTTCTGCCAACCCGATTCAGAAAGCGTTTTTGAGAAAACAAGCTTAGGCGTATCCACCATTTTGTGAGCAAACGCGTCGGCTGTAGCAGGGTCGCTGGCGCGGGCTGCCCAGGTGGGGATAAATCCTTCGGCCAGTACCCGGCCAAGCAGGATGCAATCGACCGATTCAGTAATAGCCCCGATGTAATTTTTAAGGATATCGTCCCAATCCCAGGTCATCCAGTCCATTTCGCCGTTCAGCCCAGCCACAAAGCCATCGACCGATAGCTGCATTTGCAGTTTTACGTTTCGCATCGTTCCTAATTCTGATAATTTGCGCTGTAACTTACCATCCAGTTAATGCCAAATTGATCGGTAAGCATACCAAAATAATCGCCCCAAAAAGCATCTTCGAGTGGCATGGTTACCCGGCCCCCAGCGGAGAGGTCATTAAATAAACGGGTGGCTTCATCTTTGCTATCGGCGCTAATCGAAATGGAAAAATTACCCCCAAACGACACGTCGCCGTAAGCCTCCGGGCGGTCACTACCCATCAAGAGTGTTCCCTTGCCAATGGGTAATGCGACATGCAGAATTAAATTACCTTCGCCTTCTGCAACCGGCTGATCGGCAGGCATTTCGCTAAAGCGCATTAACCCGGCAAAATCACCGCCAAAGGCTGATTTGTAAAACGTAAACGCTTCTTCGCAATTGCCATTAAATGTGAGATAAGGATTTACCACTGCCATCGTTTTGGGTGTTTAAATTAATTAGTTTAAATTGGCTTATTGTACTGTACAAAGGTACACTAATCTTCTGCTTTTCGGAGCGGGTAAATGCGACAAAAATAAGGGTTGATTGCGACAGAATTATTGCTTATATTTAACCTATGAAACACGTATCCATTTTAGTGCCGGAAAGGGCCGTTTTAGCCAGCGTGGATGATCCACGTCATATATTTACAGCCGTTAATGAATTTCTGGAATCGGCTGGCCAATCACCATTATTTGATGTAAAATTGGTTGGGTATTCTAAGGAAATAAAACTTCATAATAACTTGTTTACCGTACATGCGGATTGCCTGATAGATGAGGTAAAAAAAACAGACCTTATTTTTATACCTGCCTTGAGTGGTAACCTGAAAAGTGCAATAGAACTTAATCGAAACTTCATCCCTTGGATCATTAATCAATATGAAAATGGGGCCGAAGTAGTGAGCCTTTGCGTAGGTGCGTTTTTGTTAGCGTCAACCGGGTTGTTGACTGGTAAAAAATGCTCCACACACTGGAAATTCGCGAACGAATTCAGGCGAATGTTCCCGGATGTGGAACTTGTGGATGATAAAATTATTACCGAAGAAAACGGCCTGTATTCGAGTGGTGGCGCTAATTCATACTGGAATTTACTTCTGCATCTGGTTGAGAAATATACGAACCGGGAAATGGCGATTATGGCCGCTAAATTATTCTCTATTGACATAGATCGCGATAGCCAATCAACCTTCAGTATGTTTAAAGGCCAGAGCGAACATGCGGACGACCTTATTAAACAAACGCAGGCGTTTATTGAAGCAAATTTTCAGGAGAAAATTACAATCGGTCAATTATCGGATCGTTTTTCTATTTGTCGCCGAAGCCTTGAACGGCGTTTTAAAAAATCAACCAATAATACAGTGGCTGAATATATTCAGCGTGTGAAAATTGAATCAGCAAAAAAGAGTTTCGAAACAACTCGAAAAAATATTAATGAAGTGATGTATGATGTTGGCTATTCTGACACAAAAGCCTTTCGAGGTTTATTCAAAAAAATCACTGGTGTTTCTCCCATTTCGTATCGAAATAAATACAATAAGAACGTGTTGGGGAATTATATTTTGCAATAGAGTTAGATTCGCTGAAGCATTAGTTGAATGTTAGCCAAATACAGCCAACTGACCGAAGATGATACTGTGTATTCATAGTCTTTGACGATTCG